>Ga0182744_1000164_pt1 | contig 73812 bp, 59 predicted proteins | sample eDN3rd30CKraftMG_FD_128525 | JGI IMG/M metagenome (GOLD analysis project Ga0182744, IMG submission 128525) | Enriched Miracle-Growth compost microbial communities from Emeryville, California, USA - eDNA 3rd pass 30_C Kraft MG (version 2) (version 2) ... | reverse complement strand
ACTGTACGTCTTCAAACTAAATTAGACAATTTTGGTTAAATCCTTAAGGAGGATTTCGGGTTATAAACTTAGTAATTTTTCTTGATTAAACAATTGTCTTCTTTTTCGGATTGACTGCTCTTTTATTTCCCTTCTTTTTCAGAACAATATTTACTGCAAAATCTTGTCGTAACTGTTTTAGCTTCGAATGGTTTTTCGCAGAACTTGCAGATTTTCGGAATTTTTAATTTACTAAAACCCATTACAAAATTATTTTTTGATTCTATGCACATTTAAATATAGTTAAAACAAAATAAGACGCACATATTCTGTATTTAACGCTCGGTACAAATATGATACAAAAATATGCTAAAAACCAATCAAAAACAAGTAAAATAAAAATTGATAAAAATTAAAAAACGCTGTAAACATAACATTTACAGCGTTTTATTACTTAATTTTAAGCGATGTTAATCACTAATTATTTCACTTCCTCAAAATACAAACGGTAGAATTTTCCTTTATCGTCTTGCCCGGTTTCTATCATTTTCCGGTCACCGTGGATGTAGATATGAAAATTTTTGTCCAGCTTGATGATGGATTTAAAATGCCGCTGTTGCTTTTTTACAGCTGCTGTATTGATAGGGAATTCTTCTGCAATATTCGTTTGATATTCCTGCTCGTAATCGGTTTTAAAGTTACTGAAACTTTCGATGACGTTTTGATCCTGTAAAACTTCGTTGGCAAAATTATCAAACTTGAATTCTCCTTTTTCCTTAAAAAAATTAATGGATTTGTTCAGAAAATCTGCCTGATCTGCTTTTGAAATCTCAAATTCCTGCGGAAGCTGCTTGGTGATATAATCTTTGTAAACCGAAAGTGTTTCCTGCGTATGGAAATAATCGTCTTCGCGCTGTTTTATTTTCAAAAAATCTTCGAACCAATAGTACATATCGCCATTTTTATTATTATCAATGGCAGAAACTACAAAACCGTCTTCTTTGTGATTGTTATAGATTAAAGCGGCTTTATCGATTTTTGAAAGTCCGATTCCGTAATCTTTTTCGATGGCGAAAGTTTCATTTTCAGGGAAAATTTTCAGGAAAGGTTCTTTGTTTTCGGTTTTGAAGATTCCTATTTTATCAATTTTTCCGGCTTCGGTTTCTTCGCCTTCAAAATAGACGATAAAAAGCTCACCACTTTGTACACGCGGATTTTCGGTGATGTCGTATAAATGTTTTGCAATGTTTTCGCTTTCCCAAAGAAATTTGTCTTTGTCCTCGAAAATTTCTGCAACGCTGGAATATACAGGATTGTTTACCAAATACGAATCGCTGTAAAAATGAAACTGCTCATCGGATTTGAAAGGTTTAATAAAAAAATCGGAAAGCAACTCCTGCATCTCTTCCGGAAGCTGCAATTCTGCCTGAGAAAGAATGAGCGATTCCTGATTGATTTTGTTGCCGACTTTATGAACGATAATTTTTGAAAACATATTAAATTTTTGAGAACCGCAAAGATAATCCGAAGATTGAATATAAAAAAATCCGGATGAGGTTGACAGCTGTATCATTATTTTTCCTAAAAGTTTTAAGAATAAATGATTTGTAAGACCTAATAAGATGCACACTATCCGTATTTAACGCTCGGTACAAATATGATACAAAATAGTATAACCGACAAAAACTAGTAAAATGAAAAACAATAAAACGAAAAACCGCTGCAAATCTAATGCTTACAGCGGTTTGAGCATTGTTGTTGATTGATTTTTAATCAATACTTATTTCATTTCTTCAAAAATAACGAGTAGGATTATCATTTCTTAACCGGATAGTTTGTCCTTCATCGTTTTAGCATAATTTCCGTATCTTTGCCCCCGAAAATTTAAATAGTTTAAATTATAACGTGTTCAATACGGAACACACAGAAGAACATTTTTTATTTATGAGTATACCTCAAGCGTTTACAGAAACGGTAACCCTTGCAGATGGCAGGGAAATTACCATCGAAACAGGTAAGCTGGCAAAACAAGCAGACGGATCTGTGGTCGTAAAATGCGGCGGAACAATGCTTCTCGCAACCGTTGTCGCCAACAAAGAAGCCAATCCGGGTGTAGATTTCTTACCTTTAACAGTGGATTACAGAGAGAAATTCTACGCAGGTGGAAAAATCCCCGGAAACTTTTTCAGAAGAGAAGCAAGACCTTCCGATCAGGAAATTTTAACAATGCGATTGGTGGACAGGGTTTTGCGTCCGCTTTTTCCTGAAGATTTCCATGCGGAGGTTCAGGTGATGATTTCCCTGATTTCCTATGACGGAAAATCTATTCCTGATGATCTGGCAGGTTTGGCAGCATCTTCTGCAATTGCCATTACCGATATCCCTTTCGATGGACCAATGTCCGAAGTAAGAGTAGTGAGATTTGACGGCAAACTTTCCATCAATCCAAGCTACGAAGATCTTAAAAATGCAGAACTTGATATTATGGTGGGAGCAACCAAAGATTCCATTGTAATGGTAGAAGGCGAAATGAAAGAAATCTCTGAGCAGGAAATGCTGGAAGCGATTATTTTCGCCCACGGAGAAATCAAAAAGCAAATAGAAGCTCAGGAAAGATTGGCGGCGAAAGTTGGAAAATCTTTCCCGAAAAGAGAATATAGCCACGAAGAGCACGACGAAGAAATTCGCGAAAAAGTATGGAGAGAATGCTATGACAAAGTGTATGAAGTAGCAAAAACTCCATCTGCAAAAGAAGAAAGAGGAGAAAAATTCAAAGCAGTTTTGGAAGAGTTTCTTGCTCAATATGCGGATAATGAAGAAGAGCTGGAAAGGGTAACACCATTTGCAAAAATCTATTATCACGATGTAGAAAAAGAAGCAATGCGCCAAATGATCCTTAATGAGCAGGTTCGTTTGGACGGTCGTGATCCGAAAACTATTCGTCCAATCTGGTCAGAAGTGGATTATCTTCCGGGAGCTCACGGTTCTGCAATCTTTACCAGAGGAGAAACCCAGTCTTTAACAGCGGTAACTTTAGGTTCCATCAAAGATGCAAATATGGTGGACAGTGTAATGGCTCAGTACGATGAAAAATTCTTTTTACACTATAATTTTCCACCATTCTCCACAGGAGAAGCACGACCTTTAAGAGGAACATCAAGAAGAGAAGTGGGACATGGGAATCTTGCTCAAAGAGCTTTACAATCAGTAATTCCTGAAGAAAATCCTTATACCATCCGTATCGTTTCCGATATTTTAGAATCCAATGGTTCATCTTCAATGGCAACTGTTTGTGCCGGAACTTTAGCATTAATGGATGCAGGAGTTCAGATTACAAAACCGGTTTCCGGGATTGCAATGGGACTGATTACCGATAAAAAATCCGGAAAATGGACCGTGCTTTCCGATATTCTTGGTGATGAAGATCATCTCGGAGATATGGATTTCAAAGTAACCGGAACAGCAGAAGGAATTACCGCTTGCCAAATGGATATCAAAATTCAGGGACTTTCTATGGATATTATGGAACAGGCTCTGATGCAGGCAAAAGAAGGAAGACTTCATATTTTAAATAAAATCACAGAAACGATTTCCGAACCTAGAGCAGATGTAAAACCTCACGCTCCGAAAATGGTGGTTATGGAGATCCCGAAAGATTTCATCGGAGCCGTAATAGGACCTGGAGGAAAAATTATCCAGCAGATGCAGAAAGATACCGATACTGTGATTGCTATTGAAGAAGTAGGAGAAATAGGACGTATCGAAATTGCAGGAACAGACAGAGAGAAAATAAATGCTGCCGTTGCGAAAATCAACGAAATTACTTTTGTTCCCGTAATTGGCGAAGTCTATAAAGGGAAAGTAGTAAAAGTAATGGATTTTGGTGCTTTTGTAGCAATTGCTAAAGGAACGGAAGGACTTCTTCACATCTCCGAAATCGAATGGAAGAGATTGGACAAAGTTCCTTATGAAGAAGGTGATGAAGTGGAAGTGAAATTTATGGGTTATGACAACCGTAAGAAAATGAAGCTTTCCAGAAAAGTGCTTCTTCCAAGACCTCCAAGACCTGAAGCTCAGAAGCCAAGAGAAGATCAGCCAAAATCTGAAGGTGAACAGCCAACAGAACAAGCTTAAAAATAGAAACCACCGATTTTCCGGTGGTTTTTTTTATCTTGAAAAAGAGCGGACATTTTCTTGGTTTGATAATGACAGAAGTTTGTGTCGTAATTATGAACTCCAAATGGAAAACTCTGAACAAATGGTCAAATTATCCGCCATAAAAAATTTATTGAATAAAATTTAAACAGGCTCTTAATGTATGAGAATAATATTGTTACACCATCCTGTCCTTGCAGGTGTCATTGCAAGCGAAGCGAAGCAATCTTACAAAACCAACCATTCCTAAACAATTGATTAACACAGAATTAAATATTTTTCAAATTATTCATAAATTAGAAATAAATCATTATTTTTGCAGAATATTAAATTTGAATAAAAAGATAAAAATATGATAAAAAAACTACAACCGCTGAAAAACAAGCTTCTTTTGTTTTTCTTTTTTGTTTTGTCTTTAGGAGCTTTTGGGCAGACTTTGGTTACATACAACTTTAATGATGATTTAAATCCAACAGGGGCAAACGCTGGGCTTAACCCCCTATCTTTAGGATATTATAATTCTTCAAACCAAGGAAGTACTCCTCTATATTATGCTTCTCGTTTGCGGTTTAGGAACAGTGGCGATCAAGTAATACTAAAATTCAATGGGACAAATTTTGGGGGATTAAATGTGAGTTTTACAGCTTGGTCTGGAACATTTATTGGACAAATTAACGGTGATATTAAAATCTATCTTACGGTAGGATCAGGTACTGAAGTGTTGCTTGATGAACATAATTTTAATCAGTTTGCTTTTGGTTGGGACGAAGAAAATTTTTCAATTAATATTCCTACAGCAGATTATCAGTCAGATGTTCAAATTAGGATTGAAGGTATAATAAATAGTTCTGGGGGTTTGGTCACAGGTTTCGGTATTGATAACCTTGTATTGACCTCCTATTCTCCCAAAATTCAGCCGTATGGATATAATAATACGAATACACTTTCACAAATTGCAGAAAACGCTGTTGCATCTACTGCATACGGAACAGATTTTGGAATTGTAAATACAGATGATACTGCCAATCCGAATGCAGCAACAAGAGTCTTTAGGATTACAAATTCAGGTACCGCTTCATTACAAATTTCCGGCATTACATTTTCTGGTGATAATCCGGGCGATTTTGCTTGGGTTACCAGTCCTGCTACGCCGGCTCCGTCTACTCCTGCGGCAGTCAATGCTATCAATTCCTTCCCGGCAACCATTAATGCGGGTGCATCTCGTGATTTTACCGTACGGTTTAATCCTTCTGCCGATGGAAAGCGTTCAGCGTTATTAAATATTAGTTCAAATGCTAATCCTTCTCCATATAGTTTTTATGTAGAAGGTAGAGGATCCACTTGCGAAACAACCGATCTGGTGCTAAAAAGCAACACGATGGAAGATAGCCAAACAGGTTCTGGTGTATTAACAGCAACAGCGGTAGGTACAAGTACAATGAATTTTATTAGCGGAAATAGTCAACCAAATGCTCATGATCCGCTAACTGGGACAAGGTTATATCCTCATTCTAATAGTACTTCTAATAATACTGCAAACACCTATAATTTATACACGAGTTCTTCAAGATCCTGGTATATAAGAAACGATACATCAACGGTTCAATTTGGTCCGGTGGATATTACAAATGAAAATGGAGTATATATTTCTTTTAATCTTGCAGCATTTTCAACCGCAACTGGTACTGATTTTAATAATAATGATTATGTAGAACTTCAGGTTTTAAATCCGGATACCAACGATTGGTCAAGTGAGTTAAGGATAAGAGGGAATAATGGTACTAATCAAAATGCGAATAGTCGTTATTCATTTGATGTAGGGACGACTGCTGAAACCTTTTATGATGGAGACGATGCTGCTCAGGTTTTCACGAACGGTAATAATGTTGGTAGTAAATACTCCAAAGTCAAATTAAAACTGCCGGGCAGTGCTAATTTTCAAAATTTAGCGTTCAGAATAGTAGCATATAATACTTCTGATCAAAAGCTTTGGTTAATAGATGATGTAGCCGTATCTTCTGCTAACGTAATTCAAAGAAAATGGAATGGCACATCTTGGAGAGACGCAAATAATAATGCTGTAACAGGACCCAATGAAACTACCAAGTCTTATAAAAATTATAAAGCAGTTTTTGAAGGGAATTATAATGTCCCTGCTTCCGGGCTAACAGTTTGCGAATGTGAGGTTAATAATAATGTTAACCTAACGGTTCCTGCCAATCGTTATTTAGCAGTACAAACAAAAATCACCAACCTCGGCAATGGCGATAACTTCGTAGTGAATTCCGGTGGTAACCTTATCCAGATTGAAGACAATGCAATAAACTCAGGAAGCATTACCGCAGAAAGAGATGTTACAGATATGGATAACGTATTGGGAACACAAATGGATTATGTGTACTGGAGTGCTCCGGTTGCAGGTCAGGATTTAAGAGCATTTTCACCAGGAACCCGCACCAATAAAATCTTCTACTACAATGAGCCGAATGATTTGTTTAAAGCGGTTAACTTTACAACAGAGCCTAATTTTATTCCGGGAAAAGGATACGCTTTTGAAGCAGAAACGACTGGAGTCTCTAGTCCTTCTTATGACAAAACCTATAAATTCAAAGGGGTTCCTAACAACGGGGTGATTAACACTAATGTTCAAAGATCTGCCAATACTGGATCCGGAGGAACGGTGGAGCACGGCTACAACCTCATCGGAAATCCGTATCCGTCCAATATGTCATTCCCTGAGTTTTATGCGATGAACAGCGGCATAATTTACAATACCGCATGGTTCTGGACCAATAATTCTTATATTCCAAACCAACAAGGTTCCGGATATAACCAAAATAATTATGCAGTTTGGACGGGAACAGGGGGAGCTCCTGCTACTACTACTTCAGCAGCGGATGGCTTAGGTGATACTTTCATTCCTGACGGAATCGTTGCGGTAGGTCAAGGGTTTATTGTACAAGTGAGACCAGAATATATTGGTACCGGACCTCAACAGCTTATTTTTAAAAACAAAAATGGCAGTAATATGGTTCGTGTTTCTACAACCGGACATTTCTTTAATAAAGAAGGCGACCAAAAAGACCGTTTCTGGCTGAAGCTGATCTCCTCGGACAGTATCGTAAACACCCAGCTCATCGGTTATATTGAAGGAGCGACCAATGATTTTGAGAAAGATTACGATGCCGAAATTATGGGAATGAGCTCTAATATCTTCTACTCCACTCTGGAAGACAGAAAACTGCAGATTCAGGGGAAAGCGGCTTTCAATCAGGAAGACAAAGTTCAGTTAGGAGCCAACATTTTTGCAGACGGCGCTTATACCATAGCTCTGGAAAATCCGGAAGGGATTTTTGCTTCCGGGCAAAATATCTATCTTAAAGATCATTTGATGGGAACATTCACCAATCTTAGTGAGCAGGATTATACCTTCGATGCTACAGCCGGAATTACCGAAGGACGTTTTGAGATCGTTTACCAGCCGGAAGCTACCCTTGCAACGGATCAGTCTTCCGTGAAAGATGATCTGCTGGTGTACCGAAACGGAACTTCTTATGTGGTAAAATCTGCCATTAAAAACATTACCGAGATTGAAGTGTATGATGTTTCGGGAAGACTTTGGAAAAAGCTGAATACAAATTCCAAGGAAGTAACCCTAGATGCATCCGCACTCAACAGCGGAATGTACATCCTGAAAATCAACCGTAACGGCGAAATATCCGGAAGGAAGATTATGAAGTAATAATACAAACCCTATCAAAATAAAAAAGCTCTGATTTTTTCAGAGCTTTTTTATTGTCCTTGTGAGCGAAGCGAAGCAATCTGAAAACCACCTCCACCACGAATCAAATTAACAATTCCAAATCGGAAACCCAAAATCATAAAATATTTTATATAAAATATGCGGTTTATTTGATAATAATTTGTTTAAATTTGTTAAAGCATTGTTTATATGTTATATTTAAAAAATACATACCATGGAAAAAAAATTTACTTATTTACGCAGAAATCTGCATACATTCTGGATTTTTATATTTTTTGCTCTAGCAGCTTTTCCACTGAAAGCCCAGACTACTATCTTTTCTGAAGATTTTACTGGTGTTTCCAATCAGCTATTAGGTACATTACCAGTTACAACAACTGGAAGCAACCAATGGCAAAGCAACGCTAACTCTGGAAATAATCGTAATAATTGGGGAATATTTAATTCGGGAGGCTATCAAATAAATGGAAAATCTTTGATGATTGTCAACCGAACAAGTGGAACTAATTACCCTGGTCAATACGGAAATTATGATACTCAAAAGGCGGCATTTACTACTATTAATGCAACTAGTTATACAACACTTACCTTGGATTTTGACTGGAGAGCTTATGGTGAGGACTATGGTGGCAGTAATTTATATGATTTTGGGGCTGTTTTCTATAGAGTAGGTACTACGGGTACGTGGCAACCTATAAATGAAGGTGGAGACGGATACGGTATTTATTCTAAAAGTTCAAATGTACAGCATTCAACGGTTACTATTCCTGCCGAATGTAATAATACGACTTTTCAAATTGCTTTTTATTGGGAAAATGATGACTCTGTAATTAATAATCCTGCATTTGTCGTCGATAATATTGTAATAAAAGGAATGCCTGCGGTTACCTGTGACCCCATCACCGCTACAGCATCAAAATATGTAATTTGTCCGGGAGAAACCACTACGTTATCGGCAAGCAGTACAACTTCCGGATATACTTATACGTGGTATACGGATTGGGATAATGACACTCATACCGGAACTGTAGTAGGAACAGGTGCTTCGATTAATGTAAATCCTACTGAGTCCACATTATACGGTGTAGTTGCTACCAAATCCGGATGTCCTACAGGAATAAATGCTGAATATCAGCTAATTACTATAGCAGTAACGCCACCACCGACTCTGATTGTTTTGGATCCTGTGGATGCTATTGCCTGTAGTGAAGAATATCGTGAAATTAATGTAGTGAGTGGTGGAAATATTCCGAATGAAGCATTTGATGAAAACTGGAATCCTATTAAATATCCTTGGATCACTAACGCTGTAGTGGGAACAGGAGGAAATGCAAATAATGCGCTTTGGTATCTTTATGCGAGTGGAGCTATAGCAAGTCCCGATAATTCTAATTTTGCAATGGTGGACAGTGATGCGGTAGGTCCTTATGTAATGGAAAGTAATCTGGTATCATCTCCTATTAGCCTTTTGGATTACAATGCTCCAATTAATTTGACTTTTAATCATTATTATTCCACTTACAATTTTCCTCCAAATTATTATAGTACTGCAACTGTTGAGATATCGGAAGATGGTGAAAATTGGACTGTTTTAAAAACATATACAGGTTCCGATGTAGGAGGACAAGCGAGTTTTGCAGCAGAATCTATCAATTTAAACGCTTATTCCGGAAAACCCTATTTATTATTGAGATTTCATTACACAGGGAGATATGATGATGTTTGGGCGATTGATGATATCAAAATTACTGGCTCACCCAATCCAACTACCATTACTTGGTCGCCAACTACAGATTTATATATGGATGCTGCAGGAAATATTCCTTACTCAGGTCAAAATACTGCTACAGTGTATGCTTCACCATCCGTTAGTACAACATACACAGCTTCAGCTACCACAGCGGTGGGCTGTCCTGCAAGTGCAACAGTAACAGTAGAACGTGGTGATAAAGATTGGACAGCAGCAACCGGAAACTGGAATTCAGCAGCAACTTGGTCTCCAGCAGGTATTCCTACTATTGATCATTGTGTGAAGATTCCAACAGGAAAAACTGTTACTGTAAACATTACCAATGCCATTGCCAAAAACATCACCATCAAATCCGGAGGAAAACTGGAAATTGCAGGAAACTTAACAGTGGAAGAAAAAGTAATCAATGAAAATACAGGAACAGATGCCGCTGATCAGTTTGTATTGCTTTCCTCAACCGAGAATTCTAATGCAAATTATCTGCAAAATAGCAATACTCCTAACAATTCCGCAGATGGCGTAATGCGTGCGGAAAGACATGTAACCGATATGGATAATGTGCTATCTGGTACAGATCCACAAATGGATTATGTCTATTGGAGCGCTCCTGTTGCAGGACAAGATTTACAGGCATTTTCTCCGGGAACACCTGCAAATAGAATCTATAAGTATGACGAGGCAACTGATATGTTTGTAAAAGCAACGGGCAATTTTGCACCTGCAAAAGGATACGCAATTCGTGCAGAAATAGATGCAACACATCCCGCAAACACAACAGGATATGATGAGACTTATATGTTCCGGGGAATCCCAAACAATGGAGATATACCAATTTCAATTCAAAGAACCAACAGTTCCGGAACCACGGGAATCGGGTACAATCTTGTCGGAAATCCGTATCCTTCCAACATTGATTTTGATGAACTCTATTACGGAAACTCCTCATTGATCTATAATACCGCATGGTTCTGGACCAATAACAGCTATGAAGAACATCAGCAAGGCAGCAGTTATGGAGGAAACAACTATGCGGTCTATAACGGAACCGGCGGAACTCCCGCTACTTATGAACCTGAGGAACCTTATAATGGTGATATCATACCAAATGGAATTATAAAAGTTGGACAAGGATTCATTGTTCAGAAAAAAACAGTGGGAAGCGGAAACCTGGAATTTAAAAACAGCTACGAAACCGGACATAATCTTAGGGTTACGACTGATGGAACATTCTTCCACAAAGGAAATACCCCGAAAAACCGTTTCTGGATTAAACTGATTGCTCCTGAAGGTTTGGTGAATACACAATTAATCGGCTATATTCCTGGAGCTACCGATGGCTACGAACAGGACTTTGATGCCGAAGCTATGTCTTTGAGCTCCGATTTATTTTACTCTGTGCTGGATGATAAAAAATTGGTAATTCAGGGAAAATCAGATAATTTTAATATTGAGGACAAAATTCCGATCGGTGCCAATATTTTTAAAGATGGAAACTATACCATAGCATTGGATAAAGCAGAAGGCATATTTGAAACAGATCAAAACATCTACCTGAAAGACAATCTTTTGGAAACCGTAACCAATCTTAATGAGCAGGATTATACCTTCGATGCTGCAGCAGGAATTACCGAAGGACGTTTTGAGATCGTTTACCAGCCGGAAGCTACCCTTGCAACGGATCAGTCTTCACTGAAAGATGATCTGCTGGTATACCGCAACGGAAATACATACATCGTGAAATCTGCTTTCAAAAATATTACCCAAATTGAGGTATATGATCTTGCGGGAAGATTGCTGAAAAAAATCGGAGCTAATGACAAAGTAGTAACCATTGATGCAACATCAATGAACAACGGAATGTACATCCTGAAAATAAATAGAAACGGGGAAATTTCCGACCGAAAGATTCTGAAATAATAATATATCAACCTTATCAAAATAAAAAGCTCTGATTTTTTCAGAGCTTTTTTATTGTCTATGCGAGCGTAACGAAGCAACCTCACATCAGCATTTTCTACAAACCAGGATTCTCTCATTTTCCGAAAATCCCAAATAATCATCTTTTCCGTACGTTTTAGTCGCTACCGAAAAACCGGCATCTTCCAATCTTTTTTGCAAACCTTCCGCAGAATAGATTCTTACATGATCATCCTGTCCAAAATGCTTCAGACGCTCTTCCCGACTCCGGATGCTGAAATCTTCATAAATTTCACCGGATTTAAAAGGAGTTTGTATCAGCGCCATACCTTGTTTTTTTAGCACACGGAAAAGCTCACGCATCGCAGCAGAATCATTTTCGATATGTTCCAAAATATGGTAGCAAAGAATGAGATCAAACTTTTCCGGCTCCGCATCAATCTTGGTAATATCAAAATGATAATCAGCAAGAAACTCATCTTCAAAATCGGTTGGAAAATAAAGGATGTCTTTTCTCTTTTTCAATACCCGAAAAAGAGCTCTGGAAGGTGAAAAATCCAAAACTGAAAATCCGGGTTTCAGATACTTGTCATTCAGAAGCATATTCAGTCTTCGCGATCGTGGCAGACTTCCGCAAACCGGACAAAGAAGATTTCCGTTGTCCAGCTTTTCAAAATGTTTCAGTTCAGAATTGCAGATATTGCATTTGCAGTTTTTGCCTTTGTAAAGCGGATAAAGTAATTTTCTGAAAAATATTTCGTTTTCAAAAAGAACTTTTTGCGGAACAATTTTCCGGACTATATTTTTGGCGAATTGATACATCTGCAAGCCGCAATTTAATAATACTAATCGAAATATTCGGTGTTCCGGTGAATAATTTTTAATTTCGTGTTTTTAATTTTTACACTATGAGTTTTGGAATAGAAGCAGCAAGTTATTATGTACCGTCTTTGTATTTAGAAATCAAAGATTTAGCAGAAAAAAGAGGAATAGAAGCAGCAAAATTAGAAAAAGGACTGGGACTTCATAAAATGGCATTTGCGGATGTTCATGAAGATGCTGCCACCTTCGCAGCAGAAGCTTTATTAAAATTAATTCAGGATTATCAGATCCATCCTAAAGATATTTCAAGAATTTATTTGGGCACCGAAAGTGCTTTGGATGCAGCAAAACCAACTGCCAGCTACGCAATGCAGATGGTGGAAAAAATCTTGGAAAACCAGTTCGGAGAAAGGGTTTTCAGGAATTGTGATGTGGTGGATCTTACCTTCGCATGTGTAGGAGCTGTAGATGCTTTTCAGAATTGTTTGGATTTTGTAAAAGCAAATCCCGGGAAAAAAGCCGTAGTCATCGCTTCCGATTATGCAAAATACGAACTGCAATCTTCCGGCGAATATACACAAGGCGGCGGTGCTGTTGCCCTTTTGATTTCCGGAAATCCAAAGCTTCTGGAAATTGAAAATACATTCGGAGTGGCTACAGAAAGTGTTTTTGATTTTTTTAAACCACGAAGAAGTGCTTTGAAATCCGATCTCGTTACCGCATCGGAAAATATGCCGGATAAAATAGAAATTTTTACCGATGAGCCGGTGTTCGATGGGCATTATTCCAACCAATGTTATCAGGACAGAATTCGGGAAGCGTATCAGCATTACAAAGATCAGACACATATTGAAAAACCTTATGAAAACTGGAGATATCTGATTTTTCATCTTCCTTACGCTTTTCACGGAAAAAGAGTGTTTACCGAGATTTTTAGTTTGGAAAACGGACTTCCCTACTCTAATCCGGAAGAGCAGAAAGCCGTTGCAAAATCAGAAAATTACCTGAATTTTATCAATGAAAAAATAGAACCTTCGCAAAGAGCTTCCTCCGAAATTGGCAATATGTATACGGCTTCGGTTTTTATGGCGCTGCTTTCTGCTTTACAGGTAAGCTTGGATCAAAATGAAGACCTCGGCGGAAAGAAAATCGGTTTTTTAACGTATGGAAGCGGTTCAAAATCTAAAGTTTTTGCAGGAAAAATTTCAGAAAGCTGGAAAGAAGTGGTTTCAAAATGGAATCTTTTTGAAAGCCTACAAAACAGAACGGCGATCAATTTTGATACTTATGAAAAGCTCCACCGCAAACAGCTGGATTCTTCCGTAAATCCCGATTACAAAGGCTTTGGATTGATTTCCATAGAAAAAGAAAATCCACTTTCTATAGGAGCGAGATATTACCAATATCAGTAAAAATAATCTTATTTTAGATCACTCAAACTGCAATTGTATCGGCAATTGTATAAACATATATATGTTTTCTCCCTGATATTGATACGGGTCGATATTGATATTGAATGAATACAGAAGTATAGAATTTACCAAATTAAATTCTTCATCATCCCCTTTCGATTTTATAAATTTTAATCTTCCATCTGCATCCAATCCGAAATGGAGGGAGCACCTGAAAACATCGCTCTTGCTTCCCTCAAAATATTCCGAAGGAAAATTTCTGAGTACTTTGTTTCGAATTTGTTGAAATTTTGGTTTATAATTTATCAGTAAGATATCGGTTTCTTCTTTTGACAACTTTAAAAAATCATTTTCTTTGTAAAAAGTGGGAACAGATTTGTCATCATCCAAATAAATCCATAAATACTTTTTTGCGACAAGTGTATCCTCATCATAAATTTGTTTGTAAAGTATGCGCAGTGCATTTAGTTTATTTTCTAAAGCCTCTTGCTTGTTAACATAATATTTTTCAGCATTTTTCTTGTAGCTATATTTTGAAACTGTTTTCTGATAGGTTTTATAAATATCATTCAAATCCTTACCAACATTTCTTTGGGAAGTTTGGGCGGTTAATGAAAATGGCATCACCCAACTGAAAATAAAAATATATAGGAAATTACGCATTTCTCAATTTATTCAGTTCCGAGATCACTTCGTGATGGCTTACTGTTTTGTCTTTAAAATAATGCACGAAATATTCTTTTTCCTCTTCTGTTGCATTGAATTGGTTCAGGATATTGAACAAATGCATTTTCATATGACCTTTCTGGATTCCGGTTGTAACCAAAGAACGCAGCGCTGCAAAATTTTGCGCCAATCCCGAAACTGCTAAAATGCTCATCAGTTCCTGTGCAGACGGTTTTCCCAAAAGAGCCATCGAAAATTTTACCAACGGATGAAGATTTGTCAAACCACCAACAACTCCTACGGAAATCGGCAGATCAATCCAAAAACGGAAAATCCCGTTGTCAATCGTGCAATGCGTTAAAGAAGCATATTTTCCGTTTCGCGATGCATAGGCGTGAGCGCAGGCTTCGGTTGCACGAAAATCGTTTCCGGTAGCAATGACAACAGCATCTACTCCGTTCATAATTCCTTTGTTGTGCGTGGTTGCACGAAACGGTTCTATTTCGGCAATGGTAACAGCCTGTTTGAACTTCCATGCAAATTCTTCGTTGGAAATGCCGCTGTCGTCTTTCAGTTCTTCTATTTTGCAGGAAACTTCAGCTCTTACAATACAATCGGGTGTGAAGTTGGATAAAATATTCATCACAATCTGTAACGAATTTTTTTCTTCCTGCGTAAAATCTTCATCTTTTGCCACTTCATCTCTCAGCGTTTTTCCGAATTGTTCCAGACAGGAATTGATGAAATTTGCACCCATAGAATCCACCGTATCAAAACTTGCTTTCAGCTGGAAATAATGATCCATTTCGGCAGTTTTGTCGATCAGCCGGATGTTCAGGATTCCGCCGCCGCGTTTTCTCATATTGGCTGTAATATCTTCAGTAGCTTCAAAAAGTTTTTTCTTGAGTTTAAAATTGAAAAAATGCTGCAGTTTGTGCGGTTCCACTTTAAAGATAAAATGGGTATGTCCCAGCTTTTTGGTGTTGATAATGGTGGTTTTGAAACCGCCTTTATCAATCCAGAATTTTGCCGATTTCGATGCAGCTGCAACTACAGAACTTTCTTCAACCGCCATTGGAAGCGCAAAAAGCTTACCGTCAATCAGGAAATTCGGAGCAATTCCGTAAGGCATATAAAAATTGGAAATGGTGTTTTCCGAAAACTCTTCGTGCAATTTCTGCAAATCGGCATCGTTGTTCCAATATTGCTGCAATATTTGTTCGTAACTGCGGTCGTTACTTAGATATTCGGAGATAAGCCAATCGATTTTACGTTGCTTTGAAAGTTTGGAAAAACCTTCTATCGGCTGATGGTTCATAAGTGATAAATGATGATTGATAATTGATTTTTTCAGAATGAAAATCTGAAATTCAAAGGTAAGGATTTTTGACTGGAAGTGGGAAATGACTCGCTGGAAGTTTTTTGCAAAACTTTGATTTCCCAACATCCAATTCAAAAAAAATGAATATTCATAAATTAACCAAAACCAACATCAAAGAAAGAAAAAACACAAAGCTTCACGCTCAGCACGTTCCGAAACGGTATTGAAAATATTTGAAGGAGAAATTTTAGTTTTTCTCAAAGATTAATTTTCAAGCTGTGTTCCCAAAAACTCCCATTCCTGCAATGCCATATCCAGTTCTTCCTTTTTAGAATTGTACTTTTCGAGTGTTTCCTCAGAAGGATTTTCTTTTGTAAAATCAGTTTCAAATTTTTCGATTTCCGATTCCAACAGTGAAATTTTTTCCTCTACTTTTTTTATTTTATTCTGAACATTTTTCTGCTCCTTACTTTGAAAAACTGTCGGCTTTTGATTACTGATTGCCGGTTTTTCCGGAATCAATTCTTGTTTCTTAACGATTGGTTCCTGATTCAGTTTTGCTTTTTCCATCGAAACTTCCCGAAGGCTTTCTTTCTGCCTGTATTCTAGATATTCATTGATATCACCGAGAAATTCTTTCATTTTCCCATCACGGAATTCGAAAATTTTATCGGAAAGTCCCTGCAAAAATTCACGGTCGTGAGAAATGAGAATTACGGTTCCGTCAAAATTTTTCAAGGCTAATTTTATGATTTCTTTCGACTGAATATCCAAGTGATTCGTAGGTTCGTCCATAATCAAAGTATTGAACGGACGAAGCAGCAATTTACACAAAGCCAAACGGTTACGCTCACCTCCGGAAAGCACTTTTGTTTTTTTCTGTACATCTTCTCCGGAAAAAAGAAAGCTTCCCAGCAAATCACGAACTCTGGGTCTTGTTTCTTCTGTTGCAGAATCTTCTGCTTCCTGAAGAACAGTTTTTTCCGGTGTGAGAACTTCTTCCTGATTTTGGGCAAAATATCCAATGTTCACATTGTGTCCCAACTTCCAGCTTCCGGAATAATCTTTAATTTCTCCGGCAAGAATCTTTGCCAATGTTGTTTTTCCTTGTCCGTTTTGCCCGAGAAGCGCAATCCTGTCTCCGCGTTCCACAAAGAAATTTACGTTCTCGAAAACTTTTTTTGCGCCATAACTTTTCCCAAGATTTTCCGCTTCGAAAATTACTTTTCCGGGAATGACGGATTGTACGAAACGAATATTGAACTTGGAAACATCTTCGTTTTCCACCTCGATACGTTCTATTTTTTCCAGCTTTTTAATCAGAGATTGTGCAAAAGCTGCCTTGCTTGCTTTCGCCCGGAATTTATTAATATTATCCTCCATTTGTTTAATCTCCGATTCCTGATTCTTCTTTGCCTGAATCAGTTTTTCTTTCCGGTCTTTTCTCAGATCCAGATATTTGGAATAATCCGCTTTGTAATCATCCACTTTCTTATTGTTGATATCGAAAGTCCTGTTGCAGACGGAAGTCATAAACTGTTTGTCGTGGCTCACAAGCACAATTGCACCGGGATATTCTTTCAGGAAATTTTCCAGCCAGATAATGGATTCCATATCCAAATGGTTGGTTGGCTCATCCAGAAGAAGCAGATCGTTTTTCTGCAAAAGCAGTTTTGCGAGTTCGATGCGCATTCTCCAGCCTCCTGAGAACTGGTCTGTAATCTTGTGAAAATCATCCGCTTTGAAGCCTAATCCGAGCAGGATTTTTTCCATATCACCTTCCAGATTGTAGGCATCGTGATGTTGCAGGATGTCGCTTAAATCTGTCATTCGCTGAATCAGATTGCTGTAATCATCACTTTCATAATCCGTTCTGGTTGCAAGCTGCTCATTCACATCTGCCAATTCTTTTTTCCAAAGGTTAATTTGCTCAAAAGCCTGCATTGTTTCATTCCACACCGTTCTTCCCTTCACGAAATCCAAATCCTGTTTCAGGAATCCCATTGTGATATTTCCTTCGGGAACTATATTTCCTTCGTAGAAATTAATTTCTCCGGAGAGCATTTTGAGAAGCGTGGATTTTCCGGCGCCGTTTTTCCCGACAAGTCCAATCTTATCCTCCCTTTTAATGGTAAAATTCACATCACGAAAAAGATAATTTCCTGAATGATGAAGTCCTAAACCCTGAACTGAAAGCATTTTTTAAAAAATTTATAAATTTAAAATTAAAAAAACCGCTCTTTTTTCTGAAAGAGTGGTTTGTAGACCCATAGGGAGCACAAACGCCCATTTAAACATAATTCATTTAAAATCTTTAATCTAAAAACACTGATTATCAATAACTTTATTAAAACAAGGTAAAATAGATTAAAAATAAAAACTATTTTGGTTTGCCAACGGTTTGCCTAAAATACTATTTGATCATATTTGTAATGTTCAAACTTTACAAATGCAAATATGGCTACTGTTAATTACCATATTCGCTCCGACCAACCCACGAAACAATTTACATTCTTTTTTCCGCAAATAGGCAAACTAACTTGCGGAGAAAAACAAGGGAAATCATAAACCCTATGTATTGGGGTGCAAAAATAAATAAAAAAGGGTTACCAAAAAATATAAAGGCTGGCACAAAGGAGTTTTTAACTGTAAGTCTCCCTAAAAGCTGGACAAATTGTAGCCTTGAGATTGAACGAAAAAAACAATTAATTTTAGGATTTGAGGCAAAGAAAATTTAAAAAAAAAATTAAAATTCAGATAGGATCTTATTTCTTTCAGAACCAGAAAGAAATGTTATTTTTTTAAAAATTGCCTTCGGAAAACTTCGGCTGTATTTTATCTTTTTCTGAAAGGATTATTGCTTCTGCCGGAAGTTTCCAGTCGATATTCAGTTCCGGATCGTTCCACAAAACCCCGCCTTCAGATTCTTTGTTGTAAAAATTATCGCATTTATAGGCAAAAACGGCTGTTTCGCTGATTACTGAAAATCCGTGACCGAAACCTCTGGGAACATAAAATTGCAATTTATTTTCTGCGGAAAGCTCGATTCCGTACCATTTTCCGAAAGTTGGAGAATTTCGGCGGAGATCCACCGCAACGTCAAAAACTTTTCCTTCGAGGCAGGAAACCAATTTTGCCTGGGCAGAATCGCCTTTCTGCAAATGTAGTCCGCGAAGAACACCATAAGAAGATTTTGAGATGTTGTCCTGCACAAAATGCCCATTCATTCCTGTAAGTTCTTCAAATCTCTGCTCGTTATATTTTTCATAAAAGTAGCCTCTTTCGTCATTGAAAATAGTTGGTTCAAGGATATAGCAGTCTTTGAGTGGAGTTTTGGTGAGTTTCATATGAAATCTAAATTGGTTGAAGAGATCCGGAATTTAAGAAAAATATTATATAGAAGGAAATATTACCATTTGTAAACAAGCATTAAACCTCCTCTTGTGGGAATTATTTCTCCACTTCTGTTCCAGTTTTCTGCGTGCTCATATCTGGTATGGTCGTCCTCGAAATATCCGTGATAAAATCCTTGCGAAGTCCCGATTCCGAGAAATGCTCCAAGTGCCTAATGCTCATTCAGCCGCAATTTGTATCCGCCATCCAATCCGGCAATGAAATTAAATCCTCTCTGGTAAAGTGTAGTAATTCTCGGCGTGCCATCCTCATTGTATACCGGCTGCATATCTTCGTCAAATACATGCTTATCATTCCAATAATTCCATTTTTGCAAATCGAATAATGATATGGAAAAATATCCACCAATAAACCATTTGTCGTGGTTTTCGTTGAAGTAGTATCTTGCTTCTAATGTTTGCATATAAACCTGAAGATGCCTGCCTAAAAAAGATTTCCAGGGAGACACAAAAACTTCCCCCTGAAGCGACCATTTTTGTGCTATCGGAAGTTCTACCGCTGCATTGAGCATTCCTGCAGGCAAAAATACTGTATTGATTTTAAGCTCTGGTATCATAGGGGTTTTTGCTTTGCTTTCCTGAGCTGATGTCTTGAATGCTAATCCGGAAAGTAGGATTGTCAAGAAGTACAAATAGGCGTTTTTCTGCATATATTATATTTTGTGAGGTGATGTTTCTTATTTATCCAGCTCATTTCGATAAACATTTTCCATACAAATTTTTATTTTCCGGATTGTCCTATACAAATGCCTGTTCACTTCCGTATGTTGAAATTTCTGTTCGTTGTATTTTTCTCATAAAAGAATCCTCTTTCATCGTTGGAAATGGTAGTTCTGCAATACATAGTCTTCAAATGGGATTTCGATAAGCTTCATATCAATTATTATTTTTCAAATATAGTGATTATCGTTTTTATGATAATTTTTATATCGGTTTTTAATGACATTTTTTCCAGATATTCCAGGTTCATTTTCACTTTGTCGGGGAATAAAACGAAATCATTAAAATATTCGGAATCTTCCTGCTGTTGCAACGATTCTTCTTCATTTCTGTATTTTATGCTTGCTTCTGAAGTAAGTCCCGGTTTCAGGTTTAGGATTTTCCTGTCTTCTCCCTGCAAAGTATCATAATATCCGGGAATATCGGGACGCGGTCCTACAAAACTCATTTCTCCTTTTATGATATTAAAAAGCTGCGGAAGCTCATCAATTTTATATTTCCTCAAAAATCGTCCGAAACCAGAAGCCGAGTTTTCTCTTGGATTGATGGTCTGGAATTTATAAATGATAAAAGTTTTCCCAAATTGCCCTACTCTTTCCTGTTTAAAAATCCCGTTGGAATGAACATCCATAGATGATGTAATAAAAAAAAATAATAGAACCGGAAACAATAATACCAATAGAATTACGGCAAAAATAAAATCTATTTTCGGTTTCCAGAACAGATATTTTCCCATTTCAGATTTTTTTTTGTGCTGAAATTTACTGAATTTTATATTTACGGATCAGCGATTTTTTGAGAATCAAATATACACTTCCGCAAATCACCAAAATGAGTGACGATATCAGGATCTGAATTTCGAATGAATATTTTGTGGAAAAGATTATGATTAATCCTATAAGAAACTGCAAAATCCCATAAAATGAAGCTATCATAAGCTTGTTGGATTGGTTTTCGTTCACCAGGATCTGATACAAATGCGAACGGTGCGCTTCAAAAATATTTTCTTTCTTCATTATTCTACGGATAATCGTAAGTATGGAATCCACACCATAAACCGTGAGAAACAAAATATAAATGATGTTTTGGGTTTTCACTATCAGTAAAGCCATTAAAAAAAGAATGATAAAGGCGATAGATACAGAACCTACATCTCCTGCAAAACATTTTGCTTTCTGCCGGAAATTGAAAAACCCAAACACTAAGCATGAAATGATAGAATAATAGATTAGATCGGCTTCTGCAAACTTAATTTCATAATTAGTAATTGCTAACAAAAGCAGTACTGCAAGACTATTGGAGACCGTAATCCCATTAATCCCATCCATAAAATTATAAGCATTTATAATCCCAACTCCTACAATGAGTGATAAAATGATGATCCATAAAGGAAAACCAAGAAGCTGCGCTTGGTAAAACATCAGCAATATACTGATAAACTGGATGACAATTCTAATTTTGTTGGAAAGAGTCAAAATATCATCCAAAAAACTGATAATAGAAATCAAAGTAATACCAACGAAAAAATAAGGATACTGAAATCCCGAAACGATAAAGAAAGCCAGAATCCCAATGTAAAATATAATACCGCCACCACGCAAAGTAATATCTGAATGTGAACTTCTTTCGTTCGGTTTATCGATAATATTGAACTTATCTGCGATTTTGAAATAGACAAGTTCAAGTATGAATAATAGTATGGTAATCAGTAGATACTGCATATTTATTTTTTGAAACTTTTGATGGTGATTTCCAGACCTTGCTGAGCTGTTAATGGCAGTTTTTCAATACCTAAAGCTTTTTTTATTTTTAGGTTGGAAACCACATAACTTTCCGTTAATTTTTTTAGTCTTTCGGAATTCAGTGGCAAAGGTAAAAAATCTCCCAACTTTGCAACGGTTTTTATTAAAGAAGGTGATATTTTCAGGAATTTTTGTTTTCGCCCCGTCGTTTTCGAAATCAAAGAAATCAAATCATTGGTAGATAACGCTTGATCATCAGCAAAATTATAAATTCCGGATTCTAAATTTTTATGTTTTTGGAGCATTTCAAAAATTAAAAAATTAAGATTATCAATGCTTAAAAAAGAACGCTCGTTTTTAAAAGAAGCTAAAGGCCACGGAATTCCTTTTTCAACAATGTTGTAAAGTAAATTGAGATTACCTTTGTTACCCCGACCATGAACCATACAAGGACGAATGATAAAAACCTTTTTTTCTGAAGGAAGTTCTTGGCTTAAAAGGTATTGTTCTGCTTCCAGCTTGGATTTTCCGTAAGGAGTTTGGGGGTTAGGAATGTTATTTTCATCCAATACATTTTCTACGGTATCTGCGGATGCTTTTACACTACTGAAATAGAAAAAACTTGCGGCATCGGATTGCAAAAACTGATTAAAAAGTGTTATGGTAAGACCCTTGTTTACCCGAAAATATTCTTCCGCATCAGAAGTATTGGAAGTATCATGCGCTTTTCCTGCGAGATGGATGATCGCATCTGTATTTTGGGGAAATTCCCAAGAATTCCTTAGCGAAAGCCCGTTTACCGTAAAGTCTTCTTTTCGTAAAAAGGCAGACAGGTTTTGACCTACGAAACCTGATATGCCGGTAATAACAGTATTCATTATTGGGTATAGGTAAAAATCAATACATCTCCGGGAAGTATTATAGTTTTTGTACTGTTTTTAGGTATGCTTTTCATTTTACCAGAATCATTATCAACGATTTGCACACTTGAATCGGCCTTATATTTAAAGCTTATAGAGGTGTTCAAATTTTTATTCTGTACGGCAACAAACTTCGTGTTTCCGTTCTGCAGGTAAGATACTAAAACATTTTTTTTATCCGGATTGAATATTTTGAATCTTTCAGGAATTTTTGTCAACTTTTGGGTATTGATGGGAATGGTAACTCCATCGTGGTACACAGCCGTAACATTGCTGTTTATAAACACCCAAGCCAAGCGCTGGATTTGCTGATTTACTGCTTTAACTAATGCGTATGTTGGTGTCGGCGAGCCATCGGAATATACTATTGAATAGTCAAAACCATTTTTCTTCCAATTGTCTGTACCTAAAGTCCAATATGTAAAATATTGCAGGCCTTTTGCTCCGTAAAGAAGATTACTAAATTGCTGCATCTTTAAACCTGCTAAGGTAGGTTGCTTATGGTCACCAAAAATTGTTGAATTTGCAAAACCCCAAAATGGTTTATTGAATTTAATCCCAGCATTTCTTACTTCCTCAAGGTTGGAATACCATCGATTATCGACTGTATTTCCTTTAATAGGATAGAAATCAAATGAGAAAAATGGTGTGGGTACAGTTTTCAAATATAATTCCAAATAGTCTGTATAGGAATTAGCTCCTAGTTGTTTTTGGGTAGCATAATTTGGAAGTAAATTAATATATGCTGGATGTTTGGAATCCAAACTTTGTACTGATTTAACAATATTTCTTTGTTGAGAAAATTTGCTGGTTCCCGGTTCATCTGTAATGAAATAACCATAAAGCCCGGGATGATCTTTTACCAAATTAACAGTTTTGGCGGTAGCGGTGATGAGCTCATCGGTATAATACAAAATTTTAACCCCGTTTTTATGAGCAAGATCCAGCGCGTTCATTCCCTCCTCATTGTTTTTAAATGTAAAAAAACTTATGCTAAAACCAGCCTCTTTGAAACGTTTATAATCCTTATCTTCTATTTTCTGAACCCCATAAAAAGCCATAATAGGAATCTGAGATTGAACAAAATTTGTACAAAAGCTAAGTATAATTGCGAGAAATAAATATTTTTTTTTCATAATATCTTTTTTTAATTCCTACCTAAATTGAGCCAAAGTTTTTTGGTTTTTATTACCTCTTTCTTTATCGATCAGCCAACCCCATTTATTAAAATACCTATATGCCGAACTAAGAAATATTCTGAATAATTTTGGATTTTTGTTTGCACCAGATTCGTAGTGATGAATAACTGCACAGTCCTGATATACAATATTTTTATACTTCTGATTCATTCTTCTGGAAATATCCCAATCTTCAAAATACATAAAAAAATTGTCATCATACAATCCAATTTCTTTTAATGCCTCTAACCGGAACAAAGTAAAACATCCTGAAAGAATTGGGGCTTCATAGTTAATATTTCCACTTATATGACGAAGTTCATAATCCGAAATAAATTTTTTATAAAGGAAAGCCGGCTTTTTTATTTTACGAAGAACGACACTGTATGGCGAAGGTAATAGTTTGGGTAAATATTGAGGGGTAAGATCTTGATTCAAAATTTTAGGCATCATCATCCCAACTTCCGTATGATTTTGCATATAATGTACCATTGGAGTAATGGCATCTTCTATAAAATCTATATCCGGATTGATAACAAAGTGAAAATCATAGTTATTTTCAATTGCATTTTTGATGGCATGATTATGGGCGTGTCCAAATCCCGGATTATGGGGAAAATGAACATACTTAATATTTGGGCTCATCTCTTGTAGCTTCTCTAATTTGTTCTCTGAAGAATTATCAATAAGATAAATTACCAGATCTTTATTAAAACCAATTAAACTTCTGGTGAGCTTTCTGATTTCTTCAAAAGAGTGATTATAAAGTACTACGGAAGCAGAAATATTAGGCTTGGTTTTCATCAGTATATTTTTTCCCACCTCTGAGATTCAAAATTAAACTTTTTTACAGGCTTGGCAGGACTTCCCACACAAATCGTGTACGGCGGAAGCGATTTTGTCACTACAGAATTAGCTCCTACGATGGTTCCGGAACCAATGGTAACACCTGGAAGAACTGTTACAAATTCTCCCAGCCAAACATTATCTTCTATAACAATAGGTTTGGCAAACAGTTTTCTTTCCTTTGGTATTTGTAATGGTGAAGAATCATACTCGTTTCCAGCATAACTTCCATGGGAACAGTCGGATATATAAATTTTGCTTGCAAGCAAAACATTATCACCAATCGACACCCTTTCCATTGCTGTGATATGAACGTAATCATTCATCTGAAAATTTTCACCTATAAATAGAGTTTTTGATTGATTTTCCGGATATGCTTCCAACCGGCAGCCGTAACCTGTGGTAAATCCCTTCCCTATCTTCATGAATTTTTTCCCTCGAATATCGATGGGAAAACGGATTATTTTTGCTTGTGGTAAAACAAAATAAGTCCGTAATTTAAAGTAAAATAGCTGAACTAACGTAAAAAAGGAATATCTTTTAAAAAGATTCATTTCGAAATTTCTTTACAAATTTTTAAATATTGACAGGCTCTTTCTGCCGAACTTGGAAAGGATTTTAATTGTTCTTTTCCGTATTTTACCAGATTTTCTCTAACCTTATGATCACGATACAAGATACTGATTTTCTTTGCAATATCGTCTGCATTTACCGGGTTAAAATAAATAGCTGCATTTTTACATACCGTTTTTGCAAACTCCAAATCCGAAGTAGCAATCGGTTTTCCCATTTTCATGGCTTCCGGATAATTGGCGGAAAAACATTCCAGCAGCGTGGGCAAAAATAACGCATCGCATTCCGAGTATAACTGCGGACACTGGTTGGTATCAATACGTCCTATATTAATAATATTTTTTTTGGCTTCTTCCGTAAATTTATTATTAAAGTTTTCGGTATCAATTGTTAATACGAATTTAATATTCGCTTCAGGCAATTTATTATTGAGGATCGGAACAACCTCATTCAGAATTTCTAGATTCTTGTGTTGGTGGTAGGTGCAAAGCGAAAGAAATCTAAATTCCTGCTCTTGCTTATCTGGTAGTAATTGTTTTGTTGAAAGTTTGTGGTCTAAAAAAAGATCATAATTGAGGCTGCAAGTGTTCCCAACCGTGTAAAATTTACTTGTTTTTTTTAAAAGATTTTTCAAACGGTGGGTGACATTTTCAGTTTCAGAGACAAAATAGTTTCCGTTTTTATTCAGAAAAAACAAATGTATCTGTTTCATCAACGCTATTTTAAACTTTTCTTTCCGGGAAATCATCTGAAAAAGTGGAGAATCTGGATAGACGTAATGAGGATATGCATATCCTTGCAAGTGTTTTGCCTTTGGTGTCCACCAAGAGGGTCCAAATACACTGAATACTACATCTGGCTTTATATCATTTTCCAATTTTTTGATTCTTTTTCGGATCGAAAATCCTTTCAGCGAATATAGTGCTACCTGATCAAAGAAGTAGAAAAAAAAATTTTCCGAAAATGTTTCTGTATTAAGTTGTTTAGCAACCATGGGACTTAGAAAAAGATGATATTCATGCTCAGAATAATCTTTACATTCTTCGATGAAAGAACTTGCTACTTGGGTAACCCCAGAAGCACTAAGTGTGGAAGCATTGATAATAATTTTCATAAAATCAGAATATATCGCTCTAAAACAAAATCGTTTTTTTGGCAGAGATTACAAAATTACAAAAACAATTAGGATTATTTTGTTTTGCCGAAAACGATATTTGCCAGTCGTTCCGCACTTTTATCGTCTTTATGTTCAAAGAAAAAATCCTTAAGTGCCATCCTTTTTTCCAGATAAGGATCCACCCTAGTATTTAGCAGCTGATTTAGTGCTTCAAAAAACTCTTTGCTGGATTTTAAAACTTTTGTGGGGATTTTCTCTTCCGTATCTTTAAAATAGAATCCTCGTGTATTTTTATATTCTTCAAAATCTTCACTGATACATATTATAGGCTTATCCAAAAGGATATAATCAATAATTATGGAGGAAACATCCGAGATCAAAATATCCGTGGCTCCTACAAATTCGTAAAGATCAAATCCTTTTTCATATATCCAGTGATTATCTACAAAAAGGATGTTAGAGACATCTTTTGATGATGGCAGTTTTGGTGCCATTGGATGCGGTTTTACGATACATAAGGCATTATGTGCTTCCAGAATAGAATTGAATCTGTGTACGTCAAAATCTTTGATGTAAAAAGGATTTCCGACTTCCGTACCGTCGACACGGATATCTCCTTTAATGCTTTTGCGGTATGTAGGCATCCAAAGTAGAATTTTCTGGTACTTCTGTTTCAGCTGTAGTTTTTCTATAATGGAGGTCTTATTTAATTTTGCTTCCAACAAGACATCATTTCTGGGATATCCAGAAGTTGTAACCGAATCCTCCGATACTCCGAAAGCCTTACTGAACATAACCTGAGAAGTCTTAGAAGTACCTACAGTAAAATCTGCATTTGTTTTGCCGCGCCCCAAAAGCATTCCTACATTTTTATACAATAATCCATGCCATAGGTTTACGACAACCTGAGATTTGGGAAAACGGTTAATAATTAAACCATGGGAATAGAAAATATATTGGGAGGTAAAAAGATTGGAAAGAAAGCCAAAGTCCAATCTTAATTTTCTTTTGATGATATGAACTTTTGGATCCAGTAATTTTTTCGGAATATCATATGCTGTATCTGCTACTAAATAGACGTTTTTTTCAGGATAATGCTTTGTAATATAATTCGCCATCCGTATGCTTCCCGGTTCAGTATTGGGAAATGGGACGAATATAATCTTATTTTTAGTTTTGGGGATTATATGATTAATCAGTTCAAGAAATGAGCGGAAAATTTTTTGGATCATTTGTGTTCTTTAATTATCGTTTTCAGAGCTGTAGTTGATATTCCTTTTGTTCGATTGAGATAAATAACATCACAATATTCAGAAAGAAAATCAAATTTGCCTTTCCAATCGTCTCCCATTACGAAATGGTTTACATTATATTTCTTAACATCCTCTTTTTTCTGTTCCCATTTGGTCTCGGGAATTACGAGATCTACGTATTCCAAAGATTCCAAATATTCTTTTCTTTTATCATAACTGAATTCACACTTTTTTCCTTTCTGAAGATTGAATTCATCCGTAGAAAGTCCTACAATTAGGCGGTCTCCAAAATCTCTTGCCCTTCTAAGTATTTCCAAATGTCCGTAATGCAACAGATCAAAAGTACCATAGGTAAGCACCGTTTTGAATTTATTTTTTAAAAGTTTTTTAAAATCTACATTTAGGCTTTCATTTTCTTTTGTAATGAAAAAGCGTATAAGAGAATGTAAGACCGGAAGAGATTTCAAAAGTTTTTCATCAAGTATTTCGCTTAAAAAGCGCATTGTTTTAAGGGCTTCATAAACCATATTCTTATATTCAATATCTCGATTATAAAAACCTTTTCCTACAAGAAGCCCTAATGTTCTGTTTATACTTAGGTCGTTTAATGAAGTTAGGAATACATCACCTATACCACAGCTCAGCAGCAGTGTTTCTTCCCTACAATCTAAGTATTTCATCAGAATCCTGATTTCTTTTAAACACTTGGTGAGCACTAAAAACCTGGTGTTTTTCGAGTTAGACTGTGCATCAATATTTCCAATATATATTGCATATATATTTTTGATGGCACTCAAAAATTCTACGCCTCTGATATCTGTCGTAAAATCGATATAAATATTGGTGTTCTTAAAAATGGATTTGATTGAGTGCAACTGCTGATAATTGCTAAATCCTAAAGTCATAATAGTACTTTCATTATTAAAAACCTCAGCACTAAAGGATGGTCCTTTAAGGGAAACTATATTTTTGAATTTCAATTCTTTTTTTAAAAAATCTACAATTGTTTTGCCCCCGTTCAGCAATCCTTTTGCCAAATTGATGATTAAGGCATCGGAATTGATATATTTTACAAATTTATCCGAGTTTTCAAAAATAACACTGCTGGGCAATGCTATGAAAACAATTTTAAAACTCTGTAGTTTTTTTAAATTTGTTTCTGCCTTAATGGATTTGTTAATGGATTTGCCCGGAAAATACTTCATGTTTTCGTGGCGAGCATTAATATGCTTCTTTAAGCCGGAATCCCTGAGAAAAAGCGTAACGTTGTTGTTTGGGTCGCATGAAAGTCCTTGAGCTAAGGCAGTACCAAAACTTCCTGCTCCCAAAATTGCAATTTGTCTTTGCATGAAATTTTATTTATAATGTTCCATTATCTGCAATGGAAAGTCTGTAATTACCGAATAAACATTTTGACCTGCCAACATTTTAATTTTTGTAAAATCATTAACGGTCCAAATGTGAATATTAATTTTTTTATTTTTTAGTTCTTGCATTAAATCGGGCTGTGATTCATATAATGCGAGCGAAACGGCAACCTCCTTAATGTTTTCTAATGAAAATGTTTCAGCATTAAAGTTTTTTGCAGAGGTTAATAAAACGGTGGTATACGAACAATTATTATCATTTAGAGTTCGGAACATACTACGATCTGCTGCCATAATTTTGTTAGAATAGGAAAGACTATACTGATTCATTAATGATAGCAGTCGTTTTATAATTCTTTTGTTATAATCAGCATTATAAGATTCTTTCACGTCAAAATAAAGTACTTTAGTTGAATTTGAACCAAAAATTTTCAAGATGGATTCCAACGTGCAGATTTCTTCGAAAGGAGATATTTTCTGGCTTTTCAAAACATCAGAATTTGTCAGCTCAATTATATAATTATTTATCACGCTATCATGATGTACAAAAAGAACACTATCTTTTGACATCCGAATATCAAATTCCATTCCATGCACGTCTGAATTCATAAATTTAAGAAATGAACTCATGGAGTTTTCTACTCCTCCAAGATAATTCCAAACACCACGATGTGCCACAATCTTCATCCCCTGAAAATCAAATTTCTCATTTATTTTAAAGGCCTGTTCTTGAGAATCTGTATCGGCAGACCGGCAAGAAAACAGTAATAGAAAAAAAAGCAAAGTAAATAAAGATGTTTTCATGTTTTTTTAAAATTTATATTTTCATATAGTTTATAATAATTTTTATATTTTTGGGCTTGCTTCTTATTGATAATTGAAACAAAGCAATATAACATTTTATAACTTATAATTTTCTTTTTAAAAAAACTTTTGATATTAAAATTATATTTTTTAAAATAATAAAAATTAGATCGTATGATTTCGTTGATCGAATTTGAACTCAATTCCTTGCGATCATCAATCAGATGTTTATATTCTAAGTCTTTCCTAAATTTTGTATGATAGTGATTTTGAAGAAAACGTACGGTTATGTCCGATTCTTCGGAATACATAAAGATATTTTCATCAAAAAATCCTATTTTTTCAAAGGCTATTTTATTGATAAACAGGAGTGCTCCTGAAAGAAACATATACCGCTCCCTGTAAAAATTAATTTTATTGATGATGATGGTAAGGTAAGGCATTATAAAAGGAAGTTCGTGTTCCTGTCTGATGTAGAAAGACAAATCTTTTCTGCCTCTTTGTCTTCCTCCTATCATTGCCAAAGAGGAATCTTTCTGAAGTTCTTTTACCATATCCGAAAACAAGGGTTGTACCAGTTCAATATCGGGATTCATGATGCAGATGTAATCTCCTTTAGCATGCTTGATTCCAACGTTATTGCCTTGCCCATAACCTCCATTTTTTTCATTGTGTATCAGTTGTATATGGTGTGAAAATTTTTCCCTAACAATTGCAAATAATCTTTCCGCATCTTCTTTGGGGCTATTATCCACAATAATAATTTCCACCTGATCTCCCAAGTCATTATACTGATTAATGGAATTCAGACAGGTTTCAATATAGCCTTCAGATTTGTAGGTTACAATAATTATCGATAAGATCATTTTAGATTCTTCCATAATTTAAAAATATTGTGATTATGTAGATTTTGGGATAATTATAGTTTAATAGGCTATTGGTGCTAAAAAATAAAATTAGTATTTAAATTATTAATATACAATTCCTTCAAGATATTTTATTGAATGTAAAATTATTTCAACCTCTTGTTCAAATTCGCTGCTACCAGAAAGTAATTGTTTTAAAAAATAGGTGGTGAAAACGGATATAACCGCAAGTATAAAAAATATGGTAAAATATATGGATCTGATTTTATTTGACTTCTGCTGTTTTGTGATGTAAAGAAAATAGATAAACCAGAAAATCATTGTGGGTTTTATATACCGAAAACCTATAATCTGCAGAATAAGCGCACTCGGAATAAGCATGATGGAAAGAAACGTAATCTTATAGAGGAAAGTAAATTGTGGGGTTTTGTATTCGGGCAATGTAAAATCTATTTTTCTGCTGATAAGAAGGAGAAATCCTATGAATAAAAAGTAGGGCATCCCATTAAGAAAACCTCCTGAAAAACTACTGATCCCTTCCTGTTCCATATAGGATCCGAAATGTTCTATAATAGTTCCTAACCCTGTTCTTGAAATAATAAAAACGATAGCAAATATAAAAATCGAATATAAACTTATCGTTTTTAAATACTTCTGAGGCTTTATAAAATAATAAATGGGAATGAACAACAATAAAAACACCAACCCAATGTGCGTAAGGAGCGACAAGACAATTAATCCAATAGAAAGTAAATATTTTTTCCTGACAAATAAAAAATAAAAACCTGAAATCATTATTGGAAAACCTAAATAATACCGAATCTGGTTTACAACATGAACATAATCCAGAAGATAATATAACAGCAGAACATAAAAAACATTTCTGGTAAATCTAGAAACGACAAAGAATGTGATAAGTGCAGAGGTAACTACATGAAAAACAAAAAGATTTTCATATTTCAGACGGTATTTATTAAATAAAACCGATAATTGGTAGTAACTGAAATCCGTTTTTTCAATCTCGTATTTGTAGTAATGATAATACATATTCCAATCTGCCGTATTGGTAATGCCAACAGTAAATACCATTAATAAAGCAAATATAATTAGCGTAAAAAAATAAGACAGAGGTTTAAAGTTCAATTCCTCTATCACCCTACCAATTAATAGATGTAAAAATAAAACTGTTGTTAAAATTATCATTAATTATATGCCTTAATTCTATTGCGTGTATTGGATTGCACCAATTCATTTCAAAATTTTTAATATCCTTTAACCACTTTCCATTTGCTCTAATAAGCGAAAATTGCTGTTTTCAAATATATCAATAATCTACTTATTTTTATGTCCTAATTAAAATTTCATAAACAGGATCCTTTTTTCTTTTTTTATTTTATACAATTTACATTTTCCAAGCTCACGACAATCATTGAATAGCAAAACAACACTAATAATCAAAATATATAAACACATTACTTTTTTGAAAATTGTATATTGATCTTGGCTAATAGTTCTTTAGTAACTTCTATACGAGCACATAACAAGAGGAAGAAATAAGTTAAAAAAAACAAAATTGAATATCCTATAAACCAACTAATCTTTAAAACGGCGGATTTCACAAGTAAATAACTTAAAACTAAGAGAATAACATTTATAAATAATATCTTTAAAGTATCTTTATTAAAAATATTAAAAACAAGTTTCTTTTTTCTTGCGTAATGATACATGATAACAACCGCAATAATTTCGGAGGCAATAGCAATTACTGCTGCACCATTCTGTTGGAAGGTTCTAATAGCAAAATAATTTATTAAAACACTGAAAACTGCCGATACTAAAGTTGCATAGGTGTACACACGTTCCCGGTTTTGAGGATATAAAATAAGAAAACCAATAAAATAGGCCATACTTACAATAATACATAATGGTGATAAAATTTTCATCGTGGTTACAGAACTATCAAATTCTGACCCGGCTACCAGATATACAAGTGCATCCGCAAATACAAAAAAGAAAATACTGAAAGGAACTGAAAGGAGAAGTAAGATACTAAAGCTCTTTTTTAAGTAAATATCATACTGTTGGCGGTCATTGACAAACAGATAAGACAGTCGCGGCAACAAAACAGCTCCTATGATGGTAATAAACGATATTACAAAACGGATTAATTTATTTGCAATTGCGTAATATCCTACGTATTTATCACCAGAAATACTCCCAATTAAAAAGTTATCCAGTTGTAAATATATATTTACAGAAACGGTTGCGATAAAAATTGTTAAAATCGGTTTTAAGTGTTTTTTGATATTAAGAGAAGAAAAGGAAATTTTTTCCTGAAAGATTTTCCTGATAAGATAAATAAAATTTAAAATATTCGCTCCATAATTTAAAATCACCAGCAAAAAGGCATAGACAAGATAATCTTTTGGTTGCTTTATCAGTAGAAAAATCAAGGCAAAAACCAGTATTCGCACCAAGACATACCGTACAGTAATATACAGTTGCTTTTCCGTTCCTTGAAAAAACCACTCTGCACCAATGTTATTTAAGATCACCATCGTACTCATAATTACTAATAATGCGTGATAGTTATAAAAAATGTTTATGTGTATTAAGATCCCAAAAAGTATTGCATAGGCAATTACAGTAGTAATGCTGAGAATAGCATAAATTTCAGCAACCGTTTTATACAGGTTTTTTTTATCATTCCTTTGTTTGGAAATCTCTCTGATCCCATACATGGGGATTCCAAGAGAAGAAAACAAAATAAAGTAATTAATAATCGAATTAATATATTCCACCTGTCCCAAATTATCCGGTCCTAAAACACGGGTAATATAAGGCAAAGTAAAAACGCCCACCAACGCAGCAGAAAATACCCTAAGGAAGTTGAGTAAGTAATTAACTTTAATACTTTGAGAATTAAGTATTTCTGCGACTTTTTTCATAAAGTGGGTATGAAATTTTTACCATAGTTTTCCGCACATAGTAAACAATGGATAAAACTAAAAACTAGTTATCTCTGAAAAAGTCTTTGAAAAAAGTTTTTTTCTTCCGTCTGATGGTATCCATATCCGTATTTATTGCCATAGCCAAGATTTTCTTTGCTTACATCATTCAGCACAAAAACTACATTTTTGATTTTACCATCCGACGTGGTTTTTGCAGCAAATTCAATTAATGGTTTCGCGGTATATCTCGAACGTATCACATATACGGTAACATCTGCTAAATCAGCAATCAGGAGCGAATCATTTACCAGCATTAGTGGTGCTGTATCCAGGATCACATAATCATAAGATTTCTGAAGATCCTCTACCAGTTTTTTTGATCTTCCATTGGTCAGAAGTTCATTAGGGTTAGGAGGAATGCTTCCGGAATAGATCATATCACAGTATTTGTTTTCCGGACTTGTATGTATAATATCTTTCGTTTCTATTTCGGGATCATGCAGGTATTCTGATAATCCGATGTAGCTTCTGGAACCTTTATTATACCTCTGAAGTTGAGGATTACGGATATCCGCTCCGATAATGATCACTTTTTTCTCCGGTGAAGCTAATGACAACGCCATATTATAAGCAATAAACGTTTTCCCTTCTCCTTTAATAGTGGACGTTACAAATATTACCTTACTTTCTACTTTTTTAGAAATCACATAGAGAACATTACTATTCAAAATTCTAATTGATTCTGCTAACGGGGAAAGATCATTAAGAAAAGTCAGTTCTTTCTGACCTTTTTCAACACTTGGTATTTCTCCAACAATTGGGATATCTGATGAAATGCGTTCAATATCTTCACGTCCAAAAACTCGATCATCAAATATCTGGCGAAGATATATAATACCAAATGGGATTGCAGCACCTATAAGCAATGAAGCGAACAACATTAGTAACTTTTTTGGTGCAACAGGTTTATCAGAAGCATAAGCATAATCGATAATTCTTGCTTTTTGAGCTGTTACCGCCAATGCAATTTGAGTTTCTTCCCTTTTCTGCAAAAGCAACAGATAAAGATTTTCCTTAATTCTTTGGTTTCTCTCTATATTACGGAAAGTTTTTTCCTGTGCAGGGAAACGGGAAATCCTTCTGTTGACAGATTCTTCCTGGGACTGATAATTTCCTATTGCCATTTGCAAAGCACCTTGGCTCTTCAGCAAACTTTGTACAACCGAAGGTCTTAAAGCATTAATCTGCTTGGATACCTCAATTACCAATGGGTTTTGGGGAGTCGCATTTTGTAAAAGTCTTTCCCTTTCAAGCACCAAAGCATTATACGATGCGATGGAGCTATTCGCCGAATTATCTGTTAAACCTATATTGGCAGGTAAAACTTCGTATGCGCCTTGTTTTTGTACATAATTGAGGAGCGAGTTGGTAAGCCCTAACTGATTTTCTATTTCAATCTGTTTTGCTTTTCCTTCTGCAACAGCTTTAAGGCTGAGCTCTGCTTCAGTCATTATATCCGTAATATTGTTTTGTTCCTTGAATGTTTCTTTTTCGTCTTCTATTGAACCTAAATCGTTTCCTACCTGAGCAATCCGATCTTCAATGAATTCGGCTGTTTTTTTGGATTCCAGATTTTTATCATTAAGTGCTTCTCTGTTATAGATATTTACAACTTTATCTATGATATCTTTTGCTTTCTCGGTTTCCGGATACTTCATCGAGAGAGAGATTATTGTAGCATCCTTGTTTAACCTTTCAACATTCAGCAATTCCTGATAATCACGAACGCTTTTCTCCAATGGTCTCAAACTAATTTTCATCTCTTTAATATACTCACCATCAGTCTTATAGATGTCGTACTTATCATTTTTCAAAATAATAATATTCACAAAAGGCAAACTAATTGTTTTCCCGTATTGAGTGGTTATTGGTTTGTTGAGCTCTTCAGAGCTTAAAATTAAATTATTACCATTTATTTTAACATCAATAGGTTTTTCAAAAAACTCCTGATCCGGTTTTTCATTGATTACTTTAACAATAATAGGCGAAGTTTGATTGTAAATTTCCCTATCCCTGAAGAAGCCTTTTTGATAAACTGATGTTTCAATCCCCAATTCCTTGATAACAGTTTTCATAATACTTTTGGACTTGAAGATTTCAATCTCATTATCTACACCATCATTTGAAAGTCCTCCCAATCCAGAAAGATCACGCAAAAGTGACATACTACCATTGGCTTTGGCATCCTTAATCAAAACTGTTGACTCTATTCTATATTGCGGTGCTAAAGTATTGATAAGCAGATACATCAGAACCGCAAAAAGAAATGGGATAAAAATAAACCATCTCCATTTTTTAAGGTATGGTTTTGTTAATTCTTTAAAAGTAGGCTCTTCAGCCATATTATTGATATTTGAAGTACTCATCTTTAGGATAGAATTATTTTCTGAATACCAAAGCCAGAATAGTCACAACAATACCGGCTGCAGAAATATAGATTGGTGTATTAGGATCGAGCTTTGAAGTCTTTTCACGGGTTTTATTACCTGAAACATATATTACATCTCCTTGCTTAAGATTATAATAGGATGAATTAATAAAATCCGCTTTTAAAAGATTAATGTGATGCTTTTCAATATTCCCATCAACGGAACGCACTAACAGTATATTGTCTCTTACACCATACATTGTAAGATCCCCTGCTAAACCTAAAGCGTTAAAAATAGTTCCTTCCCCATCAGTCAAAGTATATTCTCCTGGGCGACTTACTTCTCCTAAAACAGTAACTTTAAAGTTTGTAAAACGAATATTTACGGTTGGGTTAATAACAAAATCAGATATTTTATCAATCAATTCCGTTTTAAGATCAGTAATTGTTTTACCTGTAGTATTTATCGTACCTAAAACAGGATAGGATATATTTCCTGCCCCATCCACAATAAAAATAGGGCCGGAAAAATTTGTCATCCCCTGATTTAATGTATTACCTCCAGGTGATACAGTATTTTGTACGTTATTGGTTGAAGAAAAATTCTGATTGAACGGAGACACAACTGTCATATCTTTAGCCGTAACATTAATTAGCAATTGATCCCCAGGTTGTATCGTATTATCTTTAACTTTCAAGTTTTCTACGACAATACTCTCAATATTTTGCATATAATTCAACTCATCTTTTTCTTCTTTTCCGCCGATGCTGGTCTTACAAGAATTCAATAAAAAAACAAAAAAGATAAGAATTGATATATGTTTCAATGTCATTTTTTTTAATTTGTGCAAATATAGATAAAAATATTATTTATCTAACGATTCATACACCGAATTATTACTCTTAAATTCAGGTACAATGGTTTTAAGAATTCTTACAATTTCAAACTTTTCGTTTTTCGAAAGGATAATCATAAGGTTATCTACAAGTCCGTTAATTTGATGGTGCTCCATCACCGGATCCTTGGAGATCATAATTTTTTCGTGATGGGTAGGAAGTGTCTTGGCATCATCGGTCAGTAACTCTTCATATAGTTTTTCTCCGGGGCGCAATCCAGTATACACAATCTTAATATCCACATCAGGATCAAATCCAGAGAGTTTAATCATCCTTCTCGCCATATCCTGTATCTTCACCGGTTCTCCCATATCAAATACAAACACTTCTCCGCCGGAACCCATGGTTCCTGCTTGCAATACCAGTTCGCAGGCTTCCTGGATGGTCATAAAATACCGTACGATTTCCGGATGGGTAATGGTAAGAGGACCTCCGTTTTCAATCTGCTTTTTGAACAGCGGAATCACCGAACCGTTTGATCCCAAAACATTGCCGAAACGCGTGGTGATAAACTTCGTGATGTTCCCTTCCAGATTCTGGATGGACTGTACATACAGTTCTGCCGTTCTTTTGGTAGCACCCATTACGTTGGTAGGATTTACAGCTTTATCGGTAGAAATCATTACAAAACGGTTTACTTTGTATTTACTGGAAAGCAATGCCAGGTTTTTACTGCCAATGACGTTGGTACTAATGGCTTCGTGAGGATTTTCTTCCACCAGCGGAACGTGCTTATATGCTGCTGCGTGGTACACCATTGCAAAATTGTATTTCTGGAAAAGCTGTTCCAGCCGGTCTGCATTGGCAACATCAATCATCACAAATTTGAAGTTCAGATGCGGATAGGTGGCACGCATTTCCATTTCGATTTCGTATAGCGGAGTTTCTGCCTGATCCAATACTACAATCAGTTCAGGATTCATTTTGGATATCTGCCTTACAATCTCGCTTCCTATAGATCCGGCACCGCCGGTTACCAGAATATTTTTACCGGTATGCCGTTTTTCCACTTCGTTATTTTCAATGCGGATTGGTTTGCGGTTCAGAAGGTCTTCAATCTGAAGATTTTTGATATTGATGCTTACATCCGAATCTCTTAATTTCTGTACAGATGGTACTTTAAGGACCTGAAGATCATATTCCAGAAAAAGATTCACCCACATATTAATTTCTTCGCGGCTCATCGCATCTTTATTGATGATTACCCCGTCAATACCGAGTGCGAGCTTCCAATCGGTGGTGAGCTGTTCTTTATAAAAAATAGGTTTTCCTAATATCTTGGCGCTTTTGGAATCTGATCTTCTCGTAATAAATCCGACGACCTGATAAGGCAGATTCGGATTGTCCAAAATAGCGCGTGCAATGGTAACTGCCGGCTCATCAATCCCCAATACCAATATTCTTTTTTTCAGGGTGCTTCTTCTAAATTCGCGCAGCATATGGAAAATTTCTTTCACTAAAAATCTGAAGATGAACATCAGCATAAAGGAAATGGTAAAAAAAACAACCAGCAGAACCGATGGAAGCAGCTTGTGCCCGGTGAAAGCCAGTGCAATCATATTGATTACAAAGGAGGTGATGACGGTACATACGCTGGCAAGAAGCAGCTTGAAAAGATCAATAAAAGTGGAATGCCTGATAATTCCCGCATAGGTACGGAAGGCAAACATAAAGACAATATTTATGGAAATAATGAGTATGGAAATCTCATATACCGAAAGATGGTACTTCCCGTTAATGATTATTTTTTTGTAGATAATGAAGGAAAGCAGTATGGAAAATATTAAAATCGAGACATCTATCAGCAATACCACCCATCTTGGAAGATAGCGGATATCGGTGATATTCATTAAATTATCTCCTTCATATATTCTCTTTTTAATGCTGTTGATATAGCCCATTAATTCTTCTTGTGATTAACAAAATTTATGCATATTCTGGATATAAATCTACAAATTTTTAAATTCAGTTAATATCCATAACGAAATAAAAACGGTTATATTTTTCACTCTAAAAAAGAGAGCGTATTACTTTTTCAATTCTTACTTTTTCCTCATCAGAAAGGTTGGAACCTGAAGGCAGGCAGAGCCCTTTTTCAAAAAGCATATCTGCTGTTCCGTTTCCGTAGAAAACTTCTTCATGAAATACAGGTTGCAGGTGCATCGGTTTCCATAATGGGCGGGATTCTATATTATCTTTAAGAAATGCGCCGCGCAGAAATTCCCGGTCTTTGTGCTTCAACTTTTCGGAATCCAACAAAACTGCACTAAGCCAGTGATTGGAGAAAAAATCTTCAGAAGGCTCTTGGAACACTTCTATACCTTCAATATCTTTGAAAAGCTCTACATAAAATTGGTTGTTAGATCTTCTTTGGCGCACGCGTTCCTCCAGCACTTCCATCTGCCCTCTTCCTATCCCCGCACAAATATTGCTCATTCTGTAATTGTATCCCAAGGTGGTGTGCTCATAATGCACTGCATCATCTTTTGCTTGTGTGGATAAATAGATTGCTTTTTTCTTGAAATGTGGATCTTTGGCAGTCAGCGCACCACCACCAGAAGTGGTAATAATTTTATTTCCATTAAAGCTCAGGATCGAAATATCTCCAAAAGTTCCTACTTTTTGTCCTTTGTAGGTGCTGCCCAATGCTTCGGCACTGTCTTCAATTACTGGAATATCATATTTCCGGGAAACGGCTGTTATTTCATCCACTTTATAGGGCATTCCGTACAGGCATACCACAATAATAGCCTTGGGTTTTTTCCCTTTTTTTATCCTGTCTATAATCGCCTCTTCAAGAATTTCGGGATCCATATTCCAGGTATCTTTTTCACTGTCTACAAATACAGGTTTTGCATCCATATACATAATACAATTGGCGGAAGCCGAAAATGTAAGAGATTGGCATAATACCTCATCACCACTTTTCACTCCCAGAAGAATCAGCGCAAGATGCAGTGCAGCAGTTCCTGAACTTACAGCAGCCACATGAATATTTCCGCCTAAAAATGTCTCCAGATCATTCTCCAATCCGTTTACATTTGGTCCGAGCGGAGCAATCCAGTTCTCATTGAAAGCTTTTTCTATATATTTCATTTCCTGCCCTCCCATATGAGGAGATGAAAGCCAGATTTTATTATTCATCGATGTCCCTCTTACTTATAGTGTTACTTTTTATTTTGATTCATCATCAAATGTTTTTGATTGCTTCATAGTAAACCAATTCTTCGGAAAGAAATTTCCACCATTCAGCTGACAATATTTTATGCCGTGGCAAAGTTAAAAAATTAATTGCAGTATGGTGTTAATTTTACGTAAGAATATTTTCGTCAATCCGTAAAGTAAAAAGGATAGTGTTGTGTTGGTCTAGAATGGCTCACGTCCTGCTTTTATTTCAAACAACCTCAATTCTTCAAAATTAAGCAAAGACAAATTGTAGAGTTGATGATAAATATTTCGCTAAAATTTAAACCGGCTCTAAGATAAAATAAGTATTTTTGAAGCCGGAAACTGATAAAAGAGGTTGCATAATCCCCGATTCTATTAATAATGGAATCTTTCGTTTTATTAAACGAAAACCAGTCGAATCCAGACTGTCATTATGATAATCTCTTCAAAAAATAGAACCGGCTTTCCCACACATTTGCAAAATGTATAAAAATTTCTTTAAACGGAGTATCGATTTCTTTGCTGCATTTTTCGGATTATTAATGATAAGTCCGCTGTTTGTGCTCATCTTCTTACTGCTTTTTATTGCCAATGGAGGAAAACCTTTTTTCTCCCAGAAACGTCCCGGAAAAAATGAAAAAATATTTCGCATCATCAAATTCAGGACAATGAATGATAAAAGAGATAAAAAAGGAAATCTTTTACCCGATGTGCAGCGTCTTACAAAAATAGGAAGCTTCGTACGGAAAACTTCCCTCGACGAAATCCCACAGCTCATCAACGTATTAAAAGGTGATATGTCACTTATTGGACCACGACCTTTGTTACCGGAATATTTATCTTTGTATAATGAATCTCAGAAAAAAAGACACCTTGTGCGTCCCGGAATTACAGGTTGGGCGCAGATAAACGGGAGAAATGCCATCAGCTGGAAACAGAAATTTGAGTACGATGTTTGGTATGCCGATCATGTTTCATTTCCACTGGATATCAAAATTTTGATTTTAACCATTAAAAAAGTGTTTTTCCGGGAAGGAATCTCTCAGGAAGGACAGGCAACAGTGGAAACTTTTAAAGGAAATTAGTTATGCATTTATATGGAGCAAGTGGGCACGGAAAAGTTGCCGCCGAAATCGCTATCGACAATCAAATCGATATTCAGGCATTTATAGATGACGATCCCGCAATAAAAGAATGTTTGGGATATCCTGTCCTTAAAAGTGTTCCTTCCGATATCGAAAAAATATTCATCTCCATTGGAAATAATAAGATCAGGAAAAAAGTATCGGGATTATTTTCCCAAGATCAGTTTTTAACATTGCTTCATCCCAAATCCATTATTTCCGGAAGCTCGGAGCTGGGTTCAGGAACTGTGGTAATGGGAGGCGCAACCATAAATGCAAGCTGTAAGATTGGTATGCATTGCATTATCAATACCAATGCTTCTGTGGACCACGACTGTACGCTGGAAGATTTTGTTCATATATCTCCCAACGCTGCACTGGCAGGTAATGTCTCTGTAGGAGAAGGTACCCATATCGGAATCGGCGTGTCCGTAATTCCGGGAATCAAAATCGGGAAATGGTGCATCATTGGAGCAGGGAGCGTTATCATCAATGATATTCCGGATGGCTGCACGGTAATCGGAAATCCAGGAAAAATAAGTAAACAGGAAAATTTATAACCTGTTGTGTATTTAGGCGAATTTTTCAATATTTTACCCTAAATCCCTAAAGGGAATCTTGAAAAATTCTCTTTCATCCTTTAGGATTGAGGTAAAAAACGAGAATTTTTCATCCTTAAAAATATTTTGAAGCCTAAATGCACAACAGGTAATTTATAGTATATCCATTACTCATCACTCATAATTCATTCTTCCCCCCACCTCGCACTCTTATCATTGGAAGTGAAGCGAAGCAACCCTCTAACCTCAACTTTGTGAATCTTTTTTTTATATCTTTGCAGCAAAATAACAGAGCGAAATTTGATACAGACTCATAAAAGACGTTCCATACGTTGCTCATCCATCAAAAAATATATTTCTGCCGCTGTAGGATTATGGTTTTCGGCAATGCTGATGTTTTCCTGCAAGCCAAAAGAAAATATGGTGTATATGAGCAATAACAATTTTGAACAGGAAGTTTCCCGGGCAAAATATGAAGGCCTTCATATACAGGAAGGAGACATTCTCGAAATTATAGTTTCGGCATTAGATGAACTTGCTGTAAAGCCTTTCAACAGAACAACAATGTCACAAACCGGTGAAGACAGCGGAGGTTCTGCTAATAGCAGGCTTGGCAACAACCAATATCAGGTGAATTCCGACGGAACCATTAACTTTCCGGTGCTGGGAAATATCTACTGCAAAGGAATGACCAAGCAGCAGCTGAAATCGGATATCGAATCAAGATTGAAGCAATACCTCACCGATCCGTTGGTTACTTTAACGCTGGTAAACTTTAACGTCGCCATTCTGGGTGATGTAAAATCTCCGGGACAAAAAACCAGCACCACCGAAAAACTGAATGTTTTTCAGGCTTTGGCTTTGGCAGGAGATATGAACGATTCCGCCAACCGAACCAATGTGAAGCTGATTCGCTATTCTGAAGAAAGCGGCAAAGATGTTACCTATTCGCTGGATCTTTCCGAAGCTTCGGTGGTCAATTCGCCCTACTATTATCTTCAGCAGAACGATATCCTGTACGTGGAACCCGACAAAAACAAGCAGATCGCTGCCAATACCACCAATCCGAACCGCGGGCTTTTATTGCAGATCACCGGTTTCCTTATTGGTCTTACCACATTTATAATTGCGCTATCGAAATAATCAGCTATGGAACTACTGGAAAGCCTTCCTGCGAAAAAAAAGAAAATCAATATCAAAAAAGAGGTAATGAAATACCTTCGAAACTGGTATTGGATTCTCCTGAGTATGCTGATCTTCTATATTGCAGCAAAAATATATCTGCGGTATACGGAACGGCAATATCTTTCCAAAACCACCCTCCAGTTTTCGGAATCAAAAACCAAAGGAAATACCACGCTCAGCGATCTGGAAACTTTGGGAACAGGGCTCAAAGGCAACTCCGAGCTGCAAAGTGAGACTACCGCCATTATGTCCAAGCCCATTTTAACAAAAGTGGTAGAAAATTTGGGACTCAATGTCAGTTTCTATGGCTTGGGAACAATTAAAGAACCCGAACTCTATTCCATTTCCACCGTTATTTTAAAATCTCTGGAGATCAGCAGTGAAAAATTTTCGGGAACTTCCTACAAAATATCTTCCAAAGGAAATGGCTCCTATGAATTATCGGAAGGACCACTGCTGAAAGGGAAAAATATTTTCCGTTTCGGTGTGCCCGCAGAACTGCCTTTTGGAAAAATCACACTGGATCTCAAACCGGGTTATCGTTCATTCTCTCCAATGAAAATGGTAGTAAGAAGTACCAAATCAGCAATTGCAGGGCTTGAAAGTGCCGTAAATGTCTCGCTGCCGGAAAATAAGGGATTATTGATGGATCTGAGCATTACCGGAACTGTTCCGAAAAAATCTGAAGATATCCTGAACGAAATTACCCACCAATATAATATCGAAGAAGTAAAAGACCGGAATACAGAACGCCAGAATACCCAGGATTTCATTAACGATAGATTAGCGATTATCTCTGACGATCTTTCGGGAATTGAAAACCAGAAAGAAGGATTTAAGAAACAAAACCAGATAACCGATCTGGATGCTCAGGCAAATATGGCACTCAATAATTCCAATGAAAACACAAAAAAAATACTCCAGTATTCCACTCAGTTGGATTTGGTAAATTCAATATACAATATCAGTTCCTCGGAAAGACTTTTGCCTTCCAATATGGGATTATCGTCGGTTACCGAAGGCTATATTTCCAAATACAATGAAATGCTGCTTACCCGGAACAATACCTTGAAGCAGGCAACCTCGCAAAATCCGTCGGTCATCAAACTCAACAAAGACATCTCCGAAATACGGGATCTCATTCGGCAGAATTTGTTGGAATCCAAATCCACACTTCAGGTGCAGATTGCTCAACTTCAGGGGCAGCTCAATGCCGACCGCAGCAAAATAAACAACTACCCTACTCAGGAAAAGGTATTCCGTGGAATTGAACGCCAACAAACGCTGAAAGAACAACTCTATCTTTATCTGCTGCAAAAGCGGGAAGAAAATGCCATCACTCTTGCGGTTACCGCTCCAAAAGCCAAAATACTAAATCCCGCCTATACTTTGGGCGTGGTAAAACCCAATTACAGCCAGATTACTTTAGGCGCACTTGCTGCAGGATTATTATTGCCGCTTCTTTTCTTATACGGAAAATTTGCGCTTGATACCAAAGTTCATACGAAAGATCAGGTTCAGTCCCATATTCCGGGGGCTTCCGTAATTGCAGAAATCCCCGAGCAGGAAGAAGATCATATTCTCGTTTCCTCCAATGATTTTTCAGTTTTTGCCGAGTCTTTCCGGATATTGACATCCAATCTTAAATTTATTCTGAAAGCAGAAAACGAAGACCATTCCAACAAAGGCGTGATACTGATAACCTCATCCATCAAAGGTGAAGGAAAAACCACCATTGCGATGAACACCGCTCTCACATTATCAGGATCTTCCAAAGTACTGATTATCGGTGCCGATATACGAAATCCACAACTCCAGCGTTTTGCTAAGGAGCATAAAAAGGGACTCACCGATTATCTGGTTTCTGATGACAGAACCACAGAAAATTATATTGTAAAATCCGGCATTACTGAAAATCTGGATATGTTCTTCAGCGGTGCTATTGCACCCAATCCCAATGATCTGCTGGATATGAAGAAATTTGATGAAATGATTGAAAATCTTAAAAATGAATATGATTATATCGTTTTAGATTCGGCTCCGGTAATGCTGGTAAGCGATACCCTTCATCTGATGGAAAACGCAGATGTAGTGCTGTACGTGGTAAAATCCAATTATACCGAAAACGAAATGCTGGATTTCGCAACGGAATTTCGAGATACCAACGAAATTACCAATATGACGTTTGTACTGAATAATGTAAAGCCCGAAGATACCCGCTACGGAAACAAATACGGCTATGGATATTATTCGTATACCAAACCTACATCCCAGAAAAAGGGATTGAAAAAATTATTTTAATGTCTTCTACCCAAAACATAGCCAAGAATTCGCTGTTTCTTTATATGCGAATGTTTATAAATATGGGAGTGGGATTATTCACTGCTGGTATTGTACTGAACACTCTTGGGATTACTGATTACGGTATCTACAATATTGTAGGAGGATTCGTGTCGATGTTCGGATTTCTCAATTCTTCAATGTCATCGGCTACGCAGCGTTTTTTATCTTTTGATTTAGGTAAAAACGATTTGGTACAGCTTAAGAAAACATTCAGCACCACTATCACCATCCATTTTGCAATTGCCTTAATCATTGTACTGGCTTTAGAAACCTTTGGCTTATGGTATATTAATTACAAATTGAATGTTCCGCACGAAAGAATGGACGCTGTAAATATTGTTTTTCAGTTTTCGGTGCTTTCTGCATTTTTCGGGATTATCCAGGTACCATACAATGCGCTTATTACTGCACACGAAAAATTTAATGTATATGCCTACATCAGTTTTCTGGAAATCGCATTTAAACTCATTATTTTGTTTTTAATTGTCCATATCCATTATGATAAGCTGATTCTTTACTCGGCTTTGTTATTTTGCTCTTCTTTTATTATCCGCATGATCTACAGGATCTACTGCCGGACTCATTTCAAAGAAAGCCGATATGAGTTTTATTTTGATAAAGCGTATTTCAAAACGTTGCTGTCTTTTACAGGGTGGAATCTGTTTGGTAATGTTGCTGCAACTGCGAGGGGACAAGGCAATAATCTTGTACTCAATTGGTTTTTTGGAACAACAATGAACGCTGCGTATGGGATTACGATGATGGTGCAGGGAGTTGTATCCTCATTTGTTTCCAATTTCCAAGCAGCGGTTAATCCGCAGATTATCAAAACATTTTCTTCCGGAAACAAAGACCAATCATTTAAATTAATGCAGCAAAGTGCCAAATTCTCTTTCGGTTTAATGTTGATGATGGCGTTACCTATTATGGCATCTCTAAATTTTATTTTGGATCATTGGTTAAAAAATTATCCTCAAGAGAGTATTCTGTTCATAAAACTTACTTTGGTTAATATTTTAATTGATACCTTATCCAATCCTTTGATGATGGGCTTGCAGGCAACAGGGAAGATCAAAGCATATCAGGCAATTGTAGGATTATTAATTTTCCTTAATCTTCCAATTTCTTATTTGCTTATTAGAATAACAAAACATCCTGAATTTGTTTTTATTACAAGTATTGTTATATCTTCATTTGCAATTTGGTTCAGGCTTTATTTTCTGAAGAAGAATATGGGGATGAATATTGAGTTATTTTTAAGGGAAGTAATTTTAAAAGTGGTTGTATTATCATTGGTAATGAGTATTTTGCTCTTATTAGTAGGGGAAATTCAAATCGATAATCAGTGGATTTTCTTTTTTGTGAAATCGATACTTCTTTTACTTAGTACAGTCTTTTTCGTATACTACATACTTTTCAATAAAACAGAGAAGCATAATATCAAAACACTGGCATTTGAAAAATTAAAAAGAAAACGATGAAACAGATAAGTTTACAGAAAATCGTTGAAAGTGAATTGTGTACCGGCTGTGGGGCTTGTGTCAATGATCCTGAATTAAAGATGCAATGGAATAAGAATGGGTTTCTTATACCTGATTGGAGCAATAATCCTGAAAAATTTGAAAAACAGATTCATCTTTGTCCTTTTAATCCTGATGACACAGTGAACAATGAAGACCAATTGGCGGAAGAATTCTTTAAAGAGACCAAAGAAAAAGATTTGCAGATTGGGAAATTTCAACAAGTGTATGCAGGATATTCAAATGATTATCGCAATACAAGTTCTTCTGGCGGTATCGCCACTTTTGTATTTGAAAAACTATTAAAAGACAAAATTGTTGATCATTTATTTATTGTCAAAGAAGTAGAAGGATCATATCAATATCAATGGTTTGAAGACTGGAAACTAATTAAGGAAACTTCAAAAACAAGATACATACCTGTAACATTAGCACAGCTTTTCAAAGAGATCAACCAGAAAGAAGGCAAAGTGGCAGTTTCCGGGGTAGCTTGCTTTATTAAAGCGATCAGACTGAAACAACATTATCATCCGGAATTGAAAGAAAAAATACCCTTTTTAATCGGGATTATATGCGGAGGTCTAAAAAGTCAGTTCTTTACAGACTATTTATCTCAAAAATCTGGAATTAAAGGAGACTATCATCAACAGCAATACAGGATTAAAGATAGAAATTCTTCAGCATCTGATTATTCTTTTGGAGCTTATGATAGTAAAAATGAATTCCATCAGATGAAGATGAAAACTGTCGGAGATATGTGGGGAACAGGCTTGTTTAAGTCTAAAGCATGTGATTTTTGCGATGATGTTACCACAGAGTTAGCCGATATTTCTCTTGGAGATGCTTGGATTAGTCCTTATAGCAAAGATGGTTTAGGAAATTCTGTTATCATTACAAGAACTTTACTTGCTGATGAAATTATTCGTAATGGTATTGCTTCTCAGGAATTAAGCTGCCAAGCAATCTCTCTGGATTTATTAAAAAAATCTCAAGCTGGAAGTTTTAAGCATCGCCAATTAGGGATGAAGTATCGTTTGAAGCAGTTGCGTAAGGAAGAAGGAATTGTGCTCAACAAAAGAATTCGTTTTTTGCAAACAATTCCTTTTGAATATAAAATCGTACAGAAAGAGAGAATGAGATTGCGTAAGGCAAGTTTGGCTCTATGGGAAAAGACAAAAAATGCTGAAAAGTTTGAACAGGAAATTAAGCCATTAAAAAAAATATTATCAGATAAAACAAGATTTTATCACCGGATGCAGAAGCTCAGAAGGATTTTGAATCTAAAAACTATATAAAGTAAATTGAAAACCAGGATAACATATTATGATAGTCTTCGGGGATTGGCCATTATTGGGGTAGTCTTTATACATGTACTGAAATACAATGATCCAAAATGGAAGGATGTATCTATAGTATTTCGTCAGATCATTAACTTTTCAGTGCCGCTTTTTCTTGCGTTATCAGGGTTTTTTCTTGCGGACAAGGAAATTAGTAATAAGAAAGAATATTTATCTTTTTTAAGAAAGCAAATACCAAGAGTTTATTACCCTTATGCAGTTTGGAGTTTTGCCTACATCATTTTAAATATATTGATTTTAAAAAAATTAAATATTGAAAAGCAGCTTTTTAATTTTTTGATATTTCAAACTATTCCAATTTTTTATTTTGTTGCCCTTATTATCCAATACTATATATTTCTTCCTTTTTTTAAGAAGGTAATGAGCAAAAGACTGCTCTTGTTTGCAGTTACAATCAGTTTTCTTTCCTGTATTACGATTTATGGATATCAATATTTTTTTAACAGTCAATTACCGCTGATTTTGTACGCAGGAAACGGATTAACATGGTTGATGTTTTTTGTTCTGGGAATGTACCTAAGAAATTATAAAATACCCATTCATAAAAATTGGATGTTTTTTTGGACTTTTGTCGCATTGATTTTTTCTATTTTAGAAACGTATACCCATATATACTTTACGGTTTCAGTCAGTAATGCAGTTTCAGCCGTTAAAGTATCGAGTTTTATATATGCCGCACTTATTATTATCTTATTTTTAAATTATGGCACCCAAAAAAATCTGAGATTTTCAGATTTAGGTAAAGTGTCTTATGCGATATATCTTAATCATATTTTAATTTTGATGATTGTGACCAAAATATTTTTATTCTTTAAAGTGAGTTATACTGATTTTTTTACCGAAGTTATATTGGGTATTTTAACAATTATTATTTCTTATCTCCTTTGTACAGTGTTAAGAAAAATGAACCCCAAAATTTCAGCTAAGTTTTTAGGAATATGAAAAAGAAAATTGCCATTTTTACACTTCCCCTTCGCAATTATAATTACGGAGGAATTTTACAAAATTATGCTCTGCATCAATATTTATTACAGAATTTTGATGTAGAGGTGGAGACAATTGATATGCAGTTTGGGAATAAAGAAAGTTTAAAACGCAAGGTTAAAATGTTTTTACATAAAACTTTATACCAAGGTTATTACCAATTTCGGAAGAAATCAAATCAATATTTAGAAAGTTTCATTACCTCCAAAATTAACCTGTCAAAACCTTTGCATTCACAAACAGAAATTGTAAAATATCTTAATGATCGTAAAATTGATGTTCTTATAACTGGTAGCGACCAAGTATGGCGATTTGATTATGCCGGAGAGGGAAAATATAAGCAAATGTATTTACACTTTGATCAGAAAGTAAATGCAAAAAAAATTTCCTATGCAGCTTCGTTTGGTTTTGATGAATGGAAGTTTTTTGAGAAAACCAGAGAAATACAGACGTATTTACGGACTTTTGATGGAATTTCTGTAAGAGAGGATTCTGGAAGAGGTATCTTGAAAAATACTTTTAGTTTAGAAGCTGATCATCATCTGGATCCTACATTATTGTTAGATAGAGCACATTATCATCAATTATTGCTTCAAACTGAAAAACCAAAAACAGAAAAAAAAATCCTTTATGCTTATATTTTAGATATTGATAATAAGAAAATTCAAGTTTTAGAAAAAATAAGCCTGAATCTAAGTGCCGAACTAAAAATGATTGAATTAACGTCATCAAAATTACGTGAAATTCATAATCATAATTATAAGGATTTTTTGCACATTAAAGCAGAAACGATTCCAAAATGGTTAGAGGGATTTCAACAAGCTGATTACGTAGTTACCGACTCATTTCATGGAATGGTTTTTTCTATTTTGTTTGACAAATCATTTGTTGCACTGGGTAATAAAAAAAGAGGAATGTCCCGTTTTGAATCTTTGGTAAAAATGTTTGAAATGCCGGAACGCTTACATACTGAATTTGACGAACAGAAGATGACAGCAGTTTTGAAAACTAAAGTTAATGAAAAGAGGACGGCACAACTGCTCGTATCAGAAAGGAAGAGAACCTATGAGTATTTCAGTGAGTTTTTAATACCAAAAAAAAGATGAAGCCATTGATCTCTATCATCATCCCTGTTTACAATTCTGAGAAATATCTTGTAAAGTGTCTGGACTCTGTTACAGAACAAACTTTTGCCGATTTTGAAGTATTGTTAATCAATGATGGATCTACGGACAAAAGCGGAATCATCTGTGATGAATATGCTGCAAAAGATTCCCGGTTCAAAATTTTTCATAAAGAGAACGGAGGCGTTAGTTCTGCTAGAAATCTCGGAATAGAAAAAGCAACAGGAGATTGGATTTGTTTTGTAGACAGTGATGATTATTTGGGCAAAGAGTTCCTATTTAGTTTCAAAATAAATATTCAATCTAATTGCGATTTTTATTTACAAAGTGCGGATCAAATAAAAAAAAGTAAAAAATCTACCTTTTATAAATACTCTCATTCTATTTATTCTCCTTCAAAATTTTTTAATATTTTTTCTTTATATCCTTATTTGTCCATGCCATGGAGTAAGCTTTTTCGCTTAAAGATAATTATAAGTAATAATTTGAGATTTGATTCTAAACTGGCAAGATGCGAGGATATGATTTTTAACCTTCAATATTTGAGTTATATTGATTGTGTTAAAACAATTCAAAATACTGGATATATTTACAGAAAAGAAGATAATAGTTTATCAAGCAAAATTTATCCTACCACATTTTATCAAGAGATTATTAGTAGAATGAAAATTCACTTTAAAGAATTATTGATAAATGATAGTTGTATTACAAAAAATATAAGCTATCAAGTGAAAAATTTTTTAAACAGTATTTATCTTAACAATTATAAACTAAAGGAAAGAATTATGTTTTTAAAATATGCTGATAACCATTTTCATAATGAACTACTTTATATTTTTAAAAACGGTAAAGGCAGAGGTAGAATTTGTCACTTTTTACTAAAAAAAAGATTATTATGGCTTTTTGATTCATTTTATTATTATACCAACTATGCAAGAAATTATTAATGCCACAGTTATAATACCGACCTATCAATCATGGAACTTATTAGAAAAATGTTTGTCTGCCTTACAAAAGCAAACGTTTGAGAGTAATTATGAAATTATTGTAGTTAATAATGACATTGATGATTCGATTCCGGAGAATTTTAAAAAGTTTGAACAGGTAAGGTTTATACAGGAAATTAAACCAGGATCCTATGCTGCTCGGAACAAAGGTATTATTGAAGCCAAAGGTGAAATTATCGCTTTTACGGATGCGGATTGCATACCCGATAAAAATTGGTTAGAAAATGGAGTCAGAGCATTAATAGAAAATCCTGAAATTGGTGTTGTGGCAGGTGATGTAAAATTGTTTTATAAAGACGAAAATAATTTAGATCCGGTTGAAACCTATGACAAAAACACTGCTTTTAAAATAAAAGAATATGTGAGCTTCGGAAATTGTGTTACAGCAAATTGGTTTAGTTACAAAGATACCTTGTTAAAGTTTGGTATGTTTGACCAGAATTTAAAATCTGGTGGCGATTCAAAATTATCACAAATAATATCTTCTCAAATGCCATTGATTTTTCAAGAAAATGCAATAGTTTATCATCCTGCAAGAAATAAAATGACGCAGATTAAAACTAAGTACAGGAGAATATTTGGGGGTAGATATATCAATAAATATCAAAATAGAAAATTGGCTTTTATTAATCATACGATTGATTTTATTTACAGACGTCTAAAGTTTAATTTGAATTTTTTATTTAAGGGGAAATACAAGGATTTTTTTCATGTCAGTTATGTACATATATTCTTATTACCACATTTGCTATTTGAATCGTTTAAAATTATTTTAACAAATAAAACTGAAAGAAGATAGTATAATGGTATCAATAATAATCCCAACTTTCAACCGAGAGAAATATATTTCCGAGACTTTAGACTCGCTTTTAAGTCAAACTTACGCCGATTGGGAATGTATTGTTGTGGATGATGGAAGCACTGACACCACAGTGGATTTAGTTTCCAAATATTTAGAGGACTCGCGATTTAGTTTTTATCATCGACCCAATGAAATGTTGAAAGGAGCTAATTCCTGTCGGAATTATGGTTTTTTAAAATCGAATGGAACATATATTAAGTTTTTAGACAGTGATGATATACTTACGCCTGATTGTCTGGAAAAGCAAGTTGCAATATTAAAGTCTAACCAAAATATAAAAGTCTGTTTTTCTTATGGACGGTATTTCAATGACAGCACAAAGGAGTTAGAGGAATTTTGGTCTCGCAATAAAGATTATTCTGATTATCTTTTAGGGCATATTACGAATCAAATTAGATGGCAAACCGCAGATCCGTTGTGGAGAAAATCTTTTTTTACTGAAGTTCCTTTCAAGGAAGGATTAATGAATTCACAAGAATGGTTAATGCATGGAGAAGCATTACTAAAACTTAAAAAAGAGGAAATTTATAATCTCAAAGAAAGTTTTACATTAATTAGAAGAGGAAATTTACGGATGAGTTCCAATAAATCCTCGAATTATTATCGAAATCAGAAAAAAGCTAGGATTTATTTGTTGGGTGAAATATTGAAAAAAGGAAATATTCAGTTCACTGCGGTTTATCAATTAATAAAACAAATTTCAGTATTTCAGTATTGGGAATTGAAACAAAAATAGATATGTCCACAAAAATAAAAATCCTCCACATCCAAGAAACCATTGGCTCGGGAGGTGTTGAGCGTATTAAGCTATCCTTAGCCAAGCATCTGGACAAAAATCTTTTTGACCAAAAGTTTGTCTGTACTTTTGCCAAAGGGAATATCCCGGAAGAAATTAAAGCAGAGGGTTTTGAAGTCATTCCCATTGGTCAATTCAAATCTCCATTTCATTGGTCGCAACATAAAAAAATACAGAAAATCATTGAAGATTTTGATCCAGACATTATCCATGGAGCGGTTTTCGAAGGGGTAACAATGGCGGCTGTTAATGGTTGGCTCAAAAAAGTTCCGGTGATTGTTCTGGAAGAAACTTCAGATCCACAGAACCGTTCTTGGAAAGGTAATATGCTGATGAAAGTATTTTCACGGTTAGCTGACAAAGTAATCGGTGTATCAGAAGGTGTGACTAAAGAATACCTGATTGGCAAATTAGGGATTTCTGATAAAAAGGCGATTGCTATCAACAATGGCGTGGCTTTGCCAAGAAAGGTTTCTATACTTGAGTTGGAAAAAGTCAAAAAGGAATTTGGAATAAGCGAAAATGACTTTGTGATTGGTTCTGTAGGAAGGATGTTACAGGATAGTCACAAACGATTTTCGGATTTGATTAAGGCTTTTGCTGAATTTTCAAAAGGAAAGAAGAATGCCAAACTTTTGTTAGTAGGAGATGGTTCGGAAAAAGAGGGCTATCAGAAATTGGCAAAAGATTTAGAGGTTTCGGATAAAGTTGTTTTTGCGGGTTATCAGTCGGATGTTTCTTTGTTTTATCAGATGATGGATGTGTTTGCATTGGTTTCTGCGAGAGAAGCCTTTGGACTGGTTCTAGCAGAGGCCATGTTGAATCGACTTCCTATTATCGCAACAAAAGTAGGTGGAATGAAATACATCGTAGAAGATGAGGAAACTGGATTTTTAGTTGAGCCGCTCCAAGTTCATGAAATAAAAGAAAAGATGGAAGTTCTTTATTTGGATGTTGAGTTAAGGAAAACACTTGGAAACAATGGTTTTGAGAAAGCCATGCGGGAATATACCGAAGAGAGTTATGTGAAAAGTATTCAGGATTTGTATCAATCTTTAGTGAATAAACCATGAAAATCCTTCGACTTACCACTCTACTTGACTTTGGCGGTCAGGAAAGAAAATACATCAGCTTTACGGAAAAGCCGGAAAGCTTGAAGTATGATTATGAATTTGGAGCGATTGGCTATGGAGGAAATGCTGAAAGAACTTTGAGAGAGAGAGGTTTTGAGGTGCATATATTGAACCGGAACTTTTCCATTAAAAACCTTTCCAATATTTGGGCGGTTTACAAACTCATCAAAAAAGTAAAACCTGATGTGGTGCATACGGCAGCTGCCGAAGCGAATTTCCATGGGATCATTGCAGCCAAATTAGCAGGGGTAAAATACATCATCGGCGAAGAAATCGGCATTCCCAATCATTCTTCCTTGGCGCAGAAAGTTTTTTCGGTCGTTTATCGTTCGGCGGACAAGGTCATTTGCGTTTCCCAGTCGGTAAAAGATCATTTGGTAAAGACCGGTGAAATCCCTGTTGAGAAAGGAGTGGTGATTTACAATCCGGTCAGCTTTCTGAAAGGAATGAACTTTGGCAAGGACTCGAACCATGACAAGTTTTTCAATATGGTTTATGTCGGTCGTTTGGAAAAAGTAAAAAACGTAGATACACTCCTCCGTGCTTTTTCTCAGCTGAAAAATGAACAATTGCGATTGACATTGGTGGGCGATGGACGGGAAAGAGAGAATTTAGAAAATTTGGTAAGGGAATTAGAATTATCGGATAAAGTAAGTTTTGAAGGTTTTCAATCTGATCCCGGGAAATACCTGAGTTCTGCGGATTTATATGTATTGCCTTCTTATTCGGAGGGTTTTGGTATAGCTGCTGTGGAAGCAATGTTTTTGAAAGTTCCGGTTCTGGCGACTCAAGTGGGTGGTGTTCCAGAGTTTATCAATCATGGCGAAAACGGTTGGTTGTTTGATCCGTATTCCATGGAAGATTTAGTGGAAAAATTAGAACAAATTTTATTACTTGATGAGGATAAACGAAAAGCAATTGGAGAAAAAGGATTTGAATATGTCTATGGTCGTTTTTCTGAAAAAATATACACTGAAATATTAGAGAAGCTTTATGGAAATACCTCAACCTGAAAACAAAAAAATTGTTTATATCATCAATCAGTTTTATATGCATGGTGGTATTCAAAGAATGATAAGTAATAAAATTGATGCATGGATTGATCATTTCGGATATGATGTCATCGTGGTTACCTTAAGTCAATCTGGTGAGGAAGTCGTTTATCCACCGAAAAACAATTTTAAATTGATTAATTTAGGTATTCCGAATGCCAATCAGCATAAAATAAAAGATTTAATAAGCTTTGCATCCAAACTAAAAAAAGTATTAAAACAGGAAAAACCTGATTTAGTGATTACTACACTTACAGGAATTCCTTCGCTTTTATTGCCTTTTATTCAGCCAAAAATCAAAAAAGTTCTCGAAATTCATAGCTCCGGTGCTTTGTCGGTTACCAAGAGTTGGAAATACAAATGGTGGTTTTTGGGCCGATACCATAAAGTAGCCTTGTTAAACGAAGATGAAAAGCAGTATTATAAGTTAAACAACCTCATCGTAATTCCAAATTTTTTTAGTCCAAATCAAGAAATGCAGATAGATTATAAAAATCGAAGTAAAATTATCATAGCTGCTGGAAGAATTCACCCGGATAAACAGTATGATCATTTGATCAAAATATGGGAAAAGATTTATAAAAATCACCCCGACTGGAATTTGGAAATCTACGGCAATGGTGAAGAAGAATTTCTTAAAGAATATCTAAACTATATTAATCATTACAATATAGAGCGGATTAATTTCCTGCCTGCAACATCTGATCTCGAAAAAATAATGCATGATTCTTCAATTTTGTGTCTAACCTCAAAAACAGAATCTTTTGGTATGGTTCTTTTGGAATGTAAATGGGCAATGTTACCTGCTATTTCTTATGATTCTCCCAATGGCCCACGACATATTATTAGTAATGATGGAATTCTGGTAGAACATAATAATATAGAACAATTTGCGTCTGAATTATCCAATTTAATTTTGGATGAGGAAAAGAGGAAAGAATTGGCAGAAAATGCTTTTCAAAATCGGGAAAGATTCTCGGCGAAGGAAGTGATTAAAAAATGGAATGAATTGTTATGAAAAGATTCCTCTTCATCACTTGGGATGGTCCGCAAACTTCTTATATGGAAGGACTTTTTATACCCATTTCCAATGAAAATTCCTAATAAATAGGATTAAACAAAATTTATAAGTATGATTATAATTTTTAAATAAATTACAGATTGTTGTAACTATGATTATAAAAATTATTATATTTGCCGCGAATTTAAAGTATAATTAAAACAATGTTAGCTTCAAAAGAAAGCCTTGCCCGTCCGCTTTATTTAAAAAGAGTAGAGCCGTTTATAGGTAAAAATTTGATTAAAGTTTTTACCGGACAGCGCCGTGTCGGGAAAAGCTATCTTTTATTTCAATTGATTCAGTTGATTCAGCAAAAAGATGCAAATGCAACCATCATTTACATCAACAAAGAAGATTTAGCATTTGCAGCGATAAAGACAGCAGAAGATTTGAACAGCTATGTTTTGAAGCATAAATCGGAAACAGAAAAAACCTATGTGTTCATAGACGAAATTCAGGACATCGGAAATTTTGAAACAGCACTTCGTTCTCTGGTTTTGGATAAAAATCTGGATTTATATTGCACAGGCAGCAACGCCAATTTATTATCGGGAGATATTGCGGGACATCTGAGCGGGAGATTTATAGAAATGAATGTTTATAGTCTTTCCTATGAAGAATTTTTGGTATTTCATCAGTTGGAAGACACGCCTCAAAGCTTAGATAAGTATCTGAAATTCGGAGGTTTGCCCTATCTTATCCATCTTTCGTTAGAAGATGAAATCGCTTTTGAATATCTGAAAAACATTTATTCTACTATTTTATTCAGGGATGTGGTCAATCGTTTTGGGCTTCGCAATACGGTGTTTTTGGAGCAGCTGGTTGCATTTTTGGCATCCAATACCGGTAGTATTTTTTCTGCTAAAAAAATCAGTGATTTTCTGAAATCCCAGAAAGTGAATATAGCACCTAATCAGGTGCAGCTCTACCTTCAGCATTTGGTCAGTGCATTTCTGATTCATCAGGTCAGGCGATATGACATTGTGGGAAAACGTTTGTTTGAAGTAGGAGAAAAATATTATTTTGAAAATTTGGGAATCAGAAATGCTCTTTGGGGCTATCGCCCGGAAGACCGTGGGAAAATTCTGGAAAATGCTGTCCATAATCATTTGCTGGTAAATGGTTATTCCGTAGAAGTCGGAATGCTGGACAACAACGAAATTGATTTTATCGCCCAAAAGCAAGGCGAAAAACTCTACATTCAGGTGGCATTGACACTTAACGAGGAAAAAACCATAGAAAGGGAATTCGGGAATTTGCAGAAAATTAAGGACAATTATCCCAAAATGCTTGTTACAATGGATGAATTTTCGGGAAATACGTACGAGGGAATCATTACTTTGGATTTGCGAAGCTTCTTAACCAATAAATGGAAATAAATTAATGAAATCGAAAAACCTCCTCTTCATCACCTGGGACGGGCCGCAAACTTCTTATATGGAAGGACTTTTTATGCCCATTTTTCATGAGATTTCAAAGAAGGAAAATGTCAATTTTCATGTTTTGCAGTTTACTTGGGCTGATAAAAAAAAGACCGACGAAATCAAAAAAACTGCTGAAAATTTCGGGATAAAATACACCCCTTTTCCCATTTTCAAAAAACCAATTGCCAGTATCGGGAGTTTTTTTACTTTATTTAGTTCCTCAAAAAAAATCAAAAAATACATCGTAGAAAATAACATTGACATCGTAATGCCAAGGAGCACTTTTCCTGCATATATGGTCAGTAAAATCAGAAATAAAAATTTTAAAATAATCTTTGATGCAGATGGTCTGCCGATTGAAGAACGGGTGGACTTCAGCGGCTTAAAGAAAAATTCTTTTCTATACAAATTTTTGAAATCCACCGAGACCAAAATGCTTCAAAATGTAGAAGCCGTGATCACCCGTTCGCAAAAAGCGATAAACATTCATCTGAAAAATAACGGTGAAAAATACAGCGATAAATTTTCGGTAGTCTTCAACGGAAGAGACAAAACGCTTTTCACGGCAGACGAAACCGCAAGAGAAACTGCACGGAAAGAATTAGGTATAAATGATGAATTTCTGTTCGTATATGCAGGTTCTCTGGGACCACAATACTGCCTTCCCGAAATGTTGGAGATTGTTCAAAAATATTCTGAAAATAAAGTAGCGAAGTTTCTAATACTGACAGGGAATACCACTTTTGCAGAACAGAATATACCAAAAGAAATGCTGCCCTACATTTTTATAAAAAGTGTAAAATCTTCCGAAGTTCCTTTTTACCTTAATGCAGCGGATGTTGCCTTTGCGTTTAGGCAACCTTCTTTCAGCATGCAGGGTGTAGCGCCGATTAAATTGGGTGAATATCTGCTTTGCGGACTACCAACCATCGCCAGCAAAGGGATCGGCGATAGCGAAGAAATATTACAGGACTTCGATGAGTGTTATCTCTTTGACCATACAAAATCTCTGGATTCTCAGCTTCCGGAAATAATCAAATTTGCGGAAAAAGCTATCTTTGCCGATAAAAACAAAATCAGCAATAAAGCCTGCAAATACTTTTCTCTGGAAGCAGCTTCGGAATCGTATCTGAAAGTGATCCAAAAATTATGAAGCCTGATTTTTCTTTGTCAAAGTTTTTCAGCAAAATAATGGTACTTTGACAAAGTTTAAAGAACGGAATATTTACTATGAAAATCCTCTACCTCACCAAATACACCCGAATGGCAGGAAGCAGCCGGATGCGCAGCTACCAGTATTTTCCGTATCTGGAAGAAGAGGGATGGAAAGTAACCGTAAAACCTTTCTTTGACGATGCTTATCTGAAAGATTTTTATGCCGGGAAAAAAAATGTGCCGGCAGTTCTGAAATCCTACATCAGAAGGTTTTTGGTGTTGTTTACCGTTTTCGGATATGATCAAATTGTCATTGAAAAAGAAATTTTCCCCTATCTGCCTGCTTTTGCAGAAAAAATGCTGAATGTCTTTGGAGTGAGATACATTGCCGATTACGATGATGCTATTTTCCATAATTATGACCAAAGCCCGAATCCTTTTATCCGGAAAATTTTAGGGAATAAAATCGCAAAAGTAATGAAATCCAGCGCTGTAGTGGTTGCAGGAAACCGTTATCTCGCAGAATATGCTGAAAAATCAGGTGCAAAAAAAGTGGAAATTATTCCGACTGTCATTGATTTAAATCGGTATAAGTTTAAAGAAACAAATGATGCTGAAAAATTTATTGTTGGCTGGATTGGAACCAAAACCACTTTTGAAAAGCACCTTCTTCCCTGTAAAAATTGGATCAAAACATTACAGGAAGCAGATGAAAATATTGAGTTTCACATTATCGGAATCACCGATGATATGGGTTTGGGAAGAAATGTAAAATATATTCAGTGGAGCGAAAATACCGAAGTGCAGGAGATTTTGAAAATGGATGTCGGAATTATGCCATTGCAAGATTCCCTCTGGGAACGAGGCAAATGTGCCTACAAACTCATCCAGTATTCAGCCTGCGGAATTCCCGGAATCGCTTCTGATGTCGGAATGAACAGGGAAGTAACTATTGAAAACGAAACCGGATTTCTGGTAAATTCCGATGAAGAATGGATACAGCGGATTTTGGAACTGAAAAATGATAAGGAAAAAAGAAAAATTCTGGGCGAAAATGCAAGAAAATTAGTTGAAGAAAAGTATTGCATTCAGGTGACAGCTGAAAGGTGGATTAAAATACTAAAATCCGTTTAATCCTAATTTCAAACATTTTTTTACCTTTGAACCTTGCTTGACTTCATCTACATACCGCTTATTATTCTCTTAGGATTAGGTTTCATCAGCCTGTTCCGCAGTCAGATTACGGATGCTGATGAAAGGTCATTGCGGTATTTATTCTTTTTTCATCTTCTGCTCGGAACATATTATTGCTTTTTTATTCAGGGAGACGCAATTGGATATTGGAGAATTCCAAAAACCTATACATTTGCCACTTTTACCAATGGATTGTTCAACGGAGAAGGAACGATGTTTATGTATGCGCTCAACTTCCTGTTTTCCAACCTCCTGAATATGTCTTATCTTTCCAATACTCTGCTGTATTCCCTGTTCGGATTTATGGGACTTACTTTCTTTTATTTGGTAGCTAAGCAAACCATCCCTTACAATAAAATCATCAACGGATACCTTCTTTTTCCAACCGTTTTCTTCCTCCCGAATCTCCATTTCTGGAGCGCAGGTGTGGGAAAAGACACCACCCTTTTCTTATGTATCGGGATGTTTATCTATGGTTTGATGAAACCGCTGACCAGGATTCCGCTGATTGTTCTCGCAGGATTATTATCAATGGCAATTCGTCCGCATATTACTTTGTTTTTGTTGGTGGGATTTGGTTTGGCCTATATCTTTGGAGGAAAAATTTCCGGATTTCAAAGGCTCGCATTTTCCGCAGTGCTTATTGGGATTGGCTTTGCTATTTTACCTTCCGTAATGGAATTTGCTAAAATTGAAGAAGCTTCTGTTGAAAGTTTTGACAGTTTTGCACAAGCTAAAGCAGGCGTTCTTAGCAGGGCAAATACTGGATCGGCGATTGATATCTCCTCCTATCCTTTTCCACTAAAAGTGCTAACCTTCTGGTTCCGTCCGTTTTTCTTTGATGTCCGGAATATAAACGGGCTTGTCGCTTCTCTCGAAAATCTTATTCTTGTTATCATCTTTGTTAAAGCCATGCGCAGCAATCCGGGAAAAGCATTCAAAGCAGCACCATTTGTGATCAAAGGAATGGTATTTTTCCTGATTGTAGGTACGCTCGCATTTTCGCAATCCCTCGGAAATGTGGGAATTATGATCCGAATGCGCAATATGTTTCTCCCCGGATTTCTGATTTTCTTAATGTGGATTTTTTCCTACCAGCAGCAGATGGCAAGAGAACAAATTATAACAGTAAAAATCAAACAGGCCGCAAAACAAAAAAGAAAAGAAAAGCACAAAAAAATCACATCATCATAACCCCCGTTATTGCGAGCAAAGCAATCTACCACACCTCGCACCTTGAACATTAAACATTGAACTCCACATCTCCAACATACAGCCAAAAAACTTTCCTATATTTCCTCCTGCTCTACCATCTCGTTTTCGCTTGGTTGGGATATCAGTATATCTTGGAAAACAACGGCGATGCGATGCGGTATTGGTTTGTAGGGCAAAATCTTTCCGAAAAATACTGGTCAGATTTTCTGCATCCCGGAACGGATGTAATAAATCTGCTGACTTTTCCTTTAGTAAAATATTTGCAGCTCCCGTTTTTTATTGGATTTTTAATTTTTACTGTCTGGAGTGGTTATGGTTTCTACCGTTTATGGAAATTGATGGCCAATATTTCCGGTAATCATACAATTTTGATTATACTTTCTGTAGTATTACTTTTGCTTCCTAATCTTCATTTCTGGACTTCGCTGATCGGAAAAGAAGCGTTTCTTTTCGTTCCTTTCGTGGTGGTAGCGGAAAAAATGTACAAAAAAAAGTATTTTTCCTTTTCGCTTATTTTTTCTGTTATAGTAATTGGTATGGTGCGTCCACATGCAGCTTTTGTGCTCATCCCGCCTATTTTTCTTGCCGTTCTGCTCAAAGGAAACCTCAGCATAAAAAACAGGGTGAAACTCTCAGCAGGAGTGGGTTTCTTAGTTCTTTTGATGTATTTTATTTTAAAATCAGTGGCGAAAGTAAAATTCAGTATTTTCCATCGCCTGGAACACCTCTACAGGATTCATAATGCCGGACTCAAAAAAACGTCTGCTTATGTCCCGTTGGAAGAATATCCGTATCCTTACAAAATGTTCACCTTTTACTTCCGTCCGCTTCCTTTCGAAAAGCATGGGATATATTACCGCGTAATAGAACTGGAAAGTTTGCTGCTGTTAGTTCTTACATTAGCGATTGCTATTTTTCTGATCAAAAATTTCCGGAAACCGGTATGGGATGCTTTTGTACTTTTCTCAGTGTTGCTGCTCATCTTCTACGCAACAATGTATGTGTATGCCTATGCCAACTTTGGGATGATCGTACGAACACGCACTTTGGTAATGCCTATACTATTTCTGCTAATGCTGCAAGCAACCCGTCATTGCGAGCAAAGCGAAGCGAAATAGCGAAGCAATCCCCACACCTTGAAAATTAAACATTCAACTTTGAACATTAAACATTTAACTTTGAACCCCATTTCTGGCGCGAGCGTCACGCTCGTGCCAAAAACTAAAAGCGGATACGAGCCAGAGGCTCGTACCAGCGTGGCATCATGTACATTAACATGGGAGAATTTGTCGACGTTTCAGAAAAAGGAAATGTAAGATTTGTGCTTTACAAGCTGTACAGCTTTTATGTTGAAGTTCTCTACGATGAAGAATGCAATAAAATCATAAACCTAACTAGTTTTATGAAAAACTCCTTAGAAAAATAAATAAAAATCTAAAATCATTCATTTATTTTAAAATCCAACAATTCTTTTGGATGCATATTCATTCCTTTAGCTAAATCAATTAAAGTTGTGAATGATAAATTTCTTTTACCATTTTCGATATCACTTACTGTTGCTTTAGTTAGCCTATTACTATTTAAAACAACTTCATCTTGAGTCAGTCCAGATTTAATTCTCAAATTTTTAATATGTTCTCCGAACTTCTTTAAAAGACTATCTTTGATTATCTCCATTTTACGCTTTTATACAAAGTGCGGAATTTTTTTTGCTAATACTGTTACAAGAACTTGTAACAAGTGAAAAATTTTTATATATTTGTATCAAATTACTTATTACAGTAATTTTGCAGTACTTCATAAATATTAGAAGCTATTGCTTAGAATCTCGATTCGAAAACTGGTACTTTTTAGCATACGAGAGGATAAGCAGATTGCTCACGACCTAGGCGTGGGCTCTCTTATCTGTATGCAAGGTATACCAGTACCCCGGAATCGGATATGTAGAGTTCCACGCCGTTTCGTTTCTAATGTTGTCTGCTTGCTCTACATTCTCTAAGCTGCTTTTACTATAAAGTATAAAATTGGGGCAGGATACAATGGCAGCGCAACCATTGCGGCTTTTTTAAGCTCTCACGAGACATTTTCATTCATATTAATTTTTAACTCGTATCGGTAGGAAGTTTTTTGGCGTTCGCATTGTTAAAACTTCCTCCTTTACAGTTACTAAAAACAGTATAATCAAGAAACAGACAGTAAAAAAATCCAAACACCATAGAAAACAAAAAAGCCCTTTCCGCAATAGTGTAGTGGCTGGCGCAGAAAGAGCAAAGTCTAATAAATTAAACCATATCAAAAGTATGAAAAAAAACTTTTGCAACCTTAGCCATTTTCAATTGGCTTTTGGCTTCACCCTAATCGTCTCGGGCGTAGCAATTGCACAAACCCGAACCGTCTCGGGTACAGTCACACAAAATCAAAAACCGCTCAGTAATGTTTCGGTATCTCAGGAAGGCAGTTCCGATGTTGCCATTACCAATTCATCGGGTAAATACCAAATTCAGGTTTCAGGTGAGAATCCTGTTCTCATCTTCCGGCATACGGATTATTCGGAGGAAAGAATCGAAATTGGTTCACAATCTACCATTAACATTGCTATGGGCAACCGTGAAAATCAAATCGAAGAAGTTGTTCTCAACGCGGGTTATTACAAAGTAAAAGAAAGAGAAAATACGGGAAGTATAGCGAAAGTTACGGCAAAAGACATCGAGAACCAACCAGTTAACAATGTATTATCTGCAATTCAGGGAAGAATGGCAGGTGTTAATATTGTCGGAAGCAACGGAAATAATTCTGGTGGATTTGATATTCAGATTCGTGGAAGAAATAGTCTTCGCACTATAACAAATAGCATTATAAATGGAAATGAACCACTGTATATTATTGATGGAATCCCGATAGGTGGACAAATGATTACTTCGTATATGGGAAACTTTGAACCAACGAGAAATGTAAATCCACTTAGCTCTATCAATCCAAACGATATCGAAAGCATCGAAATACTTAAAGATGCGGATGCCACGGCAATATACGGTTCCAGAGGAGCAAATGGAGTAATACTGGTCACTACCAAAAAAGGAAATTCAAAAGATATCAAACTGAGTTTGAACACCAGTCTGAGCCTTAGTACAGTGGCAAGCAAAATGAAAATGATGAGTACTCCTCAATATTTGGAAATGCGAGAACAAGCATATGCTAACGACGGTATCACTGCGATTCCGGATAATGCGTATGATATTAACGGAAAATGGAATAAGGACAGGTATACAGATTGGCAAAAAACACTCATCGGAAATACAGCAGAAAATAATTTGATACAACTTTCAGTAAGCGGCGGTGGAAATAAGGATTCTTTTTTAGTTAGCGGATCTCATAATGAGCAAGGAACAGTTTATCAGGGAAATTTTCGGGAAAAAACCAATTCCCTGAATGCTAATTATAATTTTGAAAGCACAAATAAAAAGTTCTCACTTTCTTTTGCAAACTATTTGGCTTCGCGGTCGAATGATTTAATGAATAGTGATTTTACGAGGCGCGCACTTTCGCTTTCTCCCAACGCACCTGAATTGTACGATGGCTATGGAAACACAAACTGGGAAGATAATACTTTCACTAATCCTATCGCATCACTTAACGGGACGTATAGTGCTAAAACATTACAACTGAACCAGAATATTAATGTAGGATATTCTTTTTTAAATAACTGGAAATTGAAAATTAACGGAGGAGTTAGCTATTGGGACTTAGAAGAATATATGCTTTCTCCAAATACGATGTATAATCCTGCATTTCCCGCTGGTGCAAGTTCAGCAAAATCAACATCAGTGCGAAATGATACTTCATTTTTTTCCTATACAATAGAGCCTCAATTGTCTTGGAGCAAAAGTGTCAACAAAAATACTTTTGAAGTTCTTGCCGGAGCATCTTACCAGGAAACGATTTCAAAATCCTTGGCTGTTCGTGGAACCGGATTTTCAAGCAATGCCCTGCTCAATAATATTATGGCTGCATCCGTAATTAATATGGAAAATCTTAATGAAACAGATTACCGCTATGCTGCAATATTCGGAAGAATCAACTGGCAGTATAACAACAAATACATACTAAATTTAACCGGGCGTCGTGATGGCTCAAGCCGGTTTGGTCCCAATAACCGTTTTTCAAATTTTGGAGCTTTGGGAGGCGCATGGATAATTTCTAAAGAGCATTTTTTTGATAATATTCATTGGCTGGATTTGGTAAAGCTGAGAGGAAGTTATGGGATTACAGGTAGTGATATGATCGGTGATTATCAATATCTAGACACCTATTCAATCACATCCACACCATATAATGGAATTTCCGGGTTCATTCCTTCCAGACTTTACAATCCAGACTTTACTTGGGAAAGGACAAAAAAAGCAGAAGCGGCTTTGGAACTTTCCGCCTTTAAAAATAGGGTGAATATAGTTGCAGCGTGGTACCGGAATCGTTCATCAAATCAATTGGTTGGAATGCAGTTACCTTTAATAACTGGATTTTCATCAGTTCAGGCGAATTGGAATGCAACAGTGCAAAACAGTGGCTGGGAATTTGAGCTGCGGGGTACGCTTTTTCATAATTCTGATTGGAATTGGAGCTCCGGTTTTAATATTTCATTTCCTGTAAATAAACTTGTTGACTTCCCTGGTCTGGATGGTTCACCTTATGCCAGTATTTATGTGGTAGGACAGCCTACTACAATACTAAAGCTTTTGGAATATGAGGGAATCGATTCAGTAACGGGACAATATAAATTTAAGGATGCGAACAATGACGGCAAGATTTCTATTCTTGAAGATGCACAAACTGTTGAAAATATTGGCGTAAAGTTTTTTGGTGGGTGGCAGCACGAAATCAGATATCAAAATTTTGCATTCTCGTTTTTACTTCAATTTGTAAAGCAAAAGCAAACAAATTATTTTCGGGATATGACAATTCCGGGCGGAATGACAAACCAACCTGAAGCCTTCACAAATGTCTGGTCCGCAGATAATCCTGACGGAATAATAATGCCTTATTCAACCGGAAGCGATCAGAATGCAAATATGTTAACAACTTTTCTTAAATATAGCACGGCTGCAGTGAGTGATGCATCTTTTATAAGGCTTAAAAACATACAATTAAATTATTCTTTTCCATTACAGGGAAAATTCTTTTCAGGTGCAAAGGTTTTTATACAGGGACAGAACCTAATAACATGGACTAACTATTTCGGTTTAGATCCTGAATTTTTGGTTACGGGATATATCCCACCTTTAAAAACCTATTCATTTGGATTTCAACTAACATTCTAATTAAAAGTTATGAAAACAAGAAAAATAAAAAATATATCTCTAGTATTGGGATTGTGGATACTATGTACATCCTGTGAAAAATTAGTAGAAGTTGATCTGCCTATTAACCAACTTAATACTGAACAGGTTTTTGAATCAACGGCAACCGCTGACGGGGCACTAAGCGCATTATATTCTGAAATGCAGGCTTCTTCTGTCCTTTCGGGAGGTGCGTCAGGGGTTGGCTGCTTGTTGGGAAGCTATGCCGATGATTTGGATGGTTATGATATATACTCTGTAAATGCGTCAATGGATATTTACAATAACATACAGCTCTCAACGAACACGACAGTCAAAATGATATGGGCAAATGCGTATCGTGAAATATATATGGCAAACTCAATCATTGCCGGTATAGTAAACTCATCATCAATTGAAGAAAAGGATAAGCAAAGAATAAAAGCTGAAGCAGTTTTTCTCCGTAGCATCATCTACTTTTATTTGACACAGCTTTATGGTGATATACCGTTTTCAACATCAACAGATTACAATATTAATCAGGCTCTTTCCAAATCTCCTTCAGAGATTGTACTGGATACAATTGCAAAGGATCTGGAAGATGTTGTCCCTATGCTGGAGAATGATTATCGAAATACGGAGCGGATTTATGTCAATAGGAAAACAGCGGAGATACTTTTGGCAACTATATATGTACATCAAAAAAAATGGACAAATGCAGAAAATCTTCTAACGCAAATAATTCAAAGTCCTCTCTATAACTTACAGCAGGATATTTCTAAGATATTCAAAAAAGATGGAAAGCATATAGTATGGCAACTAAAGCCAATATACGAAGGTACGGCAACACCGGAAGCATTACTTTATGGCTTTTCATCAGGAGTTCCGCGTTATTACGCAGCTTCCGACAATCTTATTTCAATATTTTCAGATAACGACGAAAGAAAGGAGAAGTGGCTAACACCTGTTGTCAGTAATCAGAAAAACTACTATAAAATTGACAAATACCAAACACTTACAGCGAATACAGACGAATACTCGATCGTTTTCAGGATTCAGGAAGCCTATTTGCTATTGGCAGAAGTTCTGGCTGAAGAAAATAAGATTGAGGAATCTTTATTCTACATTAATCAAATAAGACAGATAGCAGGTCTGTCACTTCTCTCAGGTAGTATATCTCAAAATCAGCTCAAAAATGAAATATCTATTGAGTATCAAAGGGAATTTTTCTCCGAAAGAGGAATCAGGTTTTTAAATCTTAAGAGGAATAATAAGCTTGATAGTTTACTAAACACAAAACCTAATTGGAAATCTTACAATGAAGTCTGGCCATTACCAGCATCCGAGCTACTACTAAACCCGAATTTAAACCCTCAAAATACCGGATATTAGTATGAATTGCAAATTTTTTCTGGTACTTATAGTAACGCTTTTGGGTCCGGTAGTATTATGTCAGGTAGAAAATCAGGAAATTCCCCCAAAATTACAAAACCACTATTATAATGTCGGATATCCTCGACTATCACCTGACAGCCGATATGTGGTTTTTAACAAAATGTACGAACAAAATAAAGATACAATAGCACTCATTGATATAAGAGCTCCTGAAACTATTATAAAACAGGTTCCGAACGCAATTAATCAGTCTGTATGTTTTACAAAGTCAGGGAACCTCTTCTACCTTAGTAACGGTAATGCTGAGCTTATGCATCTTCCATCAGCGAAGAATATACAATGGAAGAATGTGTTAAATGGGATATATATAAAACAAATTAATCGTATTGCGATTCTTCAAGGCGAATCCTTATTCATAACTGACGAATTTGGCCATGTAATTAATACAATCTCATCCGTAATAAATATAAAAGAAGAAGGAGATCAACTATATTACATATGTGAAAACAATAATAAGTATGAATTATACAATTATGGGAATCAGGGTAATATTTTGCTAATGTCTTCAGTAAATAATAATTTGAGTGCAAAAAAAATTTCATCTACGTCTTATATTATTTTTGAAAGAGCAGGTGTAAATTACAATATTTACTTTAAGGACATTTCTACGCAATTATTTGCAGCTCTTGACCACAATTTTAAATATGGCATCCATTCGTTTATGCAAATGCCGATTGAGATTAACAAGAATAGTATTTTTATGAATCTTGTTATCAATACCAAACCAAGGGATAAAAACGAAGTAGAGCTCTGGTATGGAAATGATAATGAAATTGAAAAGAAAACCTATGGAGATACTGAAAATAAGATAATTTGTTGGAATCCGGTAAACGGAGAAATCATTGAAATGCAAGATAAAGAAAGAACTCATCTTGCCTATGTGGGCAACAGCAGATTTCTACTTTCTTTTGATCCCCTTAAACATAAAGATTTTGTGAATGAAGCTTTTCCGTATACATTATTTAGATATGATGTCTTTTTAAAAAAACATGAATTTCTTGCAAAAACTGGTGGTGTAATTTATTCAGATCCTACTGGAAAATTTCTAATTACTCCGCATGAAAAAAATTGGATGCTTATCAACATTGAAACAAGAGAAAAAACAATTATTCCTGTTAATTCTTCCAAAATGGTATATTTTTCAGAAAATGGAACCAGTGTCATTTTTGAAAATGAAGAAATGTTTAACAAATACGATATCATTAGGAATAAGCTGATTCAAATTCCACTTCCAACTGGCTTTAGAAGTAAAATAATTAATGGAAGATACAGTGTGCTAAGTCCAGGTCTGCGAATGTATAAAACATCATACGGGAATAATAAAGATCCTTTATTACAGCTCTGGAACAAGTATAATAATAAAACTGCAATCGCTTTGTTTAGTGGGAATGATCTTAAAATTATAATAGAACCTACTGAAGATTATATTTCTTCTTTTTCGCAGCAAAATGGTAAGTCCATATTTCTTTACACTTTGGCAAATATTAATATGCCACCTAAATTAATAATAAAAAGGAATAATCAAAAAGAGATTATATATAGTTCTAATAATAAAGACAAAGATGCACAAAAGATTAAGTTTGATTGGGTCACCAGCTACAATGAGAAAGGAGTTGAGCTTAGAGGTATTTTAATATATCCATTAAACTACGTGAAAACTCAAAAATATCCGATGGTGGTTTCTGTGTATGAATCTCAAAGATTTGAAAGCAATCAATATCTTATGGACGGAATGTTCGGTACCACCGAAGGTATTAATAGCAGATATCTTATTGAAAATGGATATTTTGTATTTCTTCCGGAGATTGTTTATGATGAAAGAGGGACAGGAATATCAGCTTTAGATTGTGTACATAGCTCACTTGACGCACTAAAAAGTAATAAGATGATCGATTTTAGTAGAATTGCCTTAGTTGGGCATTCACATGGAGGGTACGAAACAAATTTTATTGCCACGCAATCCTGTCGGTTTGCAACTTATATTTCTGGTGCGGGCAACAGTGACTTGGTAAGGTCATACCATTCATTCAATTACCAATGGTCAGGACCATTTTTTTGGCAATTTGAAAATGGGCAGTATCGTATGCCGGGATCTTTTGCTGAATATAAAGATTTATATATTAAGAATAGTCCTGTATATTATGCCGAACAGGTAGATAAACCTATTCTTTTATGGACCGGAAAAGAAGATCAGAATATTTACTGGGAGCAAACAATGGAATATTATCTTGCTTTGAGAAGAAATAAAAAAAAGGTCATCGCTCTATTTTATCCTAATGATGGGCATAGCCTTCAGAAAACAGTAAATCGCGTTGATCTTTATACGAGAATATATGATTGGTTGGATTTTTATTTGAAAGACAAAAAACAAGACTGGATTGAAAAAATGTATCATTAATATGAAAGAGGCTATCCCAAAAGAGAGATAGCCTCGCTCTTTTAATTCGGAATACTGTGTTTAAGGATCATAGGGCACTCTGTACCATTAATGATAAATAGGCTTTCCGTTCCCGGTCCTGCTAGTGTACAATCATATGTTCCATTGTTATCGCACCATTTTGAAGTTGGTTGACAAGTAACAACCTCATTGGGTCTGAAAACATAGCCCTGAATGTCAACAAGCTTGGAATTCTTGTTTGCCTGAGTAGCAAATGCGCTGCTCACGCCTACTGTGGCAATTACCAGAGGTAATATTGCCGTTTTAAATCTTTTCATGATAAATATAATTTAAAATTATGCCTACTCTGTTGTATGGTTTTTCGGCATTTCCCCCATTATCTCATCCTCCAAAGATTTTGTTATACGATAGCGAACGAGATCATTTCCGATCAATACAAACAAGTACTTATCGGTAACAAGCATATGGGACATCGATTTTCCGCTGCGGTGCTGTACATAAAAACTGCCCCAATATTTTATCGGATTTGTTGAATATATATCTACAATTGAAGACTGGCTCCACAAATCCTTGGGCTCATATCTCCCCCTTAACGTCGATCTGTTGAATATCAAACCTTTATGGATTAACATTGAGCGGTTAATTATATTTGGTGGATTAATCATTTTGATATTACCGTTATTAAAGTTGTGGATTTTGATTTGAGAATGAGCAATGGTATCTATGGTTTTTCCGTATTGAACGAGATTAAGATTTCGATCCATCTTAACTATTTGATTGCGATAATAAAACATATAATAAAGATTCTTCATACTATCATCGTAGAACAATTTTCCATCACTCTCAAAAATGTTGTTATGTTTCAAGGAAATAAGATTCTTTGCAAGATGAACTTTCGGTTTCTTATTCAATATGAGTGTTGCTAATACATTTTTCGCGGAACCGCTTTCATTTGTTCTTAAAGCAAAAGAAAGTGAATCTAAAACTACAAGTTGGCTAAAATATGCATCTTTATAACTAAGAGTTTGAAGTTGTACTTCCGGAGTTTGAAGTTTTCCCTGATATATAATTGGAATAGAACCATCAAAGCCATATAACCGATCGCCAAATATTTCGTACTGCAAAGACTTAAATACATAGTTTTCTTTTATGGCTGTTTTTACAATCTTTTGGGTGCTTAGTCCAGTATCAATTTTTAATAATTGAAATGGAGAAGTTGTATTACCGAGATATAATGTGTCACCACTGATTCCAGCAAAATAGTAAGAATTGACACCTAAATCTATTGCCTTTTCCTCAATAATTGGATGCGGGGGGAATCTTCTTATAAAATTGTTTTCATTATTCATAATATATTCAGAAGAATAAAACAAAATGAGGACGATGCCTGAACTAACAATCAAAAGTGAAACAAATATTTTCGAACTACTGAGAAGTAGTATTTTTATAGGCTTTTGGTAATAGTTGGTACTTACTATTGACAAGCAGGCAAAGATAACACAAGCCACATTAAAAATCATGTGCTCTTCCCATCCCATCTTTTCCAATATACCGCCACACGAGCAGGGCACAAAATCACTGTAATTTAGGATCAGATAGATATAAACCGTAAAAGCCACCATCAATCCAAATGATAAATATAAACCTGCTAAACGCCATTTTCGAACCGCCAGCAAAACAACAATTAGTAATTCTATAATAATGATTGCATAGGAAACGAGTCCGGCATAAGCACTTAATAGCGGTGACTGCGCAATTTGCACCTGAAAATTTTCAAAATCCAACAGCTTGCTCACTGCAGCATAAGTAAACAGCAAAATAAAAAATCCGGTTGCCACTGCGGGCAGATGCTTTATTATTTTTCTCATAATACATTCATTAATAATTAATTTCCGAACGATCTTATTCCCGCTGCGAGCACAGCGAAACAAACATCATCCACCGTCACTCATAACTCATCCCTCATCCTCAATCCTTCATCCTCCATCCTTCATCCTCCATCCTTCATCCTCCATAACTCATTCTCCATCCCAAATCTCGCACCTCGCACCTCGAATCTCGAATCTCGCACCTCAAACCTCGCACCCCACCTTCGTCTTTGCGAACACAGCGAAACAATCCCCTCATCCTGCATCACCCATAACTCATCCTTCAACCCTCATCCTCCATCACTCATCCTCCATCACTCATCCCTCGTTCTCCACCCCACCCTCGTCATTGCGAGCGCAGCGAAGCAATCCCCTAACACTCATACAGCAATTTCCAAATCACCACCCTACCACAGTATAAAGGCATCACATCCCCTTTCTGCATAACAATCTGCGTAGTGAAAATACCCACCACTTCCCACATTCCGCTGGTAGTGCAAATTTTTCCACTTCTGATAAGTGAATAAGAGGATGGTATATCATTTTTCATAGTTTTTTACTTTTTTGTTGAATTCCGATCCTCCAATCAGATAAATTCACTTTGGTTGGAGAAAATGATTTTGATAAATTGGGATCTTACTTTCATCTGGTTTCTGATTTCATACACTATTTTCTCCAGTAATCATAATCCTTTCTCGGAGGATATTTAGTGGTATCAGCTGCTCTCAAGTAATATTCATTTATGAATGATTTATCATCGGTGTAATTCCTTTCCCATTCAGGTTCGAAATCCGCACGACAGGAACATACAAAACTTAGTGATGCCGATAGTATCAGCATAATAAAAATAGCTTTCATAAGTATTGTTTTTTTGCTCCGGCCAGAACGGTTAATCTTAAAATTGTAACAGCTAAATTATGCTTGGTAAAATTCCAATGCAAATAAACGATGGATCGATTCCGAAATAGCTACGTGCTAATTCCGTAATCAAGCCATTATATTTCCGACATTAAAATTTATTTCATTGCCCTCCATTTTAGCATACGTTCAATTTTTTGTAATTTTAGGAAAAGAATAAACTGTTTGGATGCATATACAAAGATTGATCTTCATATGGTTTCTTTGCAATATCGGTTTTGCTGTACAATCACGGGGTACACAGCAACCATCCTTTGATGCGTTGCGAAAAGAGATTGAAAAGATGGAAAGCAATCGGGACAGTGCATTATCCCTTTCTCGCATTTACATACAGAAATCTAAAAAAGAGAATAATATCTATGAGATGCTATACGGTTGGAAAATGGCAGCTTATTTTACGGAAAATGCAAAAATGAAAATTAAATATACCGACAGTTGTATTGCCACTGCACTCGAAAGCAAAGATGATCATATGATTGCTTCTGCTTATATTACAAAAGGTACCGTCTGCTATTTCTCTTTGCGTGATTATAAAGATGCTTTGGATCAGTTTGAAATCGCACAGAAATATGCAGAACATTCCAAAGACGAATATCAAATCTATAAAATACATTACTGTACGTCTTCAAACTAAATTAGACAATTTTGGTTAAATCCTTAAGGAGGATTTCGGGTTATAAACTTAGTAATTTTTCTTGATTAAACAATTGTCTTCTTTTTCGGATTGACTGCTCTTT
>Ga0182744_1000163_pt1 | contig 74296 bp, 59 predicted proteins | sample eDN3rd30CKraftMG_FD_128525 | JGI IMG/M metagenome (GOLD analysis project Ga0182744, IMG submission 128525) | Enriched Miracle-Growth compost microbial communities from Emeryville, California, USA - eDNA 3rd pass 30_C Kraft MG (version 2) (version 2) ... | reverse complement strand
CTGCCTGACAATGCGCTCGTCTTCACCGACGAGAGCCATGTCACCGTGCCGCAGATCGGCGGCATGTATCGCGGCGACTTTCGCCGCAAGGCGACGCTCGCCGAATACGGCTTCCGGCTGCCGTCCTGTCTCGACAACCGGCCGCTGCGCTTCGAGGAATGGGAAGCCATGCGGCCGCAGACGGTGCATGTCTCGGCGACGCCGGGCAATTGGGAGATGGAGCGCACCGGCGGTGTCTTCGTCGAACAGGTCATCCGTCCGACGGGCCTCATCGATCCGCCGGTGATCATAAGGCCGGCGCGCGCCCAGGTCGACGACCTGCTCGGCGAGGTGCGCGAGGTGGCGCGCCAGGGGTATCGCACGCTGGTCACCGTGCTGACCAAGCGCATGGCTGAGGACCTGACGGAATACTTGCACGAGAACGGCGTGCGCGTTCGCTACATGCATTCCGACATCGATACCATCGAGCGCATCGAGATCATCCGCGACCTGCGGCTCGGCGCCTTCGACGTGCTCGTCGGCATCAACCTGCTGCGCGAAGGCCTCGACATTCCCGAATGCGCGCTCGTCGCCATTCTCGATGCGGACAAGGAGGGTTTCCTGCGCAGCGAGACCTCGCTGGTGCAGACCATCGGCCGCGCCGCGCGTAACGTCGACGGCAAGGTCATCCTTTATGCCGACCAGATCACCGGTTCGATGGAACGCGCCATGGCGGAGACGACGCGCCGCCGCGACCGCCAGATGGCGTATAACGCCGAACACGGCATCACGCCGGAGACGATCAAACGCGGCATCCAGGATATTCTCGGCTCGGTCTACGAGCAGGATCATGTCACCGTCGATGCGGGACAGGCGAAGACCTCGCTCGTCGGCCATAATCTCAAGGCGACGATCACCGATCTGGAACGCGAGATGCGCGAAGCCGCGGCGAACCTCGACTTCGAGCGCGCGGCGCGCATGCGCGACGAGATCAAGCGGTTGCAGGCGACGGAACTTGCGATCGCGTCCGATCCGCTGGCACGTCAGCAGGCGGTGGAGGACAGCGCCGGCGCCTATCAGGGTGAGCGCAAATACGGCAAGGCCGCGAATGTTCCGGCGAACCGTCCGCACAAGCCGAGCGACGAGGATATGGGCCCGCACAACTTCGGCGGTGGCGAAGCGCGGCCGAAGAGCACGGGCGGGCGGCCGGGATCGCGGGGCGGCAAGTCGCGGCCGTTCAGGCGGTAGGGCTGAACCCTTCTCCCGCCAAGGCGGGAGAAGGGTCGCGCTGGATCTTTCCGGCCTCGGCTTTAGTGCTGATGGCCGGCGTGGTCGCTCATGTCCATGCCGCCCATGTCCATGTCACCCATGCTGCCGCTTGCGGCAGGCGCGCCTGAGGCGCCGATCGGGCTCACGGCCCAGTCGAGCGTCAAGGTGCCGGCCTTCTCGAAGATGAGCGTGCCGCGGACCGGCTTGCCTTGCACGATCGGTTCTTTCAACTGCTGGAACATGATGTGATAGCCGGCGGGCTTGAGTTCGACGGTGGCGCCCGGCGCGATCTCGAGGCCGTTGGGAAGCTGGCGCATTCTCATGACGCCGTTGTCCATGCTCATCTCGTGCACTTCGACCCTGGCGGAGAGGGGGAAGCTGCCGCCGATCAGGCGGTCAGGCTCGGTTCCGGTGTTGGTGATCTTGAGATAGCCGCCGCCGACCGGGGCGCCCTTCGGCGTGGCGCGCACCCATGGCGTCGAGACCTTGATCTTGCCGATCGTGTAGTCCGTGGTCTGAGCCATGGATGAAGCCGCGACGCGGAGCATGGGCGCCGGCGCCTTCATGCCGCCGGTCGCGCCCGCCGCGGGAACGTCCGTCCATTTGGCCGAGCCTTTTTCGCAATCCTGCACGGTGGGGAAATAGAGCGCCGTGCCATCCTTCAGGTCGGGTGCGAGGGAGCCGATGAAGGTGAATTCGCCATAATTGTCGTCGAGCAGTTTGCCGCCACTCCAGGTGATTTCCTTGACGCCTTCGGTGATCTTGGCGCCGTGCTCGCTGTAGGTCTTGCCGTAAGCGCCTTTGACGGTCGTCAGTGTCCAGCCGGCTTTCGGCATCGGCTTCACCGAAAAGACGCCGTCGGGGATTTGCACGCGGATCGATGTCGTGGCCGAGCCGTCGCAGCCATGGGGCACGCGCAGCACGGCCTTGTAGCCGGAACCAGCCTTGGCTTCGCGCTGTTCGAGGGTGATGTGGGCGAGCGCCGCCGTCTGGCAGGCGAGCAGGATAGTTGCGGCCGCGGCCGCGATGTGAACGGTTTTCATGGATATGGTCCTGAATAGCGAATGGCGGCCTGCACCGCAGGCCCGTGGTTGGATGCTTATGAAAAGAAGCGATCCATCGCCGGAGGACCACGCACGGGCGCGCCTTCGCGCCCTGCTGATTGTTGAATGTTGGCGCTGACAAGCGCCGGCGGCTCAGCAAAGGTAATGGCGTGTTCGGGCGCAATAAAAGGCAGCGCGGCGGCGCCGAAGGCTACCGGATGCACGCAGGACACGCAGCACGTCGTGCCGTCATGGCCGGAATGATAGGGCGGCGGCTGGTCGGGATTGGCCGACCAGTCCGAGAGGCAGATGACGCCGACACCCGCCGGCAGGCTCGAGGCCGTGGCGCTGCGCGTCACGGCGTCGACGAAGCCCATCGCCAGCATGGCGTGGACTGCCAGGATGGCCAGTCCCAGGCGCAGGGATGTCAGGCGAAGGGCGAAAGCGCGGCGCATGGGCCATTCCCGCCACGGGGCGCGGGCCGCGTCAAGAGCGCGGCCCGGCGAGACGTCACGTCATGGTGTCGCGGCGGCGTGGGCTGCCGCGAGGTTTTTAGCGCGCGAATTTCTTGTATTTCAGGCGCTTGGGAATGATGCTGTCGGCGCCGAGGCGGCGCTTCTTGTCTTCCTCATAGTCCTGGAAGTTGCCTTCGAACCATTCCACGTGGCTGTCGCCCTCGAAGGCCAGCATGTGGGTGGCGATACGGTCGAGGAAGAAGCGATCATGCGAGATGATGACGGCGCAGCCGGCAAAATCCGTCAGCGCTTCCTCGAGCGCGCGCAGGGTCTCGACGTCGAGATCGTTGGTCGGTTCGTCGAGCAGCAGCAGGTTGGCGCCGCTCTTGAGCATTTTGGCGAGATGGACGCGGTTGCGCTCACCACCTGACAGCATGCCGACCTTCTTTTGCTGGTCCGGCCCCTTGAAGTTGAAGGTCGAGCAATAGCCACGCGAGTTGATCTCGCGCTTGCCGAGATAGATGATGTCGTTGCCGCCGGAGATTTCCTCCCAGACGGTCTTCTTGTCGTCGAGGCTGTCGCGCGACTGGTCGACATAACCAAGCTGCACGCTTTCACCGATTTTCAGCTCGCCGGAGTCGGGCTTGTCCTGGCCGGTGATCATGCGGAACAGGGTGGTCTTGCCGGCGCCGTTGGGGCCGATAACGCCGACGATGCCGCCGGGCGGCAGTTTGAACGACAGATCGTCGATCAGCAGCTTGTCGCCGAAGCCTTTCGACAGATTTTCGAAGTCGATGACATTGTTGCCCAGCCGCTCGGCGACCGGGATGATGATCTGCGCGGTCGATGCGGTCTTGTCGTTCTGCTTGGCGAGCAGTTCGTCATAGCGCTGGATACGCGCCTTGCTCTTGGCCTGACGGGCGCGCGGCGAAGAGGCGATCCATTCGGATTCGGCCTCGAGCGCGCGCTGGCGAGCCTTGTCTTCGCTGCTTTCCTGGGCGAGGCGCTTCTGCTTCTGCTGCAGCCAGGCGGAATAGTTGCCTTCGTAGGGAATGCCCTTGCCGCGATCGAGCTCGAGAATCCAGCTCGTCACGTTGTCGAGGAAGTAGCGATCATGGGTGACGATGAGGATGGCGCCGGGATAGTCGCGCAGATGGCCTTCGAGCCAGTTCACGGTTTCGGCGTCGAGATGGTTGGTCGGTTCGTCGAGCAGCAGCAGTTCCGGCTTTTCCAGCAGCAGCTTGCACATGGCGACACGGCGGCGCTCGCCGCCTGACAGTTTGTCGACTTCCCAATCGTTCGGCGGGCAGCCCAGTGCATCCATGGCCTGTTCGACCTGGCTGTCGAGATCCCACAGGCCCTGGGCCTCGATCTCGTCCTGCAGGCGGGTCATCTCATCTGCCGACTCATCCGAATAATTCATCGCCAGCTCGTTGTAGCGATCGAGAATGTCCTTCTTCGCCTTGACGCCCAGCATGACATTGCCGAGCACATCGAGGCTTTCGTCCAGCTGCGGTTCCTGCGGCAGGTAGCCGACGCGGGCGCCTTCGGCGACGAAGCCTTCGCCGGTGAATTCGGTGTCGATTCCGGCCATAATGCGCAGCAAGGTCGATTTACCGGAGCCGTTGACGCCGAGAACACCGATCTTGGCGTCCGGATAGAACGACAAGTGAATGTTTTCGAGCACCTTTTTGCCGCCCGGCCAGGTCTTGTTGAGGCCTTGCATATGATAAATGAACTGGCGCGCCATAGGCGTCACATCCTATCGGTTAAGAGCTTGCTATTGGTCAGGAACCGGAATTTGCGAGGGTTGTAGCCGCGTGCCGCTCGCGGGTCCAGCTTTGTCACGACCGCAAATCCGGCAACATGTCGGCCATGTCGCGAATGAGCCATATTGCGTCTATATCGGGTCGTCCCGGTTATGTTAAAAGAGCGTGCCGCAGAATCTTTCCTTCTCGCACCTGTCCGGGAGATATTTCTTGAGCGATTCCACCCAACTTCCTCCCGCAACCGATATTCAAGCCGCAAAGAACGCATTGATGCCGAAGGCGGACGTCCCGGAGATGCAAGGAAGCCCTGGGCGTTATCGTCCTTATATCGCCGATGCGCCCCAGGGCGCCGATGCGTTCGGCCTCGACGGGGCCTTGAGCGGGCTGGCGGAACTCGCCGCCCACACGGGGACATCCGGCGCGCTGACCATCGGTGTTTTCGGGCCTGCCGGATCAGGCAAGAGCTTTGCGCTCAACCGCCTGGTGGCCATGATCGAGAGCCTGCGCGATGCGGCCGCCAAGGCCGGACCGAAGACACCGTTCATCTCGCGGCTGGCCGTGGCGCGGATCGATGCTGCGAAAGCCCAGGGCAATGTCGCCAATACGCTTGCCTCCGCCATCTTTGATGCCTTGCGCAAATCGCCGGCGGATGGCGCCTTCGCCAAATTCGCCGATGAGATTGCCGCCAGCGCCATCGATCCGCACGCCGCCGCCAGGGTGGCCAGCGAGCGGCTGATGGAATTGCGCCGCAAGCTCGATGCGGAACGCCAGCAGTTGCATGAATTGTCAGGCCGCAAGGCGCGCCTCGCCGAGACCGTCCTGTATCAGACGTCCGGCTCGCGGATCGATTCCTACGCCCGCAGCAATCGCAGCCGGATCGAGAGCCGCCTGCGGTCTTTCGGGTTCGATAGCGGCGATCCGGTCGCCACCTACAAGGATCTGGTGCGCGATGTCGCCGAGCGGGGCGGGCTGACCGGCCGCGTCACCACCTTCCTGCACGCCATGTGGGCGTTTCGGGGCCAGACGAAACTGCTGGTCTGGGCGGTGATCTTTTTTGTGCTCGTCTGGGCGCTGGGCCATGCGGAGGCTTCGGAACCGTCATGGATCGCCTGGCTGCGCGGGCAGAACGAGAGCCTGCAGCCGACGGTGACCTTCCTGCAGAACAATGCGGGCTGGCTCGGTACGTTGCGGTCGCTTTGCAACTGGCTTGTGCTTGCCATGCTGGCGCTCAATGTGGTGCGGGCGTTCCGCTTCGTGTCGCCGATCTTCCGCGGCGTCAGCCATCTGCAGGCCGATATGGATGCGCGGCGGCAGGATCTCGATCACCTGGTCGCCAACCAGGCGCGGCTCGTCGATGATCTCAATACGGATGTGGAGACGCAGGCCCGCCGCGCCGACGATGCGGAACGGATTGTCGTTGCCCAGGGCGTTCGCACAGCCATGTCGGCCTCGCCCTTCGCGGCCAAGGCCAATCCTGCCGGGGACAGCGACGCGCGTGGTTTTCTCCGCGCCCTCGAAGCCGGCTCGAAGAGTGCCAATGCACCGCAGCGCATCGTGGTTGCGATCGACAATGTCGATGCGCTCGATAATGCGAGTGCGCTGAACTTCCTTGATGAAGCAACGCAGGCCATGGCGCACAGTCCGTTCGTCGCCATCGTCGCGGCCGACAGTTCGACGCTTGGCGCCAGTTCCGAAGGACGCGCACGGCTGTCGAAACTGGTGCAAGCCCCGCTCAATGTCGCCAATGCGGCGCAATTGAATTACGGGGCCTTCGTCAAGGGACTGCTGAACGGCGCCGGCCGGGGCGATCCGGGCCTGCCGCAATTCGACGCTGCGACCTCGAAGCTCGACGCGCCGATGCGTCAGGGCGAGGCGGCGCTGCTTGAGGCGCTCTCCGATGTGGCGGGGCGTTCGCCGCGGCATGTGCTGCGGTTCCTGAATATCTATCGTCTGGCACGTACGCGGATGGATGTCTTCGCGCCGCTGGCGATTGCCCTCGCTGTCCAGAGCGGCGGCGAGCCGGGCGATATGGCAGCGCTGAAAAGCGCCGTTGTGCTGGGGCAGGAGGATGATCCCCTCAAGCTCGAAGGCGCCAGCGTGCAATTGTCCGCGGTACTCAAGGCGACGGCGAAGGGGCTGAAGAAGCCGATCACCGTTGGTGAGATGAAGCAGGCGCTGAGCGTCGCTTCGGCCTATTCGCTGTAAACCCGTATCGGATATTTCATGGCTTATCTCGACTACGATCAGTTCGATCGGACGCCGCTGCAGAGCGAGCCCTATGACTATCTGATCGTTGAGAACTTCATTACGCCGGAGGCCTTCACCAGGATCAGCGCCGATTTTCCGGATGTGCCCGGTCCGGGCTCCCATCCGCCGTCGGAACTGAAGATCGAGGGCGCCTTCGCCGGCCTGATGGCCGAACTCGAAGGCGAAAAATTCTGCAAGGCGATCGAGGCCAAGTTCGGCCTCGATCTCACCGGCCGGCCGACTATGTATACGGTGCGCGGTTTCGTGCGCGACACCGACGGCGAAATCCATACGGATTCGCGCACCAAGATCATCACCGTCCTGCTCTACATGAACCCGAAGTGGGAGTCCGATGGCGGCCGCCTGCGGGTGCTGCGATCGGGTGACGATCTCGATGCCTATGCCGCCGAGGTGCCGCCCTATGGCGGCACCTTGCTGGCGTTCCGCCGTTCCGACACGTCATGGCACGGCCACAAGCCGTTTGGCGGCCCGCGCCGGGCGATCCAGCTCAACTGGGTTCTCGACCAGCAGGTGGTCGATCGCGAGCAGAGCCGGCATCGCTGGTCGACGCGCTTCAAGAAAGTGAAAGCCGCGATTCTGCCGCACGCGAGCTGAAGAACGCGCTTTTCCTTCTCCCGTTCCTTCAACGGGAGAAGGTGGCCCTCGCATCGCGAGGGTCGGATGAGGGCGTTCTTTGTGATACGCTTGGCGCATCGGCGCGTTGCTGCGATGCCGTCGCCTTGCGCTCGCGCCATGGCATCGACTTGAACCAGCCGACAATGAAGGCGGCGGCGGCGAGAACCGCCATGCCGAACAGATTGACGGCGGTCGATATGAAGAAGCCGTGGCCGAGCCAGTCGAGCAGCATGCCGCAGACCTGCGACATGACCAGACCGGTCAGGAACACCGCCAGGGTCTGCTGGCCGACGCGGCGCATCAGTTCGGTAAACGGGCCTGACAGGCGCCGTCCGCCTTCGCCGACCGCGATCCAGGCCAGATAGGCGGTGGCGAGAAAGTGCAGATAGCGCAGCAGTCCATAGCTGGTCTTGTTGTTCCACTCCGCCAGGGTGCGATAGGCGCCGTCGAGGCCGATCGATGCGCCCCAGCCGCCATCGCAGGCAAACATCTCCTGGCAGGACGGCGGGATCAGCGCGACGACGAGAACGATCGCGGCGATGATCAGCCGCCTGTCGACAGGCGGAGCAGGGAGCCAGCCACGCATGAAGCCGAAGCCGGTGAAGAAGATCAGCGCCCAGCCGAGCGGATTGAAATACCATAGCCGTCCAGTCGTCGGATCGGCGACGAGATTGATGCCGAAGACATTCGCCGCGACCCACAGCGCCAGAACGAAAGCGGCGACAAGCCAGCGGTTGACGGCAGCCAGTGCCATGACGATGGGGACCATCGCCAGCAGCACAAGATACATCGGCAGGATGTCGAACCAATCGGGAATATAAGTCAGCGTCGCGAGCCTGGCGAGATTGCCCTGCACATCGGCAAAGAACGGATCGAGGTTCAGGCGCTCGCTGGTGTAAAAATGCGTTCCCGTCCAGCGGTCGGCGGCGACGGCGAGGGAAACGACGACGACGAACGAACCGATGTGCGCCCAGTAGACCTGCCAGACTCTATGGATGATGCGCGCCGCGCCCATGAGCCAGCCGCGCGCGGCGAAGACGCCACCGAAGGCGATGGCTGACGCCATACCCGAACAGAAGACGAAAAGATCAGCGGCGTCGCTGAAGCCGAAGCGCGCGGGAATCCATTGCGCCCACAGATTCTCGGGCATGTGCGCGACCAGGATGATGAACATGCCGACGCCGCGAAAGAAATCGAGACGCGGGTCCCTGATCCTGACTTTCGGTTGCGTTGCCAGACTGGTCATCGGTGCGCTTCCCGCCAACGTCGCCATACGACGTGCGTGATGGTTCCGGATACGCTCATGTCAATGGCATGACGATAGAGAGGCATCAAGTTGCGCTCCATGCTGATGCAGACGTGCGATCGCCGCGTGCGAGAAACGGTCGCGTGACCGGATCGTGTGGCGGAAGGCGAGAAGCTTCTGCGCCAGGCGCTGCGCGCCGGCATCGACGGCGAAATCGATGAGCGTTCGCAAAAAGACGTCGCGCTGGGCATGGCTGCCGCCCAATTGCGGCATGCGGCCGGTCAGGTATCCGAATTCCGGGCTGATCTGGCCGCTCGCCTGGGCGCTTTCCAGGGCTTCGGCGAGCGGAATGCCGATGTCGCGAGCGACGCGGCTCTGATCGCCGGCGCCATCGGCGCACCGGCGCAAATGGTCGATCAGTCGGGAAGCGCCCCGCTTGTCGCCGCAGGCCAGCAAGGCCAGCAGATCATGCAAGGATGCAAAAACGAGATTAGTGTCGCCCAGGCGCTGCCTGGCGCCCTCGGCGAGAGCGGCCAGCCGGTTGCCGACATCGACGCCTTCCTGCCGCAAGCGCCAGAGCAGCGAAACGGCGTTGGCCAAATCGCGGAAGTCCGACGAGGGCTGCGGATAGATCTCGCGATCGTATAGCTCGAGCGCTTTCGCCTTGCGGCCGAGCGAGAGATGCAACAGTGCCAGATGCCAGCTCATGTGAAAGCGGAAGTTGTTGGCATGGGACCAGCAACCGCGCGCCTCTTCGAGCCAGGCAATCCCCTCATGTGTGCGACCGCTCGTTTCAAACACATGGGTCAAGGCATGGGCTGCCCAGACATCTTCCGGCTCGCGCGCCAGCGCCTGGCGCGCAGCGTCTTCGGCAGCGGCGCTGTTTCCGGTCTCGCCAAGGACGAAGGCGTGACAGCCGAGAACGAAGCCGTAAGCGGGGTCGGATGCACTCCACTGCTGCAGGGCGTTCGTTGATGCACGCTGCATGCCCGACAGGTCGCCGCCCATGAAGCGAAGCGCATGGGCGAGCTTGAACGACAGCAAGTCCGGCTGCGCGGCATCTGCCCTTTCAAGACGGTCCGCAGCATCGCGCCAGCGGCCGCCGGCAGCCAAGCGCAGGCTTTCACACAGCTTGATTTCAAATGCGGTGGGGCTGCTTCCCTGAATGGCTGTGTCCAATCGGCCCGAAATATCACGAGCGCGCAGGGCCGCTTCGGTGCGTCCTTGCAGGACGTTGATGAACCCCTGCAGCGCGTGAGCAGCCAGGAGGTCGGGGTCGAGCACCAGGGCGTTGATCAGCGTCTCGGTCATTTCAGGCTGGTGCGCGGCGAAATGGAACGTCGTGTCGGCAAACAGCGAAACGGCGCATTCGTCTGCACTGGAATGTTGCCCGGAATATCGATCGGCGATAGCGTTTTCCGATCCTTCGGATCGGAAAGACGCGTCTCGTTTATTCGACGAGCGCATTTTCTTTACGCGAACCGGCGTCCACTTCGCTTGAAAATGCGATCCCATCGGTCCCCTCACGTCAACTGCCTGAATTCCACTTGAGTGTAGGGGAGTTGCGCGACAAACCCGCTTCACGTCGGCTGGCAAATGGTCACGTTCGGGTGAGCGACGCGTCAACTCGCGGGCTTTAAAGTTGATCCGGGTCTATGATCCAGCGTCGCTTGCCTCTGTTCGCAAAGGGGTTAGGCTTCTCCTCGGGCGGAGGGAACATTGATGGTGTTTCGCAGATGGGCCAGAGGGCCCGGCGCGCTGTACCTGCTGATCTTGGGACTTGGCTTCGCCTTGCCGGCCTCAGCATGCTCCGATGTGTCGCCTTGCGAGGTGCAGGGTGGCTCTTATCTCGTGCGCCCACCGGCCGGTTGGGACGGCAAGTCATTGCTGCCGGTGGTGTTCTATTTTCACGGCCATAGCGACAGCGGCGCCGTGACGATCGCCGATCCTTACATGAAGAAGTCGCTCGATGAGGCAGGCATCCTGCTCGTCGCCATGGATGGCGAGAATCGTTCCTGGTCGTTTCCCGGCAAGCTGACCGGCAGCCGCGACGATGTCGCCTATACGGCCGCGGTGCTTGCCGATGTGAAAAAACGGTTTCCCGTCGATCCTTCGCTGCTGCTGGCTTCAGGCTTTTCGGTCGGCGCATCGATGGTGTGGAATGTGGCCTGTTCGCTCGGCAATGCTTTCTCGGGTTATGCGCCGATGTCGGGCTCCTACTGGGAGCCGATGCCAGATAACTGTCCCGGCGGGCCGGTGACGTTGCGGCATATCCACGGTACGGCGGACAGAACAGTGCCGCTTGCAGGGCGCAGCCTGCGCAACGGCCAGTTCAAACAAGGCGATTCCAACGAAAGCTTTCGCCGTCTGCTGGCACGCAACGGTTGCGGCGTGCAGCCCGATCATGTGTCGACGCGCGGTGTACTCACCTGCCGCACCTGGAGCGCAGCATCATGCACGGGTGGCAAGGGCGCTGAATTCTGCCTGCACGATGGCGGCCACACGATCGAGAGTCAGTGGATCGTCGACAGCATGAACTGGCTGCGGGCGCAGCGGCCTGCCACAGCCAAGCGATAGATCGCCTATTGTTGCGCTGCCGCCGCCTTCCCGCGGCTGACCAGCAAAAAGATCAGTGTCGCTACGACGAGCAGCGCCGCGTTCGCCATGATGCCGCCGGGGTGGCCGATGCCGGAATAATCATCGACAAGTCCGATGACGACCGGGCCGGCGACAAAGCCGATATCGCTGAGCGTGCGTTGCAGGCCCATGCCCGAACCATACTGGCGGCGCGGCAGGATGGCGATGGAATAAGCGCCGATGGCCGGCCCGTTGAAGCCACCGGTGATGCCGTAAAGCAGCATGGACAACCAGAACCAGTATTGCTGCGGCCCGGCGATGATGGCGAGGAGCGCGATGGCCATTCCGATCATCGAATAGACGACGGCCATGCGCGCGCCGGCTTTCTCGATCACGATCTGGCTGAACGGCATCATCGCCATCATGGTGACGGCGATGACGCCGATGCCGAAGCCGATCTGGGCGACGCCCATGTTGAACGAGTCCTGCGCGATCAGTGGAATGAGCTGGAACATGCAGGCGGTGCGCGTGAAAAAGGAAATACTGCTGACGAAGGAAATGCCCATGAACGGGGCGCTGAACATGCCGCGCCTTTCACCGGTCAGAGCCCCGGAAAGAGTTCGGACGGGTGCGACCTGAGTGTCGCGAAAGCTGAAGAACGCCAGTAGCGCCGTCGTCATGGAGATGACCAGCAAAGCCCAGAACGGTGCGGTGAGACCGAAGAGCTGCGCGATGAAGCCGCCGAAAACCGAGCCCAAGGTCGCGCCCATTTGCAGCGCGAGTTGATAGAGCCCGACGAGGCGGGCGCGGGTCGCGGGCGTTGAAATATCGGCAAGGGCGGCCAGCGACACGGTCAGATACATGCCTGAGCCGACGCCCTGGACGAAGCGCCAGATGCACAACTGTATGAAATCGGTGGTCAGCGCCGCGCCAAGGCTGCCGATCGCGATGATGAGCGCGCCCGTCACCAGCAGCGGCCGGCGGCCGGTCTGCTGGCTGAGCCAGCCGGATGGAAAGTTGGCGAGCAGGCGTCCGATGCCGAAAATCGTCACCAGCATGCCGACCATGGTGCTGGTGACGCCGAAGGAGGCGGCGTAAACGGACAGGATGGGTACGACCATGCTGCTGCCCATCATCGCGCAGCAGATCATGATCAGCAGCGGCCAGATCTTCCGCTCCTGCTTGAAAGACTCCCAGATCGTGTTCAAACCGCGCATTGCGAGCTTTTCGCAGTCAGCCCGTTTCAGGTCAACACTGAAGCACCGGGCGTTCCTTCGGAATCGCCCGGTACTCCAGATTAATATCGCATCGTTCTCGCGGAAAACCGGCGTCCACTTTTTCGCACGATGCTCCAGAGCGTCGGACGATACCCTAGTGTTCGCGGGCGAGACGCCCCAGCGCGCCGGCCAGGCGATAATCGCCGAGCTGCTCCTTCAGCCGCTTGGCCGCGCCCCAGATGACGGCCTGATTGGAATTGACGACCGGCTTGCCCAGAGCGCGCTCGATGGCGTCGACCGCCTCGATCTGTGTGGTGTTGGTGCAGGACAGGAAGATGCCGTCGGCCTCGGGGCGATCGTTCTGGCGCGCCAGATCGACCCATTGCTCTGGCGTGATCTTGATGAAGTCCGCGCCGCTGGCGCAGGCGAGCGCCACATCGTTCACGGTTTCGATGCCCACTTCGGCCAGATAGGAAATCGCGTCCTTGTTGGTCTTGTACGGGCTCAGCAGCACGACTTTCGACATGTCGAGTGCTTGCATCGCCTCGACAACAAGGCCGATCGTCGAGCACGCCTTGCGCTTCGTCCGTCCTTCGATGAGTTCGACGAGGCCGTGATCGCCCTTGGTGCCTTCCTTCATCGACGTATTGGTGCAGTGAAACACGATCATGTCGGGGTTCATGTCTGTCAGGATATCCGCGGCCTGCTCGATCGTCGGGCGCAGATCGGCGAGCGTCGTCGAAGGATTGCCGGCGATGCGGGCGCGCATGACATGAATGCCCAGCCCCTGTGGCGCGAAATGCTGGAACTGCGGCTCGCTCATCGTGTTCACGGCGGGGATGATCAGGCCGAGTTTGGCGCGTGCGGGTGTGATGTGATCGGCGGTGGCTTCCATGTGCGTTCCTCTCATTCATTCACGGCACGGTGGCCGTCTGTTTCCTCACCAGCGGCATGATCTTCGCCGCGAAATTTTCCATGCTCTCGTACATGGGATGGAAATGCATCATCAAGGTGCCGACACCAGCGGCTTCGAACTGCTCGATCCGCTCGGCTATGACTTCCGGCGTGCCGACGAGTCCAGGCCCCATTGCTTTCGCGCAAATGAAGGAGAGGTTGTTGGTCTTGCCATATTCCTCAAGTGTGCTCGCCGTCTGTTCGGCTTCTTCCATCGTATCGGTGCAGATCACGTGGCATGACATGCCGAAATTGATCGTGCGGCCGTGGGCTGCGGCGCGGGCACGCATGTCGGCCGTGTCAGCAGCCACAATGTCGATATTCCTGCGCCACTCGCGACGATCGGGAATGTAGTCGACGAACCAGTAATCGCCATTGCGGGCAATGGCGTTCTTGCCGGGGTCGTGACGGCTCGCCGCATAGATCGGCGGATTGGGAAGCTGCACGGTTTTCAGTGGCAATCCCTGATTGTCGACGGTGTAGAACTCGCCATGGTGGTCGAGCTTTTCCTGCGTCCACAAACCGCGGACCACCTGCATGAATTCATCCATGCGGCGGTAGCGTTCGTCTTCGCTCTTCTCCAGCCTGCCGTTGCTGAAGGTATCGAATTCCTCTTTCCACCAGCCGTTGACAATGTTGAGCGCCGCGCGACCGCCGCTGATACGGTCGAGCGAGGCGGCGAATTTTGCCACCACCTGCGGGTTGAGAATGCCCGGATGCACCGCGACCATGAGTTCGATCTTGTGCGTCAGCACTGCCAGAGCAGACATCAGCATCCATGCCGGATGGTCGGTTCCCATCCAGCGCTCGGCGACGAGGGTCGTCTCGTAGCCGAGTTCCTCGGCGCGGCGGATCAGGTTTGCCGCGAACGTAAAAGCCTTGTCCGGTCCATTGGCGAGCCCGCGGACTGCGGACTCGCGCATGGCGTCATTCATTGCCGGCTCAGGGCGTATCGTATGCGGCAGCGGCGTCCACACCCCATAACGCATGATACGCTCCTCCCGCTACTTTGCCGCTTCCGGCGCCATCTGCTTGCCAAGCAGCGCGACTTCCAGCTCGTTGAGCGAAAGCACGGTCGCGTATTTGGCGTTCATGTCGAACAGATTGGCCGCATGGGCGTAGTTCGAGCGATCGAAGCAGCAATCATCGACGACGAATGTGGTGAAGCCATTGGAAAACGCATCGACGGTGGAGGCGCGCACGCAGCCCGATGTCGAAACGCCGCAGACGATGACCGTGTCGACTTTATGCTTGACCAGATAGCTGGTGAGCGGCGTCTGGAAGAAGGCGCTGGCCTTCTCCTTGTCGAGGACCCACTCGTCGTCTCTGGGTGCGATCTCGGGCGGAAACTCGTTGAACTTCGGACCGTAGCTCTGGACCCGCTGGCTCTTGGTCGCGCGGCCCGTATACAGCACGTCATAGGCGTCGCCACGTGTGAAGACGACCGGGCGGCCGAGATCGCGGAACATGGCGATGAGCTGGGCAATACGCGGCATGGTCTCCCACGAGACGGGGCCGCAGGCGGGACCGAATTCGGCGATGGCTTCTTCGATCGTCAGGCCCGGCGAACCGGTGAAGCCGTAGGTCACGTCGATGACGATGAGGGCGGTGCGCTCGCCGATCTCCTGGGGTTTCATGAACCCGCCAGATTCGTAAGTCTTGCGTTCCTCCGCCGGTACGGCTTTCATCCATTCCTTCATCGCAGTCTCCTTTTTGTTGTTCAACTCATCATGAAGCCAGTGGACCGCGATGTCTACTTCGCGCCCACTTCGGGGTCGTTAATCGGCGCATCTACGCCGGATCTGGTCCGTCTGGCCGGCGGGCTTTCCATACTGCTGGCAATCGCGGCTTGCTTCGGCAGGACCGAGATGACGTAAACCAGGCAGATGCTTGCGGCAACGGCGCCGGCGATGCGCAGGCTGAAGGTGCTGGCCAGGAAACCGATGATCACGGCGCCGATCGCCGGCATGCCGCGGTAGATCAGCAGGTAGAGCGACATGACTCTGCCGCGCATGGAATCCTCCGCCGCAAACTGCATCAGCGACTGGATGCTCGTCGACATGACGTTGAGGAAGAAGCCGATGCCGGCGCAGCAGAGGACGCCGATCCACAAATTGCTGGTGGCGACGAAGCCGAGCGCCGCGAGCCCCGTGCCGCAATAGCCGACCACGGTCACGCGCGTCAGGCCGGTGAGGCTGCCGCGCATGGCGATATAGATGGCGCCGGCCATGGCGCCGATGCCGACGCTCGACGACAGCCAGGCGAGTTCACGCGGGCCGCCGTGAAAGACATCGCCGGCAAAACCCGGCAGCATATCCTGCAGCGGCCGCACGAAAGTCGAGGTGAAGGCGAGCAGCATCAGCATGGGGCGCAGGCCTTTGTGGCCTGCCGCATAGGACAGGCTGTCGGCCACCTGGGCGAACAGATTGCGGCCGCGCGCCTGCGATCTGTCCGGCGGCTTCAGGCGCAGCATGAGAAAGGTGGCCAGGCAGAGAGTGGACCCCAGCACATGGGTGAAGAACGTGCCCTGAACGCCCCAAGCAGGAATGATGAAGGCGGCGATAGCAGGGCCGATGAAGCGGGTCGAATGGAACGAGGCGGAATCGATGGCGATCGCCGGAGCGAAATCCTCGCGCGTCACGGTTGCGGGAATGATCGATTGCCGCGCCGTCGAATGGAACGGGTAGACGAGGCCGGAATAGATCGTCAGCGCCAACAAGACCTCGATTGTCATCCAGCCCGTGGCGGTGAACACCGACATCAGCACGGCTTGCAGCAGCAGCAGCGCCTGGGCGATGCGGATCAGCGGCAGCGGATTGACCCTGTCGGTCCAGGCGCCGGCAAACGGCGCCAGGACAAGCATGGGCGCAAGATCGGCGGCAGCGATGACGCCGAGCCAGACGGGTGAATGCGTCAGCTCCCAGGCAAGCCAGCCCGCGCCGACCCTTTGCATCCAGCCGGAGAGATAGCTTGGAAACAAACCGCCTTCGAAGATCGCGAAATTGCGATGGGATAACGCGCGGACGATGGGGAGCCGTTTTCGCCCTTCATCAGACATTGCCGGCGCTCATTCGCGCGTCATATGCCCCATGCCCTCGGTCAGCCTGCCGGACGGCGGCATGCCTTCGGCAAGCCTGCCGGATTTTCCATGCAGCATCTCGAAGGCAGGCCAGACCTTCGGATTGACGCGGTTGTGCGGCGGGGGAATATGCGGCTCGTCGCCGAGTGCTGCCGCGGCATGCCAGCCCCAGCGCGGATTGTCTATGAAGGCGCGGCCGATGGCGACCATGTCGGCCTTGCCGGAGGCGATGATCTCGTTGGCCTGCTGCGGTTCGACGATCAGGCCGACAGCCATCGTGCGCATGCCGGTGCGGCTGCCGATATATTCGGCGAACGGCACCATATAGCCCGGTTCGATCTTCGGCAGTTTCATGCCGGGGGCGACATTGCCGGCCGACGGCGTCACGTAATCGATGCCGATTTCTTTCAGCGCCGACGTGAACATCACGGCGTCATCAAGCTCTAGCCCGCCCTCGTTGAAATCGCGACCGGTGACGCGCACGCCCATCGGCTTGCCCTTCGGCCAGGCGGCGCGCATGGCGGCGATGACTTCGAGGGGAAACTGCATGCGTTTTTCCGGCGTGCCGCCGTAACGGTCGGTGCGGTGGTTCGCCAGCGGCGACAGGAACTGGTGCAGCAGATAGCCGTGGGCGGTGTGGACCTCGATCAGATCGAAGCCGCAGCGATCGGCGCGGCGGGTCGCAGTGACGAAATCGTCGAGGACTTCGGAGAGGCCCTGGGCATCGAGTTCTTTCGGCACCGGCCAGCCTTCCGCGAAAGGCTCGGCCGAGGGGCCGACCAGCGGCCAGGCGCCTTCTTCCGGTTTCAGATTATGGCCCTTGGACAGTTCCCAGGTCGGCCGGGTCGAGGCCTTGCGGCCGGCATGGGAGAGCTGGATGCCGACGGGGGTCTTCGAAAACACGCGGGCGCCCTGCACGAGCCCGGTCAGGGCCGCCTCGTTCTCGTCGGAGTAGAGGCCGAGGCACGGCAGGGTGATGCGCCCCTGGGCATTCACGGCGGTGGCTTCGAGGATCACCAGGCCAGCGCCGGAGATGGCGTAGGACCCTGCATTCTGGACATGCCAGGGCGTGGCATTGCCGTCGACGGCGCTGAACTGGCACAGGGGCGAAACCGCGATGCGGTTGGGCAGGGTCAGGTCGCGAAGCTCAATCGGCGTGAAAAGGGCGCTAGGCATTGTTTCCTCAGACTTATTGTTCTGATTTTTGCGGACGTTGCGACAATTGCACAGCCGGTGGCGAGTTTGAAGCCGGAAAGTTGGTCGAGTGCCCACGCTCGTCCCTGGAACGAGCGCAAATCTTGGCGATGTCAGTTTATGGCTTGTTCAGCCGTCGGAGCGTTCACACTCGTTAAACGTCTGCACCTTCGCGACCAGATCGGCGAAGCTGAAATGCGGACGGTCGAGGACAGCGCGCTGGATTTCCTTCATGGCGCATTCGGCGTCCCGGCGCGCTTCGCCCGTGATGGCGCGGGTCCGCAAACCAAACTTGAGCTCAAGCATACGCAAACGCAGCACCGCAAGACCCTCGGTCTGAGGGCTGTCCATGTCATCCAGCGAGATCATCGGCCACATCGCAACCAACCATTCTGACGGAACGCGAATCACCCGTTCCTGCAGCCATAAAAGCTTCAGAAATCGGCGAAATATCGGAAAGCGTCTGTGGAATAAGGCTTATTCAGCGATCGAAACAGCTGGTTCAGGTGCGCGCGCTCACCCTCTACGAATGGGATATGGTTACGAATGCCCTTGTGCGCGTGGCGCATGTTAAGATTTCGGCCGGGCTGGAGATCGCGTCGACGCGGCGCAGTCCTTGTGGCATTGCGGATTTTTGCCGCAATCCTTAACGAATTCTGCCGGTCACTTTTGTGTGAATCGTCCCTGAAATCAGCCGCTTTGCGACGTTCTTCACCGGAAAATCGCTGACGAGCCGCACTGCAGCGCGGACGGGCCAGGATGCGTTCAATCCTCGGCAGTTTGCTTACCAATCGTTTGCAACTCTATGGGCAAGATTCAGGTCCGTTATGGAATCGCCCCTGCGATGACGCCGATCGGCGTGCTGCTTGGGTGGCGGTTGGTGTCATGGCGGTCGCGAGAGGCCCGAGCTATGATTGGATCGATCCTGACGCAAGCCGTGCGGTGGATCGAAGGGCATTCGCTTCCCGGCATGACCGTCAAACCCAGCGAGGAAACGGCCGGCCGGATTCGGGCCGTTCAGATCAATGCCGTCGCCCGCAATACACCGATGATGATGCTGGCATCGGTCTTCAACGCGTTGATCGTCAGAATCGGCCTGATCAATTCCCCGTCCGGAATCGGAATCGATATCTGGACGCTGCTTGTCATCTCGCTATCGGTGTACCTCTTCTTGAGGCAGTCGTCGCGCGCCAAACTGGCCCGGCCCAAGACTGCATCCACGCGCGGCATCCGGCTTTCCATTCTCTATGCCTGCCTGTTCGGGCTGCTATGGGGCGCCTTGCCGTTGCTTTTCTTCGCCGGCGGCACGCATGACGAGCAATTGGTCATCACCTGCGTCAGCATCGGGATGATCTGCGGCGGCGCTTTCACCTTGGCCTGCATTCCTGTTGCAACCTTCGCTTTTGTCCTGCCGATCATCATCGGCTCTGCCGTGGCCATCTCCAGCCTTGGCGAATGGACGCACCTGCTGATCGCGGGCCTGCTGATCGTCTATACGGCCGTCATGCTGAGCGGCGTCTCGGCGCACGCTGCGCAGCTCCGCTCACGTGTGTTGTCGCATGCGGCCGATGAAGAAGCGGCGCACAAGGACTTTCTCACCGGTCTGCCGAACCGGCTCGCTTTCAACCGCCGGCTGACGGATCGCCTGTCGCGCCTGATGCAGTCGGACGGATCCGATTTCGCCGTGTTCTACTTCGATCTCGATCATTTCAAGACGATCAACGACACGAAGGGCCACGAAGCGGGCGATCAGATTTTGATCGAGACCGCCAAACGCCTGCGTGACGTGACCCGTCATGATGATTTCGTTGCACGGCTTGGCGGCGATGAATTCATTCTCATCGCCGAAAGCTTCGATTCGAAAGACGCCGTGATCGCGCTCGCGCGCCGCATCAACGAGGTTTTCTCACGGCCGTTCATGATCGATGACGAAGACATTGCCAGCACGATCAGTATCGGCGTCGCCTTCGTTCCGGAAGCTGGCCATGATTTCGATGTCGTGCTGCGCCATGCGGACGAGGCGCTTTACGCGACCAAGGAAACGGCGCGTGGCTCCTATTCCGTCTGGCAGGTGGGGGCGGCCAATGGCGAGGGGTCGGCCGTGACGGTCGGCGGCGAGACCGCGGAAAACAAACCGCGAAGCGACGAAGCGTCCGCGCTGACCTGGGGCCGGCGGATGTCCTGGTCGACGGCCCATCGCGACAATATCTGAGCGATCAGGCCGCGACAGGCGTGGTGAACCGGCGTTTCATCAGCAGGAATGCGACGATCGAGACGTTGAGCAGGTTCCACATCAGGCCGTTCAGGAAGGCGAGGCGATAGGATCCGGTCCAGTCGAAGATGACGCCGGAGACCCAGCCGCCGAGCGCCATGCCGCACAAGGTGGCCATGACGACGAGGCCGGTGATGCTGCCGGCTTTCGAGGCGGGAAAGTACTCGCGCACGATCACCGCATACATCGGCACGATGCCGCCTTGGAACAGGCCGAAGAGGGCCGAGATGACGTAGAGCGACGTCATGCTGTCGAAGAACAGGTAGAGGAAGAGAGCGACGCCCTGCAGGGTCGAGCCGATGATCAGCGCATGGAGGCCGCCGATCCTGTCGGCGACAAAGCCCGCGGCGATGCGGCTGATGATGCCGAAGCCGAGCATGGCGGAGAGCATCTCGGCGCCGCGCGCCGGGCCATAGCCGAGATCGGTGCAATAGGCGACAATATGCACCTGCGGCATCGACATGGCGACGCAGCAGCCGACGCCGGCGACGATCAACAGCAGCAGCAGGGTATTCTGTGACAGGCCCATCGTGCCGAAACGCGAGACCGGCGGCGCATGCGAGGCAGCGTCCATCGGCGCGCGCCGGCGCATCAGAAACGCCAGCGGCACCAGGGTCACGATGCAGATCAGCCCCATGCCGAGATGCGCCGGCCGCCAGCCGTGGCCGGCGATGAAGGCCTGCAGCAAGGGCGGCCAGATGGTCCCGGCGAGATAATTGCCGACGGAGGCGATCGCCACGGCGATGCCGCGCCGGCGGGCAAACCAATGGGACATGTCGGCCATCAACGGCGCGAAACTGGCTGAAGCGCCGAGGCCGACGACGATCTGGGCCAGGGCAAAGGTGACCAGGGTCGGCGCCATTGAGCCTGCGATATAGCCGGCGCCGAGCGCCAGGGCGCCGGCGACCAGCGGCACGAAAATGCCGAAACGGTCGGCCAGCCGTCCCATCAGCACGCCGCCGAAGGCAAAGCCGATCATGGTCAGCGTATAGGGCAGGGAGGCCTCGCCGCGTGCGACGCCGAAACCGGCCTGGATCGCCGGCAGGGCGACGACGAACGACCACATGCCGATCGAGCCGATGGTGCCGATGACGACGGCAATGACGAGGCGCGTCCACGACGCGCGGGAATCCAGATGGTCCATCGGGGCAATCTACACGAATTTGCGGCGCGACATCGTCTGCGGTTGCGAGCCGACCGAACTGGCGATGAGCGCGGCGCGGGCCTTCGCGCCGCGGTGCTGGGCATGGCAGATGGCGATGGCGAGTGCATCGGCGGCGTCGGGGCTGCGGGCATCGGCCTTGGGCAGGAGGATTTTCACCATCACGCCGATCTGGTGTTTTTCGGCATGGCCGGCGCCAACCACTGTTTTCTTGACCAGATTGGCGGCATATTCAGCCACCGGAAGGCCCGCAAGGGCGGGAACCACCAGGGCGATGCCGCGCGCCTGGCCAAGCTTGAGGGCCGATTGCGGATCACGATTGACGAAGGTTTCCTCGACGGCGGCCTCGGCCGGCATATGCGTTTGAAGCACACCTGCCAATCCCTCATGGAGTTGCCGGAGACGGTCGCCAAGGGATAGGGCTGCATCGGAATGGATTGAGCCGCAGGCAATGAACGTCAGGCGCGAGCCTTCCGTTTCAACGATCCCCCAGCCCATGTTTCGCAGGCCGGGGTCGATACCAATAATGCGAATCGCAGGGGAACCCATAGAGTGTGCATATCAGTCCTTGGGTTTCACCCGCCAGCCTGCCCGCCAAATTCCGAGTCCGGAGCCTTCAGTGTTCGATAGTTCGACGATTGCCTCGCTGCTCAGCGAGGCCGGACACCTGCTCGTCCAGCCGGCGACCTGGTTTCTTTCAGCCGTGGTGCTGGTTTCGGGAATCACCCGCGGCTTTTCCGGTTTCGGCGGCGCGCTGATCTTCATTCCGATGACGGCGGCGCTGCTGGGACCGCGCAAGGCGGTCGCCGTCTTCTATTTGTTCGATCTCGTCAGCGCGACGCCCTACGGCTTCTCCTACCTGCCGAAATGCCAGTGGCGCGAGGTTGCGCCCATGGCGATCGCGGCGATCGCCATGCTGCCTGCCGGCGCCTGGATATTGAAGAATGCCGATCCGCTGACCCTGCGCTGGACCCTGGCCATCGTGGTCGGCATCATGCTGGCTGTGCTGATCACCGGCTGGCGTTACAAGGGCCGCCCGACGCCGGTGACCTCGGCAGGCGTGGGCCTGGTGGCCGGGCTGATGGGTGGCGCGACCGGCGTCACCGGACCGGTCGTCATCGCCTACTGGCTGTCAAGCACGGCCGCGGCGGCCATCATCCGCGCCAATATCATGGTGTTCTACGCCGTCGCCTCGTTCTCGACGGATGTGGTGTTTTTCTTCAGCGGGCTGTTCACCTTCGATGTGGCGGTCTATGCGCTCATCTCCTGGCCGCTCTATTCGATCGGGCTTGCCCTGGGCGCACGCTTCTTCAAGGGCACATCCGACGCGCATTATCGAACGGCGGCCTATGTGCTCATCACCTTTTCGCTGCTGGCGAGCCTGCCGGTGTTCGACCGTTTCCTGCGCTAGGCCCGGGATCTTACGAGGCCATCGGATCGGATCGATCTGCAGGCGGCGACGACCTGCTGGCGGATCCATGCGTTTGCAGGATCCCTGGCGCGGGCCTTGTTCCAGGCGAGGACGACCTGCGTGCGTCTTTCGGCGAAAGGCACTGGCACGATCCGCAGCCGCGCCTGCTCCAGCACGCCGGCGATGCTCTCGAGCATATAAGCGACGAGATCGCTTTCCAGCAGGATCGATGGCACGGCGAGGAACTGGTTCACATTGAGGACGACCTGTCTGGGGCAGCCGAGCGCCTGCAGCATGTCGTCGATCTTCTGCGCGCGATCAAGCGATGGACGCACCGCGACATGGCCCACCTTCGAAAAGGTCTCCTTGGTCATTCGCGATCCCGCCAAGGGGTGATTTTCGCGCATCAGGCAGATGTAATGATCCTCGAAGAGATCAAGCCGACCGAAGCGCTTCGGCAGGTCGGGAATAATGCCCAGGGCACAGTCGATCTTCGCCGCGTCGAGCTGGCTTTCCACGCGCGAGTTCCACTTCGACTCGATCTCAAGCCGTACGCCGGGCGCCTTCTTGCGCAGGACGTGCAGCAGTTGCGGCAGCACCACCATGACCGCATGGTCGGACATGGCGAGGCGGAATGTCTGGCTGGGGTGATGATCGGAAAACGTCGGCCGCGCCAGGGCTTCCCTCAGCGTGGCAAGGCTCTGCTGGATCGGCCCTGACAGTTCGAGCGCGCGTTCTGTCGGCTCCATGCCGCGCGAGCCGCGCGTGAACAGCGGATCGGCAAGGGCGGCGCGCAGACGATTGAGTGCATTGCTCGCTGCCGCCTGGCTGATGCCAAGCCGCTTGCCGGCAGCAGAGACGCTGCCCTCCTGCAGGATCGCTTCAAGAACAAGGAGAAGCCGCAAGTCGAACTTCGATCGACTATTCATGAAACTGATACCAACCTATCGACTATGAATTTGAAAAATAGATAGTTCCCGATCAGACTGTCAACCAATGGAGAAGCAGCGCCAGGGAGGCAGGATGTCGTCGATCGAAAGGCTCGTGCTTTGGTCGCGACAGCTGATGCTCGGCGCGGCGGCGACGGCTGTTCTGGTTTCGCAAACGCATTCGCAGGCTGCCGCCGATCCGGCGTTCTATACCGGCAAGACCATCACCGTCGTCGTCGGCTTTGCGCCGGGCACCGGCTACGACTTTTATGCCCGGCTCCTGTCGCGCCATCTCGGCGACCACCTGCCTGGGCGGCCTTCCCTCGTCACGCAGAACATGCCGGGCGCAGGCGGGTTCACGGCTGCAGGATATCTCTACAATTCAGCCGCGCGCGATGGGACAGTGCTTGGCTTCATCGACCAGGCGTCGCCGCTCAGCCAGACGCTGGGTGTTTCGGGCTTTCGGGCGGATGTCGCAAAGTTCAACTGGATCGGTCGTCTGACCAGCAACGCAGCCGTGCTCTTCGTCAAGGCGGCGTCGGGCGTCACGGACGTCCGGCAGATCCGCGACCGCGAGGTCATTCTCTCGGCGCCGGGCCAGAATTCGCGCATCGTGTCGGCGGTGATGAAATCGCTTGGGCTGAAACTGAGGATACTGACGGGCTACAGCAGTTCCGCCGAAAGCGTGCTCGCGTTGGAACGGGGCGAGATCGACGCGATGACCTTGCCCTGGGTCGTCCTGCGAACCCAGAAGCCGAAGTGGCTTGCCGATCACACGGTGAACCTGCTGTTGCAGATGGGCAGCGAGTCGCATCCGGACCTGCAACAGGTTCCGCTCCTGCCTTCGCTGGCGCGCGATGCCGAGGAAGCGGCGATCCTCAAACTTATCTCAAATGACTCGCGCGTCGGCCGCTCCGTCATGGCGCCGCCTGGCCTGCCAGCGGAGCGCGTCAGCGAATTGCGGGCCGCTTTCACGACGATGCTCGCCGATCCTGCTTTCAAGGATGACGCCGCGAAGAGCGATCTCGATCTCATTCCAATGGATGGCGCAGCGCTGCAGGCCATGATCGCGGACTCGGTGCGCGTGGATCCGACGGCGGTCGCGAGCGTCAAGAAAATCATCAAAAGCATGCAATAGATGGAAGACCCTATGACCTATGATGGATTGCGCACATTCATGGCCGAGTGCGACCGGCTCGGCGAAATCAAGCGCATCGACAATGCCCATTGGGACGTCGAGATCGGCGGCCTCAGCGAGATCACGTCCGAACTCATTCCCGAGCCGCCGGCCTTGCTGTTCGATCGCATCGCCGATTATCCGGCCGGTTTCCGCGTCCTCTCGCTGCCTGTCGTTTCGCGCGTCCGCACGGCGCTGGCGCTGCGTCTTCCAACCGATCTGCCGCGCATGGAACTGGTGCGCCGCGCCTCGCGGCTGTTGAAGTCGCAGCCGAAGCTGCTGCCGCAGGTGGTGGAGACCGGTCCCGTGATGGAAAATGTCATGCGCGGCGCCGAGGTCGATCTCACCCGCTTTCCCGCGCTGAAGTCGCATCGTCACGACGGCGGGCGCTATATCGGCACCGGCTGCACGGTGAGCGTGCGCGATCCGAAGTCCGGATACGTCAACATGGGGACTTATCGGCTGCAGTTGCACGAGCGTGATCTGCTAGGTCTGTGGCAAAGTCCCGGCCAGCAGGGCAGGCAGATCGCCGAAGCCTATTGGCGCGAAGGCAAGGCTTGCCCGGTCGTGCTGACGTTCGGCACCGATCCTGTGGTGATGATGAGCTCCTACACAAAATTCCCCTGGGGCGTGTCCGAGCTCGACGTCGCCGGCGGCATTCTGCAGATGCCGCTGCCTGTGATCAAAGGGCCGCTGACGGGGCTGCCAATACCCGCGCATGCTGAAATCGCCGCCGAGGGCGAGATTCCGCCGCCATCGGAGGAAGCGCGTGCCGAGGGGCCGTTCGGCGAATGGCCGGGCTATTATTCAGGTGGAACGCTCGGCACCGGCGAGAACCAGCCGGTGATCCGCGTCAAGGCCGTCTATCATCGCAACGATCCTGTGCTAGTGAACATGTCGCCGCAATGGCCTGGCGCTCCGCATCAAGGCCCGCGCATTTCGAGCGGCAATCTCTGGGACCAACTCGAGGCCGCCGGCGTGCCCGGCATCGTCGGCGTGTATGTCCACAATTCCTTCCTGACCGTCATCGCCATCGAACAGAAATATGCCGGCCATGTGAAGCAGACCGCCATGGCGGCCATGGGATGCTCGGCCATCGCGCGCCTCAACCGCTATGTCGTCATCGTCGACGAAGATATCGATCCGTCGAACCTGCAGGAAGTCATCTGGGCGATGACGTCGCGCGTCGATCCCATCCGCGACATCCAGTTCATCGACGATTGCTGGTCGAGCCCGCTCGATCCGCGCATGCCGCCGGAAAAGAAGAAGAACGGGCCGTTCACCATGTCCCGCGCTATCTATTATGCGGTGCGCCCCTGGCAATGGCGGAACGAATTTCCGAAGGTCATCCGGATCGACAGGGACGATCGCGCCGACCTTTTAAAGAAATACGGCTCGGTTCTGCCCTTCCCGAAGCAATAGCCCGGGAGCGTTGCTCAGCCGGCGGCTTTGTCGCCGGCCCGCAGCCGCTGCAGCGCTTTCAACGTCAATGGATCGAGGCCTTGGCCGCCCGCGTCCATATAAGCGTAGATGTCGCGGCGCATGACCTTGTTCCAGTAGGCCTTGATGTGATCGGCCGTGCCGGCAATCGCAGCGTCTTCCGGCTGGGTGCGGAAGAAGGTGGCGATCTGGTTGGCCATGCGCACGAGCGTGTCGTTGTTGCTGCTCACGATCGGATTCCCCGGGTCACGACATCACTCGGCGGCATCGCTGATCCCGCTTTCGATCATGCGCAGCAGATCGGCATTGGCCATGTCTTCGTTCTGCCAGTCGGAATAACGGTTGGTGCGCTGTACCTGCACCGCCGTCACCTTATATTCCGGGCAGTTGGTCGCCCAGTCGGAATAGTCGGTGGTGATGACGTTGACGCCGCTCTTGGCGTGATGGAACGTCGTGTAGACGACGCCGGGCTGCACGCGCTCGGTGATCAGGGCGCGCAGCGAGACATCGCCGGAACGGCTTTGCAGGGCGACGAGATCGCCGTCGCGGATGCCGCGTTCTTCCGCATCGAAGGGGTGAATTTCGAGCCGGTCTTCCGAGTGCCAGACGTTGTTGTGGGAGCGCGAGGTCTGCACGCCGACGTTGTATTGTGAGAGAATGCGGCCGGTTGTCAGCAGCAGCGGGAAGCGCGGGCCGGTCTTCTCGTCGGTTGGGATATATTCCGTCACCATGAATTTGCCCTTGCCGCGCACGAACCGGTCGATGTGCATGATCGGCGTGCCTTCGGGCGCTGCCTCATTGCAGGGCCATTGCACCGAGCCGAGCTCGTCGAGCCTGGCGTAGGAAACGCCGGCGAAGGTCGGCGTCAAGGCGGCGATCTCGTCCATGATCTGCGAGGGATGATCGTAGGTCATCTCATAGCCCAGCGCCTTGGCGAAGCGCATGGTGATCTCGCCGTCGGTCAGGCCGCTCAGGGATGGCGTCACCTTGCGAACCCGGCTGATGCGCCGCTCCGCATTGGTGAACGTGCCGTCCTTTTCCAGGAAGGAGGAACCGGGAAAGAACACATGCGCGTATTTGGCGGTCTCGTTGAGGAACAGGTCCTGGATGACGACGCATTCCATATTGCGCAGGCCGTTGGTCACATGCTTCGTGTTCGGATCGGACTGGGCGATATCCTCTCCCTGGATATAGAGGCCCTTGAAGCGGCCCTCGACCGCTTCATCCAGCATGTTGGGAATGCGCAGGCCGGGCTCGGCGGAGAGTTCGACGCCCCACAGATGTTCGAACATCTCGCGCGTCGCATCGTCGGCAACATGCCGGTAGCCGGAGAATTCATGCGGGAACGACCCCATGTCGCACGAGCCCTGCACATTGTTCTGGCCGCGCAGGGGATTCACGCCGGCGCCGTCACGGCCGATATTGCCCGTCGCCATGGCGAGGTTCGCCATCGCCATCACCGTGGTCGAGCCCTGGCTGTGCTCGGTGACGCCGAGGCCGTAATAGATGGCCCCGTTGCCGCCTGTCGCGTAGAGGCGGGCGGCTTCACGCACGTCACCGGCGGGCACGCCGGTCATTTCCTCGGTCGCTTCGGGAGAATTGACGTCCTGGGCGACGAAGCGCGCCCAGATCTCGAAATCCTGCCATTCGCAGCGCTCGCGCACGTAAGATTCTTGCACGAGCCCTTCGGTGACGATGACATGGGAAAGCGCATTGAGAAGCGCGACATTGGTGCCGGGCTTGAGCGGCAGATGGTGGGCAGCTTCGACATGCGGCGTGCGCACCAGGTCGATGCGGCGCGGATCGGCGACGATCAGCCTGGCGCCGGCGCGAAGGCGCTTCTTCAGGCGCGAGCCGAAGACCGGATGTGCGTCTGTGGGATTGGCGCCGATCAGCAGAATGACATCGGCCTTCTCCACCGAGCGGAAATCCTGCGTGCCGGCGGAGGTGCCCAAGGTCGTCTTCAGGCCGTAGCCGGTGGGCGAGTGGCAGACTCTGGCGCAGGTATCGACATTGTTATTGCCGAAGCCCGCGCGGATGAGCTTCTGCATGAGGAAGGTTTCCTCATTGGTGCAGCGCGACGAGGTGATGCCGCCGATGGAGTCGCGGCCGTAGGTCGCCTGTAGGCGCTTGAACTCGGAGGCCGCATAGGCAAAGGCCTCGTCCCAGCTCACCTCGCGCCAGGGATCGGTGATCTTCGCCCTGATCATCGGCTTGGTGATGCGGTCCTTGGCGGTGGCGTAGCCCCAGGCGAAGCGGCCCTTGACGCAGGAATGGCCGTCATTGGCCTTGCCTGATTTGGCCGGCACCATGCGCACCACCTTGTCGCCCTGCGTTTCGGCGCGGAACGAACAGCCGACGCCACAATAGGCGCAGGTCGTCAGGGTGGACTTCGACGGCGTGCCCATTTCGATGACGGTCTTCTCGTTCAAGGTCGCCGTCGGGCAGGCCTGCACGCAGGCGCCGCAGGAGACGCATTCCGAGGTGAGAAAATCCAGGGTTCCGGTCGCGACCTTTGAGCCAAGGCCGCGTCCATCGATGGTCAGCGCGAACGTGCCCTGTACTTCCTCGCAGGCGCGCACGCAGCGCGAGCAGACGATGCACTTCGAGGAATCGAAAGTGAAATAAGGATTGCTCTCATCCTTGGCTTCGGTGCGGTGCTTCTCGCCGTCATAACCGTAGCGGACTTCACGCAGGCCGACCTGTCCCGCCGTGTCCTGCAATTCGCAATCGCCATTGGCGGAGCAGGTCAGGCAGTCGAGCGGATGGTCGGAGATGTAAAGCTCCATCACGCCGCGGCGCAGATTGGCGAGGCGATCGGTCTGCGTATGCACCACCATGCCGTTCTCGGCCGGCGTGGTGCAGGAGGCCGGCGTGCCGCGGCGGCCGTCGATCTCGACGAGGCAGAGGCGGCAGGAGCCGAAGGCCTCCAGCATGTCGGTGGCGCAGAGTTTGGGAATCTTGGTGCCGAGCTGCATGGCGGCGGCCATGACCGACGTGCCCTCGGGCACGCTCACGGACACGCCGTCGATGGTCAGGCTGACGGTCTTCGCGCTGTCGCGCGCGGGTGTGCCGAAATCGATTTCTCTGTCGAGTGGCATGTGATCCTCCTACTCGGCCGCGTCGCGTGCGGGGGCGCGACGAAAGTCTTCCGCGAAATGGTTGAGGGCGCTCATCACCGGCATGGGCGTCAGGCCGCCCAGCGCACAGAGCGAACCGTCGGTCAGGACGGTGCACAAATCCCTGACGAGGGCGATGTTGCTTTCGACATTGCGGCCAGCTGTGATCTTGGCGATGGTCTCGGCTCCGCGCGTGGAGCCGATGCGGCAGGGCGTGCACTTGCCGCAGCTCTCGATAGCGCAGAAGTCGAAAGCAAACTTCGCCTGCTTCGCCATGTCGACGCTGTCATCGAAGACGACAATGCCGCCGTGGCCGAGCAGGCCGCCCGCGGCCGCCATGGCCTCATAGTCGAGCGGCGTATCGAGCAGGCTTTCCGGGAAATAGGCGCCGAGCGGGCCGCCGACCTGAACGGCGCGCAACGGCCGGCGGCTCGCTGTGCCGCCGCCGATGTCTTCGATCAACGTGCGCAAGGTCATGCCGAAGGGCGCCTCGAAAAGGCCGCGGCGTTGCACATTGCCTGCGATCTGGAACGGCATGGTGCCGCGCGAACGGGCCATGCCGTGTTCCGCATAGGCCTTGCCGCCTTGCGCCAGGATGGAGGGGGCGGCGGCAAGCGTCAGCACGTTGTTGATCACGGTCGGGCAACCGAAGAGGCCCTTGTGCGCGGGCAGGGGCGGCTTGGCGCGCACCTGACCGCGCTTGCCCTCTATGCTTTCAAGCAGCGAGGTCTCCTCGCCGCAGATATAAGCGCCGGCGCCAGTGCGGATCTCGATGTCGAAGGACGGTCCGAGAATGGAAGCCTTGCGGGCGAGCGCGATCGCCTTGCCCATGGTGGCGATGGCGTGAGGATATTCCGAGCGGATATAGAGCACGCCGCGTGTGGCGCCGACGGCGAGGCCGGCGATCGCCATGCCCTCGATCAGCATGAAGGGGTCGCCCTCCATCACCATGCGGTCGGCGAAGGTGCCGCTGTCGCCCTCGTCGGCGTTGCAGACGATGAATTTCTGCGGACCTTCGGCCTGCATCACCGTGCGCCACTTGGTGCCGGCGGGAAAGCCGGCGCCGCCGCGTCCGCGCAGGCCGGAGGCGACGATCTCTTCGACGATAGCGGCAGCTGTCAGCGTCTTTGCGCGCTCAAGGCCGGCAAGCCCGCCATGCTTGCGATAATCCTCAAGCGACAGCGGGTCGACGATGCCGATGCGCGCGAAGGTCAGGCGTTGCTGGCGCTTGATGAAGTCCATGTCTTCGACGAGGCCGTGGCACAACGGATGCGTGCCGCCTTGCAACAGGCCGGCGTCGAGCAGAGATGCGACATCGGCCGTGCGCACGGGGCCGTAGCCGATGCGTCCTTGCGGCGTTTCGACTTCGACAAAGGGCTCGAGCCACATCATGCCGCGCGAACCGTTGCGGACAAGGTCGATGGCAAGGTTGCGGCGCGTTGCTTCGGCGCTCAGGGCGCGGGCGACATCGTCGGCGCCGACCGAGAGGGCCGCGGAATCACAGGGGACGTAGATCCGGATGGCGCTCATCGCCGCGCCTCCGCGATGAGGGAGTCGAGACGCGCGGCGTCGAGTGCTCCGACGGGGCGCTCGTCGAACAGGGCGGCGGGTGACAGCGCGCAATTGCCGAGGCAATAGACGCTCTGCACGGTGAGCGTGCCGTCGCCGGAGGTTTCGTCCGGCGCGAGGCCGTGGCGCGTGGTGAGATGATCGACGAGATGGTCGACGCCCATCGACTGGCAGGATTCGGCACGGCAGAGTTTCAGTACATGGCGGCCGGGCCTGGCGGTCCGATAGTCGTGATAGAAACTCATCGTGCCGCGCACTTCGGCGAGGGAGATGTTCAAGGTCTTGGCGATCATCGGCAGGGCGGCTTCATCGACATAGCCGAACATGTCCTGCAGGCGATGCAGGATCGGCAGCAGTGCTGCGGCGTCCCCGCAGGCATCGCCGAAGAAGGCCTGGGCGCGCGCCTGCTCTTCGAGCGCTACATCCTGTGCGCGTGCAAGGTCGAACGTTTCCATCGCCGATGCGTGACTCATATTCTGCCGTTTCGTCCCGTTATCTTGAACCTGTAAGGATTGAGGTTGTACCAACAATGCGGTGATTTTAGAACCGTTTCATGTTGGTGATGGCTAACGTTTTGCGGCCCACCGGCGTGGGATATGGCCACATCTATTAGGCCGTGCCGAACACCAGTGTCTTGACTGTGACGGGAAGCATGCTCGACGGCAGCCGGATGCGGCCGAGATCGACATAATCGAAGTCGCGCAGGACGATGCCGTCGATGACGAGGATTTCATTCTCGATTTGCAGCTCCTGCCGCAGCATGGCGCCAAGGTTCAATGCGGCGTCGCCTTCGATCATCAGGAAGAGCGGCCCACCTGTGGCGATGCGGTCAGCAAGGCCCGCGGCGATGCCCTCGCTGCAAGCGCGCAGCCGTTCCCAGGTCGGCTCGCCGCGCCAGCGAAAGGCAAAGGCCATTTCGCGCGTGGGATCGTCGTCGCCGAAGGCCTCGCGGTGGGCGCGGATGGCCTTTGCCAGCGCGGGCGCGTCGATGGCGCCGGAGAAAGCGAACGGCGGCTGGATAACCGGCAGGTTGCGGCGCGGCAGCAGGGCGGCATGAGAGGTGATGCAGCAGGTACGGCCGCTCATCTGCACGCTGAACTCGGACGCGCCAAGCGCGGTCGCGCGAATGCATTCGCCCGCCGGCAGCAGCGGCCAGGCAATGGCGCCGGCATCGCAGCGGGCGCGCAGCGCGCGGCCAAGCCGCCAGCCGAGATCGCCGAAATCGCGCGTCTCGCGGCCATAGACATATTCGGCGACGCCGCCTGAAAACAGCACGCCGTCGAGCCCGGTAAGCTGCGGCAGCGGATCGGTGACGAAGAGGCTTTGCACTGCCTGCGGCAACGACGGCGAGGCGAGGACGGCAGCGATGCCGTCCGCCATCTTGTCGGCCACGCGCTGCATGTCATCGCGTTGCGCGCGTGCGCCAATATGCCAGTCGACACCTGCACTTGCAGCGAAGGCCGCGCCTTGCGGATCGAGCCGGATGATCGTGTCCTGCCGGTCGATCGCCATCAGCCGGCCGCCGCCGTGCATGGCGGCGGTGGCGCGGATGCGGCCATCCTCGATCAGCGCGAATTTGGTTGTCGCGCCGCCCACATCCACGTTGACGATGCGTGAGCCGTCGCGGCGCGATCTCTCGACGGCGCCGGAGCCGTAGGCGGCGAGCATGGCTTCCATGTGGTTGCCGGCGACGGCGGCGACGAGTTCGCCGCTTTCCGTGCTCAGCATCGCCATGATGGCTTGCGCATTGGCCCGCCGCGCTGCGGCGCCGGTCATGATCACCGCGCCGGTCTCGATATCGTCGGGCGTCAGGCCGGCAGCGGCATAGGCGCGATCGACGATGGCGCGCAGTCTGTCCGTGTCGATGGTCTCGCCATCCGCGAAGGGTGTCAGAGACACCGGCGACAGATACAGCGTCTCGCGCGATTTGGCCTGCCGGCGCATGGCCACGGGCTCGCCCGGGCCGCGCATGGTCAGGCGCGAGAAGACGATCTGGGTTCCCGACGAGCCGATATCGAGGCCCATGCTGACGAGCGGCACGAGTTCGAGCGCCTTCGAGTTCGGGTCCAGCACTTCATGGCCGTCATCGTCGTGATCGTGGTCATGGTCCTCGCCCGGCGCATGCACATGGCCCATGGCCTCGCCGAACATATGGTCGTTGAGCGAGTGGGGCTTTGATGGCGTTTTGGGATCGCCGTTCGACATCAGCCTTTCTCGTGAAAGAAATCATAGACCAGTTTGGCCGTCGCGGCGTTGACGCCGGCGACCTTTTCCAGGTCCGACAACGCCGCGCGCGAGACCGCCTTGGCGGTGCCGAAAGCCTGCAGCAGAGCGCGTTTTCGCGCCGGGCCGACGCCGGCGATCTCGTCGAGCGGGCTGCGCACGAAGTCCTTCTTGCGGCGGGCGCGATGGGTACCGATGGCGAAGCGGTGCGCCTCGTCGCGCAGGCGCTGCACGAAATAGAGCGCCGGATCGCGTGGCGCAAGCTTGAAGGGTTCGCGGCCATCGACGAAAAAGGTTTCGCGACCGGCGTTGCGGTCCGGCCCCTTAGCGATGGAGGCGAGCGCGACGCCTTCGATGCCGAGTTCAGTGAGAACGTTTTTGGCGGCGTCGAACTGGCCCTTGCCGCCGTCGATGATGATCAGGTCGGGCTTGGACGGAAAGGCGTCGGTATCCTTGTCCTTCTCGGCCTGCGCTTCCACCGTCGCAGCGTCCTGCGCGGCGATGGCTTCCTCATCCTTCTTCAGCCGGGCGAAGCGGCGCGTCAGCACTTCGTTCATCATGCCGTAGTCGTCGCCGGGCGTGATCTCGGTGCTCTTGATGTTGAAGGTGCGGTAATGCGCCTTCATGAAGCCGGCGCGGCCGGCGACGACCATGGCGCCGATGGCATTGGTGCCCATGATGTGGGAGTTGTCGTAGATCTCGACCCTGCGCAGCTTCTTGTCGAAGCCGAAAGCGGCGGCGAGCGCATCCAGCAGTTTCTCCTGCGCCGCCGTGTCGGCGAGCTTACGGCCCATGGTCTCCCTGGCGTTCTGGGTCGCGTGCTCGACCAGTTCGCGCCGTTCGCCGCGCTGCGGCACAGCCACTTCCACCTTGCGGCCGGCGCGTGCGCTCAGGGCCTGGGCGAGAACATCTCTGTTCTCCGTCTCGTGCGACAGCAGGATCAGGCGCGGCGCCGGCTTGTCGGAATAAAATTGCGCCAGAAACGCATCGAGCACTTCGCCCGGCGACAGGCTGCGGTCGGCACGGGGATAATAGGTGCGGTTGCCCCAGTTCTGATAGGTGCGGAAGAAGAAGACCTCGATGGCGAAATGGCCGGCCTCTTCGATGATGGCGAAGACGTCGGCTTCCTCCACCGTGCGCGGATTGATGCCCTGCGCGCCCTGGATGGCGGAGAGCGCGGCGATACGATCGCGCAGCCGCGCCGCTGTCTCGAATTCCAAGGTCTCGGCGGCGGCATTCATATCCTTGGCGAGGCGCTCGCGCACGGCGCGGCTCTTGCCGGAGAGGAAATCCCGGGCTTCGGCGACCAGCATGGCATAGTCCTCCTTGCCGATTTCATCGGTGCAGGGGCCGGAGCAACGCTTGATCTGCCAGAGCAGGCAGGGGCGGGTGCGATTATCGAAATAAGAGTCCGAGCACGAGCGCAGAAGAAACGCGCGCTGCAAGGCGTTGAGCGTGCGGTTCACGGCCCAGACATTGGCGAAGGGACCGAAGTAATCGCCCTTGCGGTTGCGGGCGCCGCGATGCTTGGTGAGCTGCGGCGCATCATGGTCGCCGGTCAGCAGGATATAGGGAAACGATTTGTCGTCGCGCAGCAGCACATTGAAGCGCGGCTTCATCTGCTTGATGTAATTGGCTTCGAGCAGCAGCGCCTCGATCTCCGTCGCGGTCGAGACGAAAACCATCGAGGCGGTGAGCGCGATCATGCGGGCGATGCGGTTGGAATGCCCTGCCTCGCGCGCATAGGACGCGATGCGCTTGCGGATGCTGCGCGCCTTGCCGACGTAAAGCACCTCGCCGTCGGCTGCGATCATGCGATAGACGCCGGGGCTCAGCGGCGCGTGCTTGAGGTTTTTCCGGATGACCTCGACGCCATGGCGGATCGAGCCCGGCTCGGGCGGCGTGGCGTCATCGGCGAACAGCGATGGGCCGCCTTCATCGTCCGGCTCGGCGATGTCATCTTCTGCCAGATCGTCTTGACCCAGATCGTCTTCGGCCGAATCATCCTGGCTCGAGCCGTCGCGCACGTCGTCCGGCAGATCGCCCTCAGATACGAGGGCTTCCGGCAGATCGGCTTCGGGCCCTGTCGAGAAATCGGTCTGCGTCTGTTTCGGGGGGCGGCTCATGGGCGAGATTTAGGCGCATCACCGTCCGGTTGAAAGCCCGCAGGTTAAAAGCGCTGGGATTTGCAACTGTCCCGCTTTTGACCACCCGGTCGTTTCCCGGTAGCAATGGGCTCAAGGCCGCGCGGTTCGCCGGAGCAGGCCACAACAGGGTTGCATACAGGTTCACGATGAAGAAGGCGGGTCATCTGCTCGCCGCCTCGCTGCTGCTGGCGCTCGCGCCGTGGCTGGGCGGTTGCAACGACACGGCTGGCGGGTTGACTGCCAGCACGGCTGACGGGCCCCGGACACCGCGTTTTGCCGCGCGGCCGGGGGTTCGCCCTTCCAGCGTCACGGTTGCGTTCAAGTCTCTCGACGGGGTGCCGCCCGACGTGGAGGCCCGATTCGTCCCGGCCATGTCGGCGGCGTTGGCCAGCCGGGATATCGCCACAGCCGAATCGAGCGTCGCCGATTTCGTCATCATGGGGCATTTGAGCGCATATGCGGCTGACAACGGCACCCGGGTCGCCTGGGTCTGGGATGTCTTCGACCGCAAGCGCAACCGCCGCCAGCGCATGGATGACGGCATGACCGTGCGCAGCGCCGCGGGCAATCCCTGGGCTGCGGTCGACGAGCGGGTTCTGGCCAGCGTCGCCGGGGTAACGGCGGACGATCTTGCTGGATTCCTGACCAATTCCCCCGAAGCGATCGCCGCCTCCGCGGCCGCGGCCCCGGCGGTTGCCGCCGCGCCCGCCACCGCCGCCGTGGGCAAGCCGGCGAGTGCCATGAGCTTCGCGGCTGACGAATGACAGTCGCGCCATGTCATGAGTTTTGCATTTTGGACGGCTAAGATGCGGCGATTTGCGGTGGAACATTTACCGCAATGCCCCGTTGATATTGTCGCCCCGGCTCCAGCTTGATAAGGAGCGGCGCGAGCAGCGCGCGGGGCTTTCCTTCATGGACGAGAAATTCAAAATCCTGGCCGGTAATTCCAACCGGGCCCTGACGGAGGCAATTGCCGCCTATCTCGGCGTGCCGATGGCCAAATGCGTGGTCCGGCGCTTCGCCGACATGGAGATTTTCGTCGAAATTCAGGAGAATGTCCGCGGCATCGACGCTTTCGTCATTCAGTCGACGGCGTTTCCGGCCAATGACCACCTGATGGAACTGCTGATCATGATCGATGCGCTGCGCCGCTCCTCGGCGCGCCGCATCACGGCGGTGATTCCCTATTTCGGCTATGCCCGGCAGGACCGCAAACCTGGCCCCCGCACGCCGATTTCGGCCAAGCTCGTGTCGAATCTCATCACGCGGGCCGGCGCCGACCGGGTGCTGACCGTCGACCTCCACGCCGGGCAGATCCAGGGCTTTTTCGACATTCCGGTCGATAACCTGTTCAGCGCGCCGGTCATGGTCCGCGATATCAAGGAACGGCTCGACTACAAGAATACCATGGTGGTGTCGCCGGACGTCGGCGGCGTGGTGCGCGCCCGCGCGCTGGCCAAGCGCATCGATGCACCGCTCGCCATCGTCGACAAGCGGCGCGAGCGCGCCGGCGAATCCGAAGTCATGAACATCATCGGTGATGTGCAGGGCAAAAGCTGCATTCTGGTCGACGATATCGTCGATTCCGGCGGCACTTTGTGCAATGCCGCCGATGCGCTGATGGAAAAAGGCGCCCGTGACGTCTACGCCTATATCACCCACGGCGTGCTGTCGGGCGGCGCGGTGGCGCGGATTTCCGCCTCCAGCATCAAGGAACTGGTGCTGACCGACACGATCGAGCCGACGGCGGCCGTGCGCGTCGCCAAGAACATCCGGGTGATCTCGATTTCCCAGCTGATCGGCGAGGCCGTGCGCCGCATCGCGGAAGAGAGCAGCGTTTCCAGCCTTTTTGACTAGGTAAAACGCCATTTCAGCACTGTCATTCCCGACGGCGCGTAAGCGGGCGGGCGGGAATCCAGACCGGCGGTTCAGCGCTTCGCAGCCCGCAGTCACGAGGAAGCGCCTGACTTCGAGGCGCTGCAACGCTTGGTTTCCCGCTCGCGCCTTGTGGCGCGTCGGGAATGACATTGGCTGCGGCCGGATCAACCCGAATCCTCATGAGCCATGGCCAGCGGCTTTTCCCGCCGGCGGGCGCATTGCCATTCGAAAGCCAAGACTTTATATTAACACTATCCCCGTCATGGATGTGTGTATTGAGGCTATGCCTCGGCCGGGCCGGCGCCCGGCTCAGCGCGCCCGCAGACCATGACACCCGCCTTTGAAGCGGCCTTTTCAGGAGTTAGTCGATGAGCAACGCCCCACTGATGCCCAAAGCGACCGCGGTCTGGCTGGTGGAAAACACTTCGCTCTCCTTCGATCAGATTGCCGATTTCTGCAAATTGCATCCCCTTGAAGTCAAAGGCATTGCCGATGGCGAAGTGGCCGCCGGCATCAAGGGGCACGATCCGATCACCTCGGGCCAGCTCACCCGCGATGAGATCGCCAAGGGCGAGGCGAACCCTGACCATAAGCTTGTTCTAGCGGCCTCGAAGGTCCGGGTGCCCGAAATCAAGCGCCGCGGCGGACCGCGCTACACGCCGCTGTCGCGCCGGCAGGATCGCCCGAACGCCATCCTGTGGCTGCTGCGCAATCATCCCGAATTGAAGGATGCGCAGATCATGCGCCTCGTCGGCACGACGAAGACGACCTTGCAGGCGATCCGCGAGCGTTCGCATTGGAACTCGGCGAATCTGTCGCCGCTCGATCCGGTGACGCTGGGTCTGTGCTCGCAGATCGATCTCGATTTCGAAGTCGCCCGCGCCAACAAGGACAAGCCGCCGGCCCCCGACCAGGGCGCAACCTTGATGCCGGCGGAAATCACCACCGCGCCGCGTGAATACGAGCCGGAGCGCCACGAGCCCGCCAGCCAGGAAGAGGTTTTCGGCTCGCGCAAGCCGCGCCAGGAAGAGGACGAGGAAAACATCGACGTGGATTCGGTCTTCTCGAAACTCAAGAATCTCAAGGTCAAGGAATAGCGCGACAGACCCTGCCTCGCGATTTGCCGAAGTTGCGGGCAGGTGCCATGTTGGCTTCGATCGCTGGAGCGCGCAGGGCTTGCGCGCAAAGATTTTCCGATCCACTTGGATCGGAAGAACCGCCTTTGTGGAGGCGTTGGGAGGGAGTGAAGGCAGATGGATGCCAAAGTGGCCGATCGGCCCTGGCTGGCGCATTATCCCGAGGGCGTGCCCGCGGAAATCGATGCGACGTCACTTGGTTCGCTTGTCGATATCTTTCATGAGAGCATCACGAAATATGCCGACCGGCCGGCGTTCGAGAGTTTCGGCAAACGCCTGACCTATAAACAATTCGGCGAGATCGCGCTGGCGCTTGGCTCGGGCCTGCAACGCATGGGCCTGAATAAGGGCGACAGCGTCGCCATCATGATGCCGAACGTGATGGCCTATCCGCCCATCATCTTCGGCATCCTCGCCGGCGGCTTCACGGTGGTGAATGCCAATCCGCTCTATACGCCGCGCGAACTGAGCCATCAGCTCAATGATTCCGGCGCCCGCATCCTCTTCGTGTTGGAGAATTTCTGCCACACGGTTGCCGAAGCGCTGCCGGAACTGACCACTATCGAGCGCGCCATTATCGTCTCGCCCGGCGACCTTCTGGGTCTGAAGGGCAACATCATCAATTTCGTCTCGCGCTATGTGAAGAAAAACGTGCCGGCCTACACGCTGGCGGCGACGATGCGCTTCGCGCAGTTCCTTGCCTTCGGCCGCGAGAAGCCGATCCAGAAAGCCGACGTGTCGGTCAATGACGTCGCCTTCCTGCAATATACCGGCGGCACGACCGGCGTCTCGAAAGGCGCGACACTGCTGCATCGGAATCTCGCCGCCAATCTTCTCCAGTGCGAAGCCTGGATGCGGCCGTTCGTGAGCGATACCGAGAATTACTCGGTGCTGACGGCGCTCCCGCTCTATCACATCCTGGCGTTGACCGGCTGCTGTCTGTTCAGTTTCCGCGTTGGCGCGCTGCAGGTGCTGGTGGCCAATCCGCGCGACATCGGCGACCTCATAAAGATACTGGAGACATCGAAGCCGAACGAGGTCGTGCTGGTGAACACGCTCTACAATGCCATTGCACAGCATCCGGAAGCGTCGAAGATCGACTTCTCCCGCCTGCAATTGTGCGTCTCCGGCGGTATGGCGACGCAAGCGGCTGTCGCCAAGCGCTGGAAGGAATTGACCGGCAAGGCCATTGTCGAGGGCTACGGCCTGTCGGAGACATCGCCGGTCGTTTGCCTGAACCGCCTGGATATCGAGGAGTTCACCGGCACCATCGGCTATCCGGTGCCATCGACCGATGTGTCGATCCGCACGCCGGAACAGGATGGTGCGGTCCTGCCGATCGGGGAGGCTGGCGAACTCTGCGTGAAGGGTCCGCAGGTCATGGCGGGTTATTGGCGCAGGCCCGACGAGACGGCGAAAGTGATGACCGCCGACGGCTATCTGCGCACCGGCGACATCGCGGTGCTGGGCGCCGACGGCATGGTGAAAATCGTCGATCGCCTGAAGGACATGATCGTCATGTCGGGCCTGAAAATTTTCCCCAATGAGGTCGAGGATGTGCTCGCCAGCAATCCGAAAGTGCTGGAGGCGGCCGTCATCGGCATCCCCGATCCGCATTCCGGCGAAGCGGTGATGGCGTTCATCGTGCGCAAGGATCCATCACTGACGCAGGCGGAACTGCGCGCCTTCGCGCGCGAGAATCTCACCGGCTACAAAGTGCCGAAGGTGGTGGAATTCCGCGACGCGCTGCCGAAGACCAATGTCGGCAAAATCCTGCGGCGGGAATTGCGTGATGAGATTCTCAAGCCGCCTGCGGCTGCGGAGTAGGCAGCAGCAATCACGACCTCCGCGACGTCATGCCCGCGCTTGTCGCGGGCACCCACGCCGGAGTGCGCGGTTACGATGAAGGAAATGGATGTCCGTCGGGATTCTGCAGCAATTCCGCGGCTGCACGGCGTGGGTGCCCGCGACAAGCGCGGGCATGACGTTGAAGCGTTGGATTAGAGTGTAGGTCTTCCGCAGCCCAATAACGCCTGCCGGATTATGCGCTAGCGATATACTCGCGCAGCGCTTTATGCTCGATCTCGATCTGCTCGACGCGCCATTTGACCGCGTCGCCGATCGAGACGATGCCGCACAACCGGCCGCCTTCGACGATCGGCATGTGGCGGAAGCGACCGGCGGTCATTTGCTCGGCCAGGCTGTCGATGGTCGCCTTTCTGGTCGCGGTGATGACGGCGCTGGTCATGTGCCTGCTGACCGCATCATCCAGCGCCGGCGCGCCGTAGCGGGCGATGGCGCGAACCAGATCGCGCTCGGAAATGATGCCCATGACATGGCCGCCCGCATCGATGATGACGATGGCGCCGATGCCCCTGTCCGAAAGCGTGGCGGCGATTTCCGCCAGGGTGCGGTGCGGTTGCGCTGTGACGACGTCGCTGCCTTTGGCATCGAGGATATGAGAAACGTTCATCGCGTGCTTCCTTTCAGGATGAATGGTCGAAACAGCATGCGCAACGGCCGAAAGAAAACGCCTCAAGATTTACAATCGTTCCTTGAACAGTGTTTGCCCCTGCTCCTGTCACTGTCAAGCGAGGCACCGAATGAATTTGTATATGGCTATGCCATACTCGCAAGCGTCTCTTTAGATTAGATTTTACGCGACGATATGGAAGATTACATACGTAGTTTTACTAGGAAGATCGACTTTAGAATGCATCTAAACTATTGATTTAAAGCGATTTTCAATTGACCTGCAGATTGGCGTAACTATTTTCCGGCACCGGAAAGCAGCCAGATGTTTTTGGCTTCAGGGAGACTCCGATGCTGAATTTCAAAGACGCTATTCTTGCGATCGTTGCGTCAGGCGTTACGACGATGCCATTCGCTGCGCCGGCCTTCGCCCAGGGTGACGTCAACGTTTACACCTATCGCGAGGCCAAACTGATTGCGCCCTTGTTCGAGGCGTTCACCAAAGCGACCGGCATCAAGGTCAACGTCGTTTCCGCCAGTTCCGGGCTGGAACAGCGCATCGTCTCCGAAGGCGCCAACAGCCCGGCCGATGTGTTGCTGACGGTCGATATCGCCCGCGTGCAGGACGCGCTGAACGCCGGCATCACCCAGCCGCTGAAATCCGACGTTCTCGAAAAGACCATTCCCGCGCAGTACCGCGATCCGGCGGGCAACTGGTTCGGCGTCTCGATGCGCGCCAGAGTCGTCTACGCCTCGAAGGACCGCGTGAAGCAGGACGCCATCACCTATGAGGAGCTTGCCGATCCGAAATGGAAGGGCAAGATCTGCATTCGCTCCGGCCAGCAGATTTACAATAACGCCCTGTTTGCGGCGTTTATCGCGCATCACGGCGAAGCAAAGACCGAAGACTGGCTGAAGGGCCTGAAAGCCAATCTGGCGCAGAAACCATCCGGCGGAGACCGTGAAGTGGCGCGCGATATCGCTGCCGGCAAATGCGACATCGGCCTCGGCAATACCTATTACTGGGCGTTGATGCAGAACGTCGAGGCGGATCGCAAGCCGTGGGTGGAAGCGACGAAAGTCATTCTGCCGACATTCCAGGCCGGCGGCACGCACATCAATGTTTCGGCCGCGGCGTTGATCAAGCATGCGCCGAACAAGGCCAATGCGGTGAAGCTCATTGAATGGCTCGCCGGAGACCAGGCGCAACACATCTATGCCGACATGAACTTTGAATATCCGCTGCGCGCAGGCGTCGCACTCAATCCGACGATTGCGTCCTATGGCGTGCTGAAGCCCGATGCGATGCCGCTGGTGAAGATCATGGAGTTCAAGAAAGCCGCCTCGGCGCTCGTCGATAAGGTGGGTTTCGACAATTAAGGTTGATGCTGCTCCTCGATAGTGCCTGTCATTGTAACGATCAAACGCGGATGAGGCCGTTGTGAACGGTGCATCCGCGTCTTTTGCCGTGCGCGGCTTCGTGGCCGCCGTGGTGCTGTTCGTGGCCGCGCCCCTGGCGGGATTGCTGCAGCGGGCGTTGTCGGGCAATGGCGAGGTCTGGGGTCATCTCATCGCCTTCGTGCTGCCGGCGGCCCTGGCCGATACCGCGCTGCTGCTCTCGGGGCTGGCGGTCGTTTCCGGCGTCGTCGGCGTCGGGACGGCCTTTCTCGTCGCCTCGTTCCGGTTTCCGGGCCGCTCGACCCTGGCGTGGCTGCTGACACTGCCACTGGCGTTTCCCGCCTATATCGTCGCCTATGTTTACGTCGAAGTGCTGGGCGCCTTCGGCCCGGTGCAAAGCGCGCTGCGCGTTGCGTTCGGGTTCAAGCTCGCCTCCGATTACTGGTTCCCCAATGTGCGATCGATCGGCGGCGCAGTCTTCGTCATGGGGTTCGTGCTGTTCCCTTACGTCTATCTGGCGGCGCTGGTGATGTTCCGCTCGCAGAATCATGCGCTGGCGGAGAGCGCGCGCGTCGTTGGCGCAAGTCAGTGGCAGGTGGCGCGCGACATCGTGCTGCCGCTGGCGCGGCCGGCCATTGCGGCCGGCATCGTGCTGGTGCTGCTCGAAGCCCTGAACGATATCGGCGCCAGCGAATATCTCGGCGTCCAGACTCTGACCTTGTCGGTCTTCGTCACCTGGCTCAATCGCGGCGATCTGGCGGGCGCAGCCCAGATATCCTGCATGCTGCTGATCGTGGTCGCCGTCTTCGTGTGGCTCGAGCGGCGCAGCCGTGGCCTGGGTCGTAACTTGCGCAGTTTCGCCGGCCACAGCCAGCAGGCGGGCGCTCACGAGGGCATGCTGCTGCACGGTTGGCGCGGCTGGGCCGCGATGCTCTGCTGCGCCGTTCCGGTGGCATTCGGATTTCTCATCCCCTTCGCCTATCTGGCGCAGGAGGCGATCGTCCGCAGCCTGCGCCATGGCGTCGATGCGAACCTGCTTCCTTATGCCGCCTCGACCTTCGCCTATGCGGCCGGCGCAGTGGTCGTGACCCTTCTGCTGGGCTTTGGCGCATCGATCGCGTCACGACTGATCGCGCGTGCGTGGGCGAGAGGCAGCGTCATGTTCGCGGGCCTTGGCTATGCCCTGCCGGGCACCGTCCTGGCACTGGGGTTGTTGACGCCCTTCGCGCTGATCGACGATGCGTTCAACGCGGTGGCGCGCGGCTTCGGCGGGCGGGGCGTCGGCCTTGTCGTGGCGGGGTCGGGCGCCGCCATCGTCATCGCCCTGTCAATCCGTTTTCTTGCCATTGCGACGGGACTGGCGGAGGCCGGCCTGGCGCGGATTTCGACCGACCTCGATGGCGCGGCGCGTACCGCCGGCGCCAGCGCCCGCACCATGGTCGCGACCATCCATCTGCCGCTGCTGCGTCCAGCGCTCGCCGCGGCGGCGCTGATCGTGTTCGTCGACAGCCTGAAGGAGCTCTCGATCGCCCTGCTGCTGCGGCCGCTGAATGTCGAGACGCTCTCGACCTACGTCTATCAGTTCGCCGTGCGCGGGATTTTCGAGGATGCGGCGCTGGCTGCATTGTTGATCGTTGCCATCGGGATTGTGCCGGCCATGCGCACGGTGCGTTTCACGTGAAGAAATCGGGCGGAATGGAGCGGGACGTCCGATTTTTGCCCGGATCGGCAGGCATTGGAATGCCTTGAGTAGTCCTGACGACCCCAGACGCGTATCCTTCCGGATGATTCGCGGCTCACAAATGGTTTAAACGATGCGGATATTGAACTGCGCTTTTGCTGCTTTCAGCATTCTTGCCCTGGCGGGGGGCTCTGCTTCCGCCGAGACCAAAGCCAAAAAGCCTACGGCCGCTGCCAAGAAAACCGAAACAACCAGTACGAAAGCGGGAACCGCCGCCGCGGCGCGGCCGGGCAAGCCGGCGCTGGTCGCCTCGTTCGGCGACTGGGGCGCCTATACGGCCGTCGCCGGCAAATCCAAGACCTGCTACGCACTGGCCGAGCCGAAGGAACGGCTGCCGGCGTCGTTGAAGCGTGACAAGGCCTACATCTTCGTTTCGACGCGTCCTGCCGAAGGCGTCAAGAACGAAGTCTCCATCATCATGGGCTTCGATGTGAAGGCTGACAGCTCGCCCAGGAGCGAGGTCGGTACGGCCGGCTTCGATATGGTCGCGCAGAAGGACAAGCTCTGGGTCCGTAACGCCGCAGAAGAAGGTCATCTTCTGGATGCGATGAGGAAAGGTCAGCGTCTCATCGTCAAGGCCACTTCCTTGCGCGGCAACAACACCTCCGATTCCTATTCGCTGTCCGGCCTCGCCCAGGCGCTCGACCGCGTGCAGAAGGAATGCCAGTAGGTTTCCTCGGTCGCATGAACGTCGAAGCGACGGAATGCATGCAAGCGACTAAAAGCTCACAGAAGCCCTCATCCTGAGGAGCAACGCGCAAGCGTTGCGTCTCGAAGGACGGGGGGCGTGTGAGAAGGGTTTGCCGAGCGGCCTTTGCATAAGTTTACGCGCCGGAAGACATCGATATTACTTTCAAGCGCAGCAGCTGAGAGGCTGTGGCGTGACGCCCCCGTCCTTCGAGACGCCTGCTGCGCAGTCTCCTCAGGATGAGGGCTCTTGGTGACTTGCTGCCGGTTTCGGGGCGGTTTCCAACCCCTTCCGGTCCAAATGTCGCGCGACCAAAGTGGGAAGCTTCGGCGCTTGTAGTCAGGGGCAGCCTGAGCATAATGCGCCCATGCCGAGTGGCGTCTGCGTGCCTTGAATTTCACGCCTGCGCGCCGCGTTTTCAATATGCGCCGGGAGGCCTGAATGTCCGAAAAAATCTATCCTGTTTCTCCGGAATGGGCGAAACGCGCTTATGTCGACGATGCGAAATACAAGGACATGTATGCGCGCTCGGTGAAGGATCCGGACGGGTTCTGGGGCGAGGAAGGCAAGCGTCTCGACTGGATCAAGCCCTACACGAAGGTGAAGAACACCAATTTCGGTCGGCCCGACGTGTCGATCAAATGGTTCGAGGATGGCACCTTGAATGTGTCGGCCAATTGCGTCGACCGGCACCTGGCCAAGCGCGCCAGTCAGACCGCCATCATCTGGGAGGGCGACGATCCGTCGAAGTCCAAACACATCACCTACAAGGAACTGCACGAGCAGGTCTGCCGCTTCGCCAATGTGCTGAAAGCCCATGGCGTCAAGAAGGGCGACCGGGTGACGATCTACCTGCCGATGATCCCGGAGGCGGCCTATGCGATGCTGGCGTGCACGCGCATCGGCGCGGTGCATTCCATCGTCTTTGGCGGTTTCTCGCCGGATTCGCTCGCCGGCCGCCTGGAGGATGCGAAGTCCGACGTCGTCATCACCTCCGATGAAGGCGTGCGCGCCGGCCGGCCGGTGCCGCTCAAGGCCAATGCCGATGCGGCGGCGCAGAAGGCGTCCGTCAAGACGATGATCGTCGTGCAGCACACAGGCGGCAAGGTCACCATGCAGGCCGGCCGCGACGTCTGGTATCACGAGGAAGCCGCGAAGGTCTCCGCCGATTGCAAGCCGGAAGAGATGAATGCGGAAGATCCGTTGTTCATCCTCTACACCTCGGGCTCGACCGGCAAGCCGAAGGGCGTGCTGCACACGACGGGCGGCTATCTCGTCCATGCGTCGATGACGCATCAATATGTCTTCGACTATCACGACGGCGATATCTACTGGTGCACGGCGGACGTGGGCTGGGTGACCGGGCACAGCTATATCGTCTACGGGCCGCTCGCCAATGGCGCGACCACGTTGATGTTCGAAGGCGTGCCGAACTATCCCGATGAATCGCGCTGCTGGCAGGTGATCGACAAGCACAAGGTCAACATCTTCTACACCGCGCCGACCGCCATTCGAGCCCTGATGCAGAAGGGCGACGAGCCAGTGAAGAAGACGAGCCGCGCCTCGCTGCGCCTGCTCGGATCCGTCGGTGAGCCGATCAATCCGGAGGCCTGGGAATGGTATCACCGCGTCGTCGGCGATGATCGTTGTCCGATCGTCGATACGTGGTGGCAGACGGAGACCGGCGGCATTCTGATCACGCCGCTGCCCGGCGCCACGGCGCTCAAGCCTGGTTCGGCGACACGGCCGTTCTTCGGCGTGCAGCCGCAGATCGTCGATGCCGACGGCAAGGTGCAGGACGGCGCGACCGAGGGAAATCTGTGCATCGCCGATTCATGGCCGGGCCAGATGCGTACGGTGTTCGGCGATCACGAACGCTTCGTGCAGACTTATTTCTCGACCTATCCGGGCAAGTATTTCACCGGTGACGGCTGCCGCCGCGATGCGGACGGCTATTACTGGATCACCGGCCGCGTTGACGATGTCATCAATGTGTCTGGACACCGGATGGGCACGGCGGAAGTCGAAAGCGCGCTGGTCGCGCATGACGAGGTTTCGGAGGCCGCGGTGGTCGGCTATCCGCACGACATCAAGGGCCAGGGCATCTACGCCTATGTGACCTTGATGGCCGGCGTGGCGCCGTCCGAAGATTTGCGCAAGGAGCTGGTGCAATGGGTGCGCAAGGAGATCGGGCCGATCGCCTCACCGGACGTCATCCAGTTTGCGCCGGGCCTGCCGAAGACGCGTTCGGGCAAGATCATGCGCCGCATCCTGCGCAAGATCGCCGAGAACGAGTTGGGTTCGCTCGGCGATACGTCGACGCTCGCCGATCCGACCGTGGTCGATGATCTGGTCGCCAACCGCGGCAAGTGATTTTCACGTCGCGATCGTACAATAAAAAAGGCCGCGCAACCTGCGCGGCCTTCTGTCTATCTGGTGTGACGATTACGCAGCCAGTTTCGCCTCGACGTTCTTCACGCCGTTGATGGCGATGCGGCGGGGCTTGGCCGATTCCGGAATCTCGCGCACGAGATCGACGTGGAGCAGTCCGTTCTCAAGGGCAGCGCCCGATACGTGGACATGATCGGCAAGCTGGAATCTGCGCTCGAAGGCCCGTGCGGCGATGCCGCGATAGACCACTTCACTGCGCGGCGCGCCTTCGCCTTCGGCGTGGGCGGAATGATTGCCGCGGATCGAGAGCGTGCTTTCCTTCGTCTCGATCGTCAGATCGGCTTCCGAGAAGCCGGCGACCGCGACGGTGATGCGAAAGGAGTTCTCGCCCGTCCGCTCGATATTATAGGGGGGATAGGTGGCCGCATTGTCCGGGCTGTTGACCTGATCCAGCAGGTTGAACAGACGGTCGAAACCGACGGTGGAACGATAAAGCGGCGAAAAATCATATTGACGCATGTGCATATCCTCTTGTGAGCGACATGAAACGACACGGATTTCCCGGCCTCCATGCACCTTAACTTGGCAGGCGGAGCACCGGTCGTTGCGCGTCCCGGATGGGCCCGCGCAGGGAAGATTTGGGAAAGCTAATTTGGCTTTGCAAGGCTGAAAATGCAAAAAATGGCCGCGACGTCATGCCAGGGCTTGTCCCGGGCGCCCACGCGGTGACGCTGCCTTGGCCTTGCAGAACGTTGACCGAAACTTGTCCGCGCACCTCGGCGTGGGTGCTCCCAACAAATGCGGGCATGACGTCGCGGAGGTGGAGAGGGACGTACCTTCCGCTCCATCAGTTCTGATGTATGCTTTCTTCGGAACCCGGCAGAAGCCGGGTCGGGGAGGGAGCGATGACAGTCTTGAGAACAGCGCTGGTGCTGGTCGCCAGCTTGCTTTTGCCGATGCTATCCGCCGCCGCGCAGGATTATCCGAACCGCGCCATCCGCGTCATCGTGCCTTATCCGGCGGGTGGTCCTGTCGATACGCTGGCGCGGGCGCTCGGCGACGGCTTCGGCAAGCGCAATGGCCAGGGCTTTGTGGTTGAATCGCGGCCCGGCGCCAATACGAGTCTCGGCGCCATGGGGTGCAAGGCCGCTGATCCCGACGGGTATACGATCTGCCTGCTGGCCTCGACGACGCTGTCGATCAATCCGTTTCTCTATAACGACCTGCGCTACACATCGGCCGATCTCGCGCCGATCACCAATATTGGCGCTTCGCGCGCGGTGCTGATGCTGCACAACAGCGTGCCGGCGAAGACTCTTGCCGAGCTTGTCGAATGGTCGAAGAAAAATCCCGAGAAGATGAACTACGGGTCTTTCGGCGTCGGTGGTGAAACCCATCTGATGATGGAATGGCTGAAGAAGAAGACCGGCGCGCAGATAACCCATGTGCCGTTCCAAGGGTTTGCGCCGGCGCTTGTGGCATTCGAGCGCGGCGACATTCAGATCATGATACCCGTGTCGATCCCGCCGATCATCGACCGTATCAATAATGGCCAGGCGAAAGGCATCATGATCCTCAGCGATGGCCGCAACGGCAATCTGCCGGATATTCCTTCGACCATAGATCTCGGGCTGCCGCCGATCGGCTTCCAGACCTGGTTCGGCATGTTCGCGCCGGCGGGAACGCCCAAGGACCGCATCGACAAGATGAACCGCGAATTGCGCGCCATCGTCGCCGAAAAGGAGTTTTCCGAGAAGTTCCTGGTTGGCGCCGGTCTGATGCCGGTCACCAACACGCCGGAGGAATTCAAGGCGTTCCTGGTGCAGGACTACATCAAGGCCGGCGAATTGGTGAAAGTCTCCGGCGTCAAGTTGACGCCGTAGGCGGCGCTTCTTAACCTCGCTTCTGGACGAGGTTTTCCAGTGTGTGTTGAGGTTCACGTCAGACCGTGCCGAAAATGGCGGTTTTCGAGAACCGGCGCGGAGCGTACATCTCGTACGTGAGCACCGGAAGCGCAGAAAACCGGCATTTGCAGGCCGGTATCACGTGAATATCAATACACACCGGCCCGGATATCATTCCGGGCCGGCATGATCGAGGAACGCAATGGCTGACGATGCAGTACGTGAGAAGGGGCCGCTGGTCTGGCTCGACATGGACCAGAAGGCCCTCGACGACGCCTATGACCAGGCCGTCTATGCGCCCAACCAGAGCCTCGTGCATCGGCGGCGTGATGCGGCCTCGGCGGAAGCCTATGCCAGGCTGAAACCGCGCCGGGTGTCCTACGGGGCGGCGCCGATCGAAGGCTTCGATTTCTATTCCAGCGGCCGCAGCGGGGCTCCCATCCTCATCTACACCCATGGCGGCGCTTGGCGCTCCGGCAAGGCGCGCGATTTCGCCCATCTGGCCGAGCCTTATCTGAGGATCGGCGCCCATGTCGCCATTCTGGATTTCTCCAGCATCGACGATGTGAACGGCGAATTGCCGGTGATGGTCGACCAGGTGCGCCGCGCCGTCGCCCATATCTACAAGACGGCCGGTGAGCTCGGCGGCGATCAGGGCAAGATTTTCGTGGCGGGTCATTCGTCCGGAGGGCATCTCACCGGCTGTATCGTCACCACTGATTGGGGGGGGCAATTCGGGCTTCCCGGCAATGTGCTCGCCGGCGGCGTACTGATGTCGGGCATGTACGAGCTTGAACCCGTGCGCCGCTCCAAGCGTTCGCTCTATGTCAAGTTCACCGATGAGAATGTCGCAGCGCTGAGTGCGATCCGTCATCTCGACAAGGTGCATTGTCCGCTGATCGTAGCCTATGGAACCCAGGAAACGCCGGAGTTCCAGCGTCAGTCACGCGAATTTCATACGGCTCTGGAAAAAGCCGGAAAGGACGTCAACCTGATCGTCGTCGAGGCCGCCAATCACTTTGAAATCCAGGAAGCCTTCCATAATCCCTACGGTCCTATCGGCCGGCATGCGCTGGCGCAGGTGCGGGCGAAGATCTAGGACGGCGATCTTACAGCGGTGCCGCCTTTCCCGGCGGCGCCCGCCAAACGCCGGTTGAACGCTGATGGAATTTATCCTTACCCTTGGCAATGCATGTCCGCCTGGCGGCGTCGTCGCCAGCGTGCGCGCGGTCGACGGTATGATCCTGCGCGTCGGCCGCTGGCATCCGCCGGGAAAGGCGCGCGGCACCGTGCTCGTCTGCCCGGGCCGGGCCGAGTTCGTCGAGAAATATTTCGAGGTCGTGGGCGAACTGCTGGCGCGGCATCTGGCGGTGGTGGTTTTCGACTGGCGCGGGCAGGGCATGTCCGGCCGCGAACTGGATAATTCGCGCAAAGGTCATATCGACGATTTCTCGCTCTATGCGCGAGATCTCGACGCCATTCGTGAGCAGGTGCTGGCGCCATTCTGTCCGGCGCCCTGGTTCGCCCTCGGCCATTCCATGGGTGGCGCGGTGCTGATCGAACAGGCGCGCAATGGCGTCTCGCCGTTCGAACGCCTGGTCGTCACCGCGCCGATGATCGATATCTACGGCCTGAAGTTTCCGCGCTTCTCGCGCGGGTTGGCCAAGGTGCTCGATTTCATCGGCATGGGCGACAGGTTTATTCCGGGCGGCGGCAGCACGGCGGTGCTGACGCGGCCGTTCAAGGACAATGTGCTGACCTCCGATCCGAGGCGCTACGCGCGCAATGCGGAGGTCGTGGCGGCCGCGTCCCACATCGCCATCGGCGATCCGACGATCGGCTGGATCGATGCGGCTTTTGAGTTGATGCACAAATTCGCCGATCCGGAATATCCGCGCCGGACATTGACGCCGATCCTCGTCATATCGGCGGGCGACGATCGTGTGGTGTCGACTGCCGCGGTCGAGCATTTCGGCAACCGGCTGAAGGCCGGCCGGGTGGTGTCGCTGCCGCATTCGCGGCATGAGATCCTGATGGAATGCGACAGCATCCGCGAGCAGTTCTGGTCGGCGTTCGACGCTTTCGTGCCTGGTACGCGGGAAGAATATGACGCCCTGGTGATGGCGCAGGACCTGATCGAGCAGGCCCGCGGACCTGTGCATCTGGACGAGTTTTAACTCTTCAGCAAAGCCAGCGCGGCTTCGTGCGTGCGGCGGTCGCCGGCGGCGATGATGGCGCCGCCGTTGGTCGCCGGTCCGCCGTCCCAGGTGGTGATGACGCCGCCGGCGCCCTCGATGATCGGGATCAGCGCGACGATATCATAGGGTTTGAGGCCGCTTTCGATGACGAGATCGACATGGCCGGCGGCCAGCATGCAATAGGCGTAGCAATCGCCGCCGTAGCGCGACAGGCGCACCTGCGTCTCGACGCGGCGAAACGCATCGAGTGTGCCCTCGGCGAGCAGGGACGGATGGGTCGTCATCAAGGTGGCGGTGGCCAGCGTTTCGCAGGCGCGTACCCGCAGCTTGCGTTCGGCCGGCTGCTGATTGGGGCCGATGCCGCGCCAGAGCGCGCTGGACCCGTCGCCGGAAAAGCTTTCGCGCGTGAACGGCTGATGCATCAGCCCGTAGCAGGCGTTGCCCTTGTGAGTCAGGCCGATCAGCGTGCCCCAGACCGGCATGCCGGAGATGAAGCTCTTGGTGCCGTCGATCGGGTCGAGCACCCAGCAATAGTCCGCATCTGGCGCATGGGAGCCGAATTCTTCGCCGATGATGCCGTGGGACGGGAAGGTCTGTGAGATCATGCGGCGCATGACTGTCTCGGCGGCGCGGTCGGCCTCCGTCACCGGATCGAAGACGCCGCCGTGGGACTTGTCGGCGGCATGTATGGCCGTCCTGAAGAACGGCAAAATCGCTTCACCGGACTGGCGGGCGAGTTGATCGACGAAAGCTGCGAAATCGACCGGTTTCATAGGTTCTCCGCTCAGCCGGTGGCTCGGCTGCGCCGTGCGGTGGATGCCAAATCACGGCAACAGATACACGTATCCATGGGTGATGCGCCATGGTGCCGCCGGGCGGATACGTTGCTTTTGCGCTGGCCAGGGGCATCCGGCCCCTTGCCGCGGGCTTGTCCGGAGAGTTTTCCCCAGGTTTTATCAGTTCTCCTGTCATGACTTTGGCACAGCCGGCAAGCCCGGCCCGCAGGATGCGCCGGCATCCGGATGTCTGTGCGGCGATGGGAAGGGAATCGGTTCCGGTGCCGCTTATTGGGGCGACTGGGACGCGGATGGCCCGAAGTTGCGGCAGTCCGGCCTGTCCTGCCCGGGAGGGCGAAAATTCTGCCGAAAAAACCAGGCCGGAAATCAGTCAGTTATGGTGACCTATGTGTCGGAATGACGCATAAGTGCGATTGCAGCTATTTTTTGCTTGTTATTTTGCACTGCACACTGCATATTATTGCGGTGCGGCAACGTTGTTGCCGCCGATGCCCTCCTTGGGCGTTTCCTCCCTAGACTTGGGGCCGCCATGGCGACATGTGCGGCCTCCTTTCTTTTCTAGGGCCAAAATTCCCCGAAAATGCCCGACATGAAATATGTTGCATAAAGAGCACAGACTTATGTCTTAGTGCTCCGGCGCCTTCCACCCCTTGCTTTTTTGGCAAGAAAGTCCATATGTGAACGTGCAGCGCTTGTCGCTGCAATGCCCTCCTTGGGCGTTTCCTCCCTAGACTTGGGGCCGCCATGGTGACATGTGCGGCCTCCTTTCTTTTGTGGCGGCTTTTCCTGAAACGGCCGCGCAGCTTGTTGAGCGCTGCCTATTCGGCAGCCGCGGCGCCACCAGCGCCAAGCTCGTTCGCCACATAGCCAGCCAGACGTTCCATCACGGTGGCAATGTCGCGCGACAGGGCATCAAAATTGTCATTCCTCACAATCTCGATCTCGTTCATGTAGAGGGCGCGGTTGAACTCGACCTGCACCGCGTGCCGTCCCATGGATGGCGCGCCGTAATGCTCGGTGATGTAGCCGCCGGCATAAGGCTTGTTGCGCAGAACGCGATAGCCGAGCGCGCGCAATTCAGAATCGATGCAATCGACAAAATTGGCGTCGCAACTCGTGCCGTAACGGTCACCGATGACGACATCGGCACGCGGACGCTCGTCGCTGCGCAAGCCCGACTCGGACAGGAGATTGGCCGAGGGCATCGAATGGCAATCGACCAGCAAGGCAAGCCCGAAGCGTCGCCACGAGCGTTCCATCAATTTATGAAGTGCCTGGTGATAGGGCCTATGTAGGCCTTCTATCCTGCGGATAGCTTCCGCGACCGGAAGCCGGCTCGCATAGATCTCCTGGGATTCGCTGACGATGCGGGCGATGGTGCCGAGGCCGCCGGCGACGCGGATGGACCGCGTATTCGCATGTGATGGAAGCCTGCCTTCGAACATGCGCGGATCGAGCTCGAAGGGTTCGCGGTTGACGTCGAGATAGGCGCGCGGAAAATGCGCGCGCAGCATCGGCGAGCCGATGGAAAGCGATGGCAGAAAGAGTTGATCGACGAAGGCATCCTCGGAGCGACGCAGGGTCAGCGCATCGAGACGGGCCGCCTTGATGAAATGCTCGGGATAGACACAACCGGAATGCGGAGATGAGAAAACCAGAGGACTTGTCAGGAATTCCGGTTCGATGACATCGAACGGCGGATCGAGTTCCGGAGCGATGGCATAGACGCCAGCGCCAGCGGTCAGACCACCGTTCTGTTGCCTCGCGCCGCCGTTCGAATCCCGCTCGTCCATCGATCTTCCGTGCCGGGCTGGACGTCGGTCCGCAACCCTATGTGCAGGTGCAATGTGCCAAGCCGCGCCAGCGCTGTCCATCGTCGTCTGTGGAATTATTGCCGATAAGTTTCGCAATTCGGCCGTAATCTAGGAACTCTTCACGCTCAATTAACCCCGTGTGCGTTTTATGGAAGACGATTCCCCAACGAGGCTGTGATGAACGAAATCCCTGTTGCCGCAACGAGAATCCTTCTCGCGGAAGATGACAACGATATGCGCCGGTTTCTGGTCAAAGCGCTCCAGAATGCCGGTTACACAGTTTCGTCATTCGACAATGGCCTCTCGGCCTACAATCGCCTGCGCGAAGAGCCGTTCGAACTGCTGCTGACCGATATTGTGATGCCCGAGATGGACGGCATCGAACTGGCGCGCCGCGCCACCGAACTGGATCCCGATATCAAGGTCATGTTCATCACCGGCTTTGCCGCGGTGGCGCTGAACCCGGATAACAATGCCCCCAAGGACGCCAAAGTCCTGTCAAAGCCGTTCCATCTCAAGGATCTGGTCAACGAAGTGCAACGGCTGCTGGCAGCCTGATGGGTGTCCAGCGGCTGCTGGCGGCCTGATCCTGCTGCCCGCTGGACAAGCCGTCCGACGGCTCTACAGCTAGACGCGTGACCCAATCCAACACCTCTGCCAAAACCTTTGCCCAGACATTCGCCTTCGCCGCCGTCGCCGCGCCGCACGAGCTCGCCTGCCGGGCCGGGCAGGCGATTCTCATCGAGGGCGGCAATGCCATCGAGGCGGCGGTCGCCATGGCCGCGGTCACGGCCGTGGTGGCGCCCCATCTCAACTCGCTCGGCGGCGACGGCTTCTGGCTGATCCGGGAGCCCCGGGGCCGCGTCCGCGCCATCGAGGCTGCGGGGTCCGCAGGCGGCCTGGCAACGATCCGGCGCTGCCGTGACAGCGGCCATGACGTGATTCCCGGCCGCGGCGCCTGGTCGGCCATGACGGTGCCGGGCCTCGTCGGCGGCTGGATCGGGGTACTGGAGCTTGCGCGGGCGCTCGGCGGCAAGCTGCCGCTCGACATGCTGCTGGCGCCGGCCATCGGCCATGCGATGAACGGCTATCCGGTGTCTGTCGGCGAGGCGCGCCTGCAGCCGTTCGAATTCGCCGCGTTGAAGGATGCGCCGGGTTTCGTCGACGCGTTCCTCAGTGAAGGAAAGCTGCCGCAGGCAGGCGCGACGCGAACTGCGCCGACGCTCGCCTCGACCCTGCAGCAGCTCGCGCATGCGGGACTGCAGGATTTCTATCGTGGCGACGTGGCGCGCGAAATGGCCGGGGACATGGAGCGCATGGGCGTTCCGGTTACGCGCAATGATCTGAAAGCCTTTGCCGCCAGATGGCGCGCGCCTCTGTCTCTGAAGATGCGCGATGCGACAGTCTATGCGCCGCCACCGCCGTCTCCCGGTCTTGCGGCACTGGTGACGCTGGGTGTTGCGGAACGGTTAGGTCTTGTGCAGCCGGATGGATTTGCGTTCTTCCACGGCCTTCTGGAAGCCGGCAAACGCGGCTTTGCGGCGCGGGCCGCGGCGATGATGGATTTCGACGGACTCGATGTCGATCACGACGCCTTTCTCGCATCTGATTTTCTTGCGCGTGAAGCCGAAGCAATCTCGCTGAAGCGCGCGGCTCACATCCATCTCGACGAAAGCAACGAGCGGCCGGCCTGGATCGGCGCCGTGGATGCGGACGGTCTTGTCGTGTCCTGTCTGCAATCGGCCGGATGGCATTATGGCTCGGGTTGCGTGCTGCCGGGCACGGGCATCCTGTTGCACAACCGCGGCCCCGCTTTCTCGCTCGACCAGAATTCGCCGCGCATGTTGGCGCCTGGCCGCAGGCCGGTTCATGCGCTGGCGCCGTCGCTAGCCGTGTTCCGCGATGGTGGACTGATGGGCTTTGGCGCTGGTGGCGGCGACGCGCAACCGCAGATCCTGGCGCAGATATTCGCACGCATTGCCATGGGCATGCCGCCGGAGGAAGCGGTCTCCGCACCACGTTGCGCCTTGCGCCGCATGCCTGGGCAAACATCGACCATGCTCGATGTCGAAGCCGATTTCGATCCTTCGATCGCGCGTCAGCTCGGGCAGGCCGCGCACGAGATCAGGGACGCGGCCGATATGTCCGGTCAGTTGCTCGGAGAGGTGGGTGTATTGATCCGCCGCACCAAAGGGGCGATCGACGCGGGAACCGATCCGCGCGGCAATAGCGCTGTGTCGGGGCTTTAACCTCAGGCGCCGCCGACACTCGCGCCGAGAAACAGCGAGGCGCCAAGCAGCAGCACGAGACAAGCCGCGCCGAACTCGAACAGGCGCACCAGCAGAAGGCTGCGCATCGAATCCCCGCCGGACATCTTCAGCGCAATATCCTTGGCGAAGACCGCTGTCGCCGCGAGTGCGCCGGTCGTCAGCGCCGTGCCGAGTGACATGGCGAATGTGGCGGCGACGCCGGCCAGAAACAGGCCCTGGGCCAGCGCGAAGACGAGCACGAGGATGGCGCCGGAGCAGGGCCGGGCGCCCGCGGCAAGCACGGTCGCCAGCGCCGAACCCCAGGAGAAATTGGCGCCAAGCGTCGAGGGATCGGGCGCGTGATAATGCCCGCAATGCTCGTCGTGGACATGATGCGGGTCCACCGCTGCAACCGACGCGCCATGCGCGTGATCATGGTGCCCGTGATGATCATGATCATGATCGTGGGCGTGACGGTGATGAGCGTGATCGTCATGGCCGTGGATGTGCACGTCGGCGCCAAGTGTCGCGCCTGCCAATGCCGGTGTCGGGCCGATATCCGGGGCATGCCGCCGCAAGACCGCCAGAAGCGCGGAACCCTTGCGCCAGACGAGCCATGCACCAAGGGCGGCAATGCCCGCATAGCTTGCAACCTCGACGAGGTTGGCGACATCGCGCATGCGCTGCGAGGTGACGTTGAGCAGCAGCGCCAGAATGGAGACAAGCGCCACGGCCACAAGGCCCTGCAGGATGGCGGCGACAAAGGAAAGGGTGATGCCGCGTTGCAGGGCGCGCTCGTTGGCCAGCATGTAGGAGGCGACGACGGCCTTGCCGTGGCCGGGGCCGGCGGCGTGAAACACGCCGTAGGTGAAACTCAAGCCGAGCAAGGTCCACAAAGCGGATCGATCTGTCTTGATGGCGCGCACGGCGCCCGACAGCATGCGCTCGAAATAAATCTGCTTGGCGAGAATCCAGCCGGTGATGCCGGTCGCCTGTCCGCCGCCTTCGGTGATGCCGACATCGAAAGGGTTGCGCGTCTGGGCGAAGACATCATGCGCACTGGCGACCGAGACGACCGTTATGCAGACGGTTGCGGCAACCGCGATGAAGATGGCTTTGCGCAGCAGGTGCTCCTGCGCAGGAGGTTTGGTGGAAGTGATCATCTCAGGGGCACGCTATGATGGCTCGGCTCGCCAGTTTGAAGCCGAAGTCCTGGCCGGGGGAATCATTGGTGTTCATAACGTCTTTGAGCCGTTGCTGGTCGGCGGCGCTGAGCCCTGACGGCTGGATGAGATTGAGCGAGCAGCCACCCGGCGCATTCTCCAATGTCACCGGCTTGTCCTTCTCGAAATCGAAGGCGACGAAATAGGACGGGTCCGTGACCTGCAGTACCATGGCCTTGCCGGGCGCTGTGGGGCTCTTCAGCGGCACGGTGAAACTCAGCGTTACGATCTTATCCTTGTCGAGGGTGACATTGTAATCGACGGCCGGGCTGAATTCCGATTGCTTGCGGCCATTGATGCGCAGGAAGGTGAAGAAGGAGGCTTCCTCGAGTTGCTCGACGTTGACCTTGGCGAGCGCCTTCAATTCATCGGGGAGTTTGGCGGGATCGGCGCCGAGGCCCTGGGTGGCGAAGGCGGAATACATGTCGTCGAAGGTCCAGCTCTGGCGGACCCCGGTCACCTTGCCGTCGGGTCCGAAAACAACGCTGGATTTGACGGTCACGAAGACGTGCGGATGAGCAAGGGCCGCGGCGGTAAACCCGGTTGTGAATAAGGCAGACAAGGCCGCAGCCCGGCATAATGTCCCAAGACAACCGAATCTCACCTGTTTCGTCTCCAAATGGTCGAACCGCGCAAAATCCTATCAGCCGGGGGAGCTTGATGCGACTCGCATGATATTGTGGCGACTTGACGATTGCTGTCGTGAACGCCGTTCGACCGCTTGAAAAAGCTGCAGGTCCAGCCTTACATCACAATCAGACTATTTCTGCCGGATCGGCTTTTCAGGGGACTATCCTTGGAGGCGGCCGGCGCAGGTCGGGAGGCGGCAATGGCCGGGTATCCAGCAGATCGCAACGACGGTCTGGGTGCGGGCGGGGCGGGTGGCGCTGCCACGATCGGCTCCGGGGTGTCGCTCGACGACAAGTACGATCTCGGCAAATCCCGCATTTTCGTTTCCGGCATACAGGCGATCGTGCGGCTGCTGCTGCTGCAGAAAAAGCGGGATCGCGACGCGGGGCTGAACACGGCCGGCTATGTCACCGGCTATCGCGGCTCGCCGCTTGGCGGCATCGACAGTCAAATGTTGAGGGCAGGCAAGCTGCTGAAGGCGGAGGACATCGTCTTTCAGCCGGGCCTCAATGAAGACCTGGCTGCGACCGCCGTCTGGGGATCGCAGCAGGCCGAAATGCGCGGCGAAGGCAAGTACGATGGCGTCTTCGCGCTCTGGTATGCGAAAGGCCCCGGTGTCGACCGGTCGGGTGATGTGTTCCGTCATGCCAATCTGGCCGGGACCTCGAAGTTCGGCGGCGTCGTGGCTTTGATGGGCGATGACCATACGGCGGAATCCTCGACGACGGCGCATCAGTCCGAGTTTCACTTCCTCGACGTGATGATGCCGGTGCTCAATCCGGCCGGCGTGCAGGAAATTCTCGATTATGGATTATACGGCTGGGCGCTGAGCCGATATGCCGGCGTCTGGGTCGGCCTGAAATGCGTGAAGGACACGATCGAGTCGACCGCCTCCATCGATGTCGCCGCCGACCGGGTGAAGCCGGTGACGCCGACGGATTATGCCTTGCCCGAGGGCGGGCTCAACATCCGTGCGCGCGACCCGGTGCTGACGCAGGAAGCGCGGTTGCAGGACCACAAGCGCGAGGCGATCGTCGCCTGGCTGCGCGCCAACAAACTCAACAAGCTCATCACGTCGGGCGGACCCGACGCCAAGATCGGCGTCATCACCACGGGCAAGTCCTATCTCGACGTGCGCCAGGCGATGGATGATCTCGGCATCGATGAGGTGCGCGCCAACGAGCTGGGCCTGAGAGTCTACAAGATCGCCTGTCCGTGGCCGATCGAACCGGAAGGGCTGAAGGACTTCGCCCGCGGTCTCGATCTCATCATCGTGGTCGAGGAAAAGCGTTCGCTGCTCGAAGTGCAGGTGCGTGAAGAACTCTACGGCACCGCCAACCAGCCGGTGTGCATCGGCAAGCGCGACGAGAAGGGCGATTGGTTGTTTCCGGTGAAGGGCGCGCTCGATCCCAATGACGTCGCCATCGCCATCGGCGAGCGGCTGCTGAACTATCGCGACGATGCCGATCTGTCGCAGCGTGTCGCCGGCCTCAAACAATCGCAGAAGACGCTGGCCGACACGGTCGAGGTGGCGCAGCGCATTCCCTATTTCTGTTCAGGCTGTCCGCACAATTCATCCACCGTCGTGCCCGAGGGCATGCGCGCCTATGCGGGCATTGGTTGCCACTACATGGTGCAATGGATGGACCGTGGCACCGAGGGCTTCACCCAGATGGGCGGTGAGGGCGCCAACTGGATCGGCGAGGCGCCGTTCTCCAAGCGCGGCCATATTTTCCAGAATCTCGGTGATGGCACCTATAATCATTCCGGCGTCATGGCCCTGCGCTGGGCTGTCGATACGGGCACCAACATCACCTATAAAATCCTGTTCAACGATGCGGTGGCGATGACCGGCGGCCAGGCGCATGAGGGCAATCTCTCCGTGCCGATGATCGCGCGGCAGGTGGCGGCGGAGAACGTCAAGCGCATCGCCATCGTCACCGACGAGCCAGACAAATATGCGCCGGGCGAGACATGGCCGGCTGGTGTCACCATCCATCATCGCCTCGATCTCGATACGGTGCAGCGCGAGCTTGCGGAGATACCGGGCTGCACGGTGCTGATCTTCGACCAGACGTGCGCTGCCGAAAAGCGCCGCCGCCGCAAGCGCGGCACGTTTCCCGATCCCGACAAGCGCGTGCTGATCAATACGCTGGTGTGCGAAGGCTGCGGCGATTGCGGCGTCAAGTCGAACTGCGTTTCGGTTCAGCCGCTGGAGACGGAATTCGGCCGCAAGCGGACTATCGATCAATCAAGCTGCAACAAGGATTTCTCCTGCGTCAACGGCTTCTGCCCGTCGTTCGTGACGGTGCATGGTGCGCGCATTAAAAAGCTTGCACAGCCTGCCGCCGGCATGCCGGCGCCTGTCGTGGACATGCCGCCGGAGCCGGTGCGGCCGCAGCTCACCCATCTGCCGTATGGCGTATTGATCACTGGCGTCGGCGGCACCGGCGTTGTCACCATCGGCGCCATTCTGGGCATGGCGGCGCATATCGAAGGCAAGGGCTGCGGGCTCATCGATATGGCGGGTCTCGCGCAGAAAGGCGGCGCCGTCTACAGCCACGTCAAGCTGGCGGCCTCGCCCGATGACATCCATGCCATCCGCGTCGCCGCCGGCCATGCCGATCTCGTGCTCGGCTGCGATCTCGTCGTCTCGGGCACTAAGAAAGTGCTGGCGGCGGTCAAGCGCGACCGTACCGGTGTCGTGGTCAACACGGCGGAAGTCTACCCCGGCGATTTTACCCATAACGCCAACTATTCGCTGCCGGCGGAGCGGATCAAGCGCTCCATTCGCGATCATGCCGGTTCGAATCTGTCGTTGATCGATGCATCTGCCATTGCCACGGCGCTGCTCGGCAATTCCATCGCCGCCAACATGTTCATGCTCGGCTATGCCTATCAGAAGGGCTATGTGCCGCTGGCTTCAAGCTCGATCGAAGAGGCCATCGCGCTGAACGGCGAGGCGGTGGCGATGAACCTTTCAGCCTTCGCCCAGGGGCGCCAATATGCTTATGCGCCGGCGGCCGTGGAGGCGCTGCTGCCGCGCAAGGAAAACGCAAAAGATGAAGCGCCGCAGACACTCGATGATTTGGTCGAGCGTCGCGCCGCTTTCCTGACGGCCTACCAGAATGGCGCCTATGCGCAACGCTATCGTGACATGGTGCGGCGGATCGAGGCGGCGGAGAAGACCCGTGCTGCCGGCAAGACAGGCCTTGCCGAGGCGGTGGCGCGCTATCTGTTCAAGCTCATGGCTGTGAAAGACGAGTATGAGGTCGCGCGGCTCTATACGGATGGCTCCTTCGCGAAGCAGCTTGCCGCCACATTCGAGGGTGACCTGCGGCTCGAATTTCATCTGGCGCCGCCCATCCTGGGACGTCGGGATCCGGCGACCGGGCAGGCCCGCAAATCGACGTTCGGGCCGTGGATGATGCAGGGCTTCAAACTGCTGGCGGCGCTGAAAGGCCTGCGCGGCAGCGTGTTCGACATCTTCGGCTATACGGCCGAGCGGCGGGCCGAGCAGACATTGACCGCCGATTATGTGTCGCTGCTCGACGAGATCTCGGCCACGTTGACGCCGGCCAATCATGCCAGCGCCGTCGCGCTGGCGAGCCTGCCGGAAAAGATTCGCGGTTATGGCCACGTCAAGGAGCACCATATGAAGGTCGCCCAGCAGGAGCGGATTGCGCTCCTGGCCCAATTCCGCGATGGCGGCGCGTCGCTGCCGCTCGCCGCTGAATAGAGGTCGAAATCACTGATTTGGGTACGTGATTTTTGTGCGCGATTTTGGGTTGACGCGCAACGCTTATGCTGGCACGCAGGCTGCGGATTTCGCTTTGTCCGCCGTCGCGTGGCGCTCCCGGTGGGGGAGGCAGGTGAAGCGAGTCCCAGCCTGAAAGTATACAGAATTTCGAGTGTCCACGGTGCGCGGCATGCGCGCCGAGAATGGGATCAGCCGCATGCTGCGTGTCTACGTCCGGGAAAGCGATCGCCTTACGCCCCATAACGTCAACGTCACCGCGACGGAGCAGGGGCCTCTGCCGGATGGTGCCTCTCCCTGGCTCGACCTGCTGAATCCCACGCCTGAAGAAGATCGCTTCGTTGAAGCCGCAGTCGGTATCTCGATCCCGACCCGCGAAGAAATGCAGGAGATCGAGGTCTCATCGCGCTTGTACAATGAGAACGGCGCGGAATTCATGACCATGACGGCGGTGACGCAGCTCGATACCGACGAGCCGGTGCTGACGCCGATCACTTTCGTCCTGAAAGGCTCCACCCTCGTCACCGTGCGCTATGCCGAGCCGCGTCCGTTCCTGATGTTTGCCCTGCGCGTCCAGCGCGCCAACGCCGTCACATGCAACACCGGCGAACAGGTGATGCTGAGCCTGATGGAAGCGCTGATCGACCGGATCGCCGATGCGCTGGAACGGGTCGGATCGAAGATCGATATCATCTCGCGTGAAGTCTTCCGGCATAGCGAGCATGATAATGGCAAGGCCAGCCGGACTCGCGACTTCCAGCGAGTGATCGTCGAAATCGGCCGCGAGGGCGACCTGGTGTCGATGGTGCGTGAAAGTCTTTTGTCGATGAACCGCGTGATGACCTATCACACGGCGGTGACGGACGATAACAAGCGCGCCATCAAGGAGGCGCGCACGCGGGTGCGCACCTTGCAGCGCGACATCACGTCGCTCACCGATCACTCGGCCTATCTGTCGACCAAGATCAACTTCCTGCTCGACGCCACGCTCGGCCTCATCAACCTCGAGCAGAACCAGATCATCAAGATCTTCTCCATCGCCGCCGTGGCGCTGATGCCGCCGACCTTGATCGCGTCGATCTACGGCATGAACTTCAAGGCGATGCCGGAGCTGCAGTGGGAGTTCGGCTATCCGATGGCCATCGGCCTGATGATCGTCGCGGCCATATTGCCGGTGATCTATTTCAGACGGCAGGGCTGGCTTTAGGTTGGGATGTGGTTGCACAAAACACCCTCATCCGACCCTTGCTACGCAAGGGCCACCTTCTCCCGCAAGCGGGCGAAGGGCCGCAGCTGAATCCTTCTCCCGTTTCTTGAACGGGAGAAGGTGGCCCTCGCATCGCGAGGGTCGGATGAGGGCGGCCAAGTAAGCGTTCGTTTTCAGGCAGACTCTCAGTTTCGCAGCAGCCGCGCCTGCTGCGCCTGCAGGAACCGCCTGACGGACGCATCTGCCTCAAGACCGATGGCGCGCTGGTAGGCGATGTCCGCTGCAGCAATATCACCGCTCTTTGCGCAGAGGTCCGCGCGCGCCGCCCAATAGGGCTGATAGGCCGCCATGCGCGGGTCCTGCTCCAGTTCATCCAGGATGGCGAGAGCCTGCGCCGGCCCACGCGTCTGCGCGACCGCCACTGCCCGGTTGAGGGCAACGACAGGCGAGGCCGTCATCGTCCACAAGGCGTTGTAGAGATGTTCGATCGCCTGCCAGTCGGTCTCGCCGCTGATGCGGCGTACGGCGTGGACCGATTGCACCGCGGCCTCGAGTTGATAGCGGCCGGGCCGGCCCATGGCGCCGGCGCGGTAGAGCAGGGCTTCGGCATGCTCGATCATTGTGGCATCCCACAGCGCCGTGTCTTGCGTGGCGAGGGGAATGTAATCGCCGGCCTCGCTTCGCCGCGCTGGCCGCCGCGCCTGCGAGTGCAGCATCAAGGCCAGCAAGCCAAGCGCCTCCGGCTCGTCAGGCATCAACGCCGCGACCAGTTCACCAAGCCAGATGCCTTCGCCGGCCATGTTGCCGAGGCGGGCGTCGCCGCCCGAAGGGTCGGCCCAGCCGAGGGCGAAGGTCGAGTAGATGGCTTCCAGCACGGCCTCGAGCCTGGCGGCCAGTTCAGACGTGTCGGGCAGGCGGAAGGGAATTTTCGCCTGAGCGATCTTTGCCTTTGCGCGGACCAGGCGCTGTCCCATGGTCGTGGGCGAAACGAGAAAGGCCGAGGCGATAGCCGCCGCATCAAAGCCAAGGATGGTCTGCAGGATCAGCGGCGCGCGGATGCCGCCCTCGATCGCCGGATGGGCGCAGGCGAACATGAGCAAAAGCCGGCGATCGGGGATGCCCACATCCGGCGTCTCTTCCATTTCCTCCGCCAGCAGGCGCAGGTGATCGGAGGCGAGGCTGCGGACCTGCCGGCCCCGGCCCTCGTCGATCAGTTTGCGGCGGGCCACCGCGAGCAGCCAGGCGTCGGGCGTAACGGGAACCCCTGACTTCGGCCAATCGGCCAGGGCCGCGGCGAAAGCCACGGACAGCGCATCTTCCGCCCGGGCGATATCGCCTGTGCGCGCCGCCAGCAGAGCCACGAGCTTGCCGTAGCTTTGCCTGGCGGCGGTCTCGGCCGCCCTGTGCGCGGCGGCCTCGATGGATTGCCCCGTCCGATCTTGCATCGGAGATGAGCTTCACATGGCCCAGATGGGGCGGACCTCGACCGTTCCATGCTCGGTGGTGGGGCAGCGCGCCGCCCAGCCAAGCGCGGCGTCGAGATCGGCCACATCGATGATGTAGAAGCCGCCGAACTGTTCCTTGGTTTCGGCATAGGGGCCGTCGAGGACCGACGATTTGCCGTCCTTGACGCGCACCGTGCTCGCCGTCGCCGAAGGCTTCAGGCGGTCGCCGCCGACGAGGACGCCGGATGTCTTCAGAGCTTCGGTATAGGCGTTGTAGGCGCCGTGGATGCGCTCGAGGGAGGCTTTGTCGGATGTCTGGAAGCGCGTTTCATCCAGATAAAGCATCAACATATATTGCATGGTCCACTCCTGAGGTCGGTCAGGCTCTCGGCTCTGACACACCCATGTCGTTTGGCCGCGCGGGATTTCGACACGCGGGCGAAAAATTCTTCAGGGCGTCCGCGGCGCGCAGGACAGGTCGGGATTGTTGTGCAGCAAAGGCGCGATCCCCTCGAACACCCGGTTGGCGAGGACGTCCGATCCTTTCTGGGTGAAATGCACGATATCGTAGAAATAATCGGCGTCCCACTGCCCGGTCAGGCCGGGGGTGGTGTCGATGAAGGGCGTGCCGGTGTCCCTGGCGACCTGTTCGACCTGGCGGTTGTGCTCGGCGACGGCGGGGAGGATGCGTGAGATCGGCATGAAGACGCGGCCATAGAAGTCGATCACCTCGCGCGGCGAGTCCTTCGTGACCACGGTGCTGAGATTGGCCAGCACCGTCGTGAAGCCATTGGTTTTGCCGAGGCCGACGAGCTCGCGATAGAGGTTCGCGTATTCATCGGAGAATTTCGTCTCGCCCGTATGTGTCGCGTTGAAGGCCTGCATCCGGCGGGCCCAGCGCAGCATCTTGAGTTTGAACATCACCTCGCCGATGAGCGGTGAGGCGCGCCGCTGCCATTGCGGCGGCTGCGGCATCTGCATCAGCACCGGATCGACCATGGCGAGATTGTTGAAGCCATGATAGCTGACGACCATGTCGGGCTTGAGCGGCAGAATGAAACGCTTCAGGCGCTCGATGCTATCTTTAAGATTATAGCCGATGGCGCCGGCATTGATGACCTGGACAGGTCGACGGCAGACGAGCTTCTTGTCGATCAGTTCCTGAAGCACGGTCGGCCAGGCGCGCTGGTCGGCGGTGGTGAGCGTGCCGAATGTCGGCGATTCACCGATGACGAAAACGCGCCAGTTGTTGCCCTTGTCGGTCTCGAAATCGGGGCCGCGAAAGCCCTGATTGTTGATGCGGATCTCGGTGTCGAAGAATTTGCTGCGGGCGTTCGGCTTTTGCAGGAACGGCAGTTTGCCTTGCGGGTCCGGCTCTTCGATATTGGCCTTGGCGCCTTTGTTGAATTCATCGACGAAGAACGACCACCAGGCCTGGAAGGCGGCGGGATCGCTCTGCGCCTGTCGAAACGAATAGGTATTGAGGCCGGGACGGCGGACTTCCTGGTTCAGTGTCCGTGAGTAAAGATAATCGACGACCGGAAGGGTGAGCGCGAACAGCGCCAGGCCGATGCGGATCGTGTTGAAGAAACCGTGCTGCCAGAATTTCAGCCCGATCAACCCGACGATCAATCCGAACGCCGTCGCGATCATCGCAGCGTAGAAGAGCAGTGTCTGGCCGGCGTGAAACGACAGGTTGCACAACGCGCCGCCGCCGACCGCGAAGAGCAAGCCGATGATGCGGGCCGGCGTCGTGCGCAGCCTGCGCTCGAACGTGCTGAGCCATGCAGGCGTTGCGATGACGGCTACCGGACGCTGCCGCAAGATTTCGGCGCGATAGCGCGGCCGCGTCGCCAGGATGGGGCTCTCAAATCCGTAGAAGAACGCGGTGCAGAAGCCGATGAGCACGGCGACGTAGATCGCCAGTTGCAGCGCGATGGACAGATCGCCGAGGCGCGGGCGCAGCAGCAGGATGACGATGAGGTGGAACAGATAGATGGTGTAGGACACCTTGCCAAGAAAATAGCAGGTGGCTGCGAAGGCGGGCGACTGCTGGAAAGTGTCGCGGTGAAACGTCAGCGCGAAGATCAGTACGACACCGAACAGGCCCGACGTGAACGGATAGGCATGTTGGGCGAGCGGACTGCCATTGATGCTCGCGGCCCAGCCGGTTGCAAAAGCCAGAGCCGAGACGGCGGCGAGCGCGAGGCATGTGAGAAGCGGGCCGGCAAACCTGCGATAGTCCTGCTCGAGGCGCTGCAGCGCGACATAGAGCAGGAAGCCGTAGGCGATAGCGTCGAGGCGGAAGATCGTCACGCGCCGGATCGCCGCGTCCCAGTTCGCCATGTCGCCACTGACGCTGCGCGCCGCGATGAAAGCGAGGGCGAAGAGAATGACGAGATTGATGAAGCCGCGCCGACCCACGCCGGCCAGCTGTGCGCCGATCACCAGAACGGCGAAGGCCACATAAAACCATTCCTCGACCGAGAGGCTCCAGGCGACGGCGAAATAGTCGGCCGCTTCGGGCAGCGACGATGCGAAATTCTGAACGTAGAAAATGTACGATAAGAATTCCGGCTTGAAGATGTTGCCGGAAAGCACGGTGATCGCTGCCAGCGCGACGTAATAGGGCGGGATCGTCCGCATCCACCGGCGCACGAGAAAGATGCCGATGTCGGGACGATAGGCCGAAGCAAGACAATGCAGGATCTGCGGCGCCAGCACGAAACCGCTGAGGACGAAGAAGACTTCGACAGCCAGTATCGAGATGACCTGCATGACCGGCCAATCCTGCGAGCCGAGCATCAGATAATGCGGAATGGCGACGGCAAGCGCGGCCAGCCCGCGCAAAAGATCGAGCGAGGCCAGGCGGCCAAGCAATGCGTCGTTTTGCTGTCGCCGTGCTTCCCCGCTCAATGTCTAGCCCTGCGGTCCGCGATACAGGAAGGGCACGTCGATCTGGCCGGAGGCGAAGGCCACGGCGACAATATGGATGACGAGGACGAGAATCACCGCCGGGAGCCAGCGCGATCTTGCGGCGAAAAGGCTTGCTATCATGGGCGGTCTTTTGCGGATTTCCATGAGGAGGGTGCGGACCCGTTGAGCCGCCGTCTATATACCGCTGTCGCGGTTCGCGCTACGTTTGCCGGATGTTTCAGACGGTCGCGACTGTGCTTGATTGGCTGGGCGTCCTCGTCTTCGCGGTGACGGGCGCGCTGGTTGCTTCGCGAAAGCAGATGGATATCGTGGGGTTTGCCCTTCTCGGCACGGTGACGGGCATTGGCGGCGGCACCTTGCGCGATGTGCTTTTGGGCTCGCTGCCGGTCTTCTGGGTGCGGGACCCATCCTATCTGATCACCTGCGTCGCGGCTTCGTGCGTGGTGTTTTTCACGGCGCATATTCCGCAATCGCGCTATAAATATCTGTTGTGGCTCGACGCCGTCGGCCTCGCGCTGTTTGCGGTGATCGGGGCGGATAAGGCGCAGCAGGCTGGAACGGGGCCTATCGTCGCTGTGGCCATGGGGGTGATCACGACGACATTTGGTGGGATTATCCGGGATATCCTTGGCGGCGAGGTCCCGGTGATTCTCGGCCGCGAAGTCTATGTCACAGCCGCCCTTGCGGGGGCCGTGATTTTCGCCATCTTGATCACAGCCGGGGCATCGCGCGAAGTGGCGCTGGCGACCGGTTTTGTGGTCGGTTTCTCTGTCCGGGCCGCGGCCCTTTACTGGGGCTGGTCGCTGCCGGGCTACATGCCGCGCACTTAGGTCATGATGCGATTAGACGAAATCGCATCATGACCTCGTTTTTTATTTGAACATGATCTTTTCGGAAAACCGGGTTCCACTTTTCCGGATCATGCTCTAGCTGCCGCCATCCGCGTTCCGCGTTTCCGGCACATAGCGGATGAGCAGGAAGGCCACCATGGCCGCCGCGCCTGCCGTGAACAGGAACGACGAACCGTAGTTCACCTGGTCGGCGAGCAGCGCGAAGATGATCGGGCTGAGACTGGCGCCGCCCTGGCCGGTGAAGCGCCACAGGCCGAGGAACGTGCCGCGCGCCTCCGGCGGCGCCACGTCGGCGCCGACCGTCTGCACGGAGCCGCCCGTCAATGCCTGCAGGCCGACGCCGATAAAGAACAGCACGACGTACCAGCCAAGCGGCAGCTGCGCGAAAGCCGAGATGGCAAGCGCCGTCATCGAGAAGGCGCAGCCGAGGAAGCCCGGCACCATGGTGCGCTTGCGTCCGAAGCGATCCATCATCCAGCCGGCGATGAAGCCGATCGGCCATGACAGCAGCGCCGCGCCGGTGGCGAGATAGCCGATCTGGGTGGGTCCCAGATGATATTCGAAGGCGGCATAAAGATGCAGCAGGTCCGCCTGCACGGGGCCGCGCGTCAGGCCGGCGAAGAACGTCACGCCGAAATAGACGAGGCGCGGCATGATGATTTCGCGCAGCGACATGGTGCGCCGCGCGCGCGGCGCACCGCGCGTCCCCTTGTCGGCTGCGTTCTTTTGGGCCCCCAGCGAAGCCATCGCCAGGGCCACCAGGGCCAGCACCGCATAGGCGACGAACGGGGCGCTCGCGCCCCAGTCGCTGGCGATGAAGCCACCCACGATGGGACCCGCGAGCTTGCCGGTATTGTCCATGCCGAACATCCAGCTCACCATGCGCCCGCGCTGGGCCGCCGTGGTGTCCTGGGAAATCGAGGCGAGGCGGCCCATCACCCACATCTGGGCGGCAAAACCGTTGAAGAAGCGCAGTACGATCAGTTGCGGAAATGTATGGGCGTAAACGACCAGAAATGCAGTTACCGCCGTCAGCAAAGGGCCGCCGATCATGACCGACTTGCGGCCGAACCGGTCGATCAGCCAGCCGGAGGGAATCGTCGCCGCAACATTGCCGATCAGGAATGCGGTGACGACGCCGCTGGCGACGCCGAAACTGACGTCGAATGATTTTGCAAGGGTCGGGATGGCGGGCAGGGCGATGCCGGTGCCCAGCGCCAGGATCAGCGCCGGCAGATAGGTCGTCCACACCGCTTGCCAGGAAACCGCCGCGGCGCCGCTCGCAGGAGCGGCCGGCTGCGTGTCATTCTTCAACGTATCAACCTTCGTCATCCTCCCTCGCGCGTTGGTGGGGTTGCTTGCGTGCGCCTGTCGTGGGCACGTCCTGCCCGCCACTTATCGTGCCGAGCTGAAGCAAGCAAACAAGCTGCCCCGTTTTTGGGCGCTCATGACCGCAGCCCCCCGTTGCACGGTTTGCATGGCGCTCGTGGACCTTGGGAAATGAGGGTTTCCGGCGCTACCGCGACCATCAACAATCCGTGATGCCGCACCGATACTGCCTTGGTTTCCTTGCCTCAAGATGGTTCTCAACTGAACGATGATGTCTCTCGCGGGTGAAAGCAGCGGCTCGGTCTTAGTCCGCTTCTTCGCTGATGCCTTGCGATTGACAGCCGGAAAAAGACCGGCAAGCGTCGCTGATACGGATCAAACAGCATGGCCACGCGATGCCTCTCTCCTATACGCAGAACATGGAAGACTATCACCTGGCGCTGGCGTTCGACGGTCAGGCGGGTGGCACATACATCGATGTTGGCGCCGGCCATCCGGTCGCCGACAATGTGTCGCTGTGGTTCTATGAGCGCGGCTGGAGCGGGCTCGTCATCGAGCCGCAAAGCGATCTTGCGGCGCTCTATCCGCGCGTGCGGCCGCGTGATCGCGTGTACGCGGGACTCGTTGGCCGCACACATGGACTGGCGGATTTTTACGAGGTCGACCGGCTGCATGGCTTTTCCACCACCGTTCAGGCGCACGCGGACACGGCACGGACGTTCGGCGCCGGCTATCACGTCGCGCAGCGCCCCATCACGACCCTGGCACGGCTGTGCGAAGAGCATGGTCTCAGCGAGATCGATTTCCTCAAGGTCGATGTCGAGGGCGGCGAGGCAGATGTACTGGCCGGCAATGACTGGAACAGGTTTCGTCCAAAGATCGTCGTGGCCGAGGCCGTCACGCCGGGCAAGGGCGAACCGTGCTGGGAGGCATTCGAGCCGATGCTGCTCTCCAACGGCTACCGGTTTCGATTGTTCGATACGTTGAACCGCTTCTATGTCGCCGAGGAGCATCCCGAACTCTTCGAGAAGCTGCCCGCCGAACGCACCCCTTGGGACCGCGTAACGCATATGTACGAGATCGGCCGGGCGCCCGAGAACGCCAAACATCCCGACCATCTCCTCTCCCGGCGGCTGGCGCGCGGATTGTGGGCGATGCTGCCCCACATCGACCCCGCGCTCATGTCAGAGCTTTTGCGGCGCGGAGAAGGCGAGGCCGTCGATCCGCGCAGCGAGGAATTCCGGCTCGCGCTTGGTCGGATTGCCTGCGGTTACGACGGTGGACAGATCGTCGACGAACAGACCTGACGCCAGTAAATTTTTTTCACGACCATGGATCGATTTCCTGCCTCGGGCGTTTGGCAGTCGGTCCGGGGGAATATCCAGATGGCGTCGCAGCGTTTGAGGGTGGTTCGCGTGATAGCCGCGGTCACCGGGTTGGTCGTGGGTGTATTGGCGGGTTTGTCGCTTTTTTCCGTCACGCGAACGTCGGTGGGCACTGCAATGACGGGCCCGGCCGCTCCCGAAAAAATGGCCAACATTGACTACGCAAACGGAATGCCGATCTACCGCGAGCAATGGTTTCCCCGCGGGCGCAGCGACTGAGCGGCCGCGCTGGCCAAAGTGGGAAAACCTCCTGGGATGCGAGATGTGCCAGTCTGAGGAGAGGCCGGGCCAGCGTGAGCGCTCAGCCTGCAACAAAATCAACGGTTGCGCGTTCTTTTCGGGCTGACCTGATGAGAGGCATTTTCGGGGGGATCAATGACCGCGCCAAACACGCCAACCATCGGCGCTGATGCATGGCGTCAGATCGTCGACAGCGCGGTCGGTACAGCGATCATTACCACCGACCTCGAAGGTCGGGTGACCAGCTGGAATGAAGGCGCCGCCCGGATGCTTGGGTGGACCGAGACCGAGGTTCTCGGGGAAACGCTGGAGCGCTTGTTCCCGCCGGGAGAGGGTGCCGCGGCACTCCGGCAAGAGATGCGCGATGCGCTTGCCGTGGGGCGCGGCGGCGGAATGGAAGGTTGGCGCATTCGCCGCGACGGATCGAAGATCTGGGCAGTCGGCGAGATGTCCCCGATCCGCGATCGCGCGGGTGCTGTTGTCGGGTTTACCAAAATCTTGCGGGATCGCACGGGCGATCGGGAAGCTCAGGAGGCGATAGCAGAGGAACGCCGCGCGCTGGAGGTGCTTAATCGCGCCGGCTCCGCGCTTGCGGCCAAGACTGATCTTCAGGTCCTCGTCCAGATCGTGACCGATGCCGGCGTCGAACTGACGGGCGCCGAGTTCGGCGCGTTCTTTTACAACGTCGAGAACGAAGCTGGTGAGAGCTACATGCTCTATACCCTCTCTGGCGCGCCGGCCGAGGCATTCTCCAAGTTTCCGATGCCGCGCAACACGGCGGTGTTCGAACCGACCTTCTCGGGCAAAGGCATCGTCCGCTCCGACGACATCACCAAGGACCCGCGCTACGGGCATAACGCGCCTCGCAAAGGCATGCCGGAGGGACACCTTCCTGTTCGCAGCTATCTGGCTGTGCCGGTCAGCTCACGGAACGGCGGGGTGATCGGCGGACTGTTCTTCGGCCATGCCCAAACTGGCGTCTTCGATGAACGCTCGGAGCGGGGCATGGAAGGGCTGGCGGCTGAGGCGGCTGTTGCGATCGACAATGCCAGGCTGTTTCAGGCGCTCGAACGCGAACTGGCGCAACGGCGCAAGGCCGAGGCCGAACTCGCCGACAGCGAGGCTCGCTTGCGGCTGGCTACCGAAGCTGCGGAAATTGGCACATGGGATTACGATCCCGCATCCGGGGAGCTCCGATGGGACGTTCGATGCCGGCAGCTTTTCGGGCTCTCCCCGGAGGCGCCCGTCACCTACGAAGGTTCATTCCTCGCCGGGCTCCATCCGGACGACCGACAGCGCGCAGACGAGGCTGTTCAACGAGCCCTCGATCCTCACGGATCAGGCCGTTATAATTTCGAGTATCGCACAATCGGCATCGAGGATCGCAAGCAGCGGTGGATTGCCGCGAACGGACGGGCATTCTTTGATTCAGGCAAGGGCGCGCGGTTTGTCGGAACGGTGATCGATATCACCGACCGCAAGGCTACTGAAGAGCGGCTGCATCAGCTCAACGAGCGCCTGGAAGAGCAGGTGGAGGCCGAAATCGGCAAACGCGCGGAAGCCGAGGAAGCGCTGCGCCAGGCGCAGAAGATGGAAGCCGTGGGGCAGCTGACCGGGGGGATCGCTCACGACTTCAATAACCTTCTGGCTGGTATCAGTGGCAGCCTGGAAGTCATTGAAAGGCGCCTCTCTCAAGGGCGCCGCGATGGGATCGAGCGGTTCATCAATGCTGCGCAGACATCCGCCCGCCGCGCGGCGGCGCTGACCCAGCGGCTTCTGGCCTTCTCCCGTCGCCAAACCCTCGATCCCAAGCCGACCGACGTGAACCGGCTGGTCTTCGGCATGGAGGACCTGATCACCCGCACCGTCGGGCCGGCCATCAACGTCGAAGTTGTAGGGGCGGCCGGCTTGTGGCCGACAAAGGTCGACAACGCCCAACTCGAGAGCGCGCTTCTCAACCTGGCCATCAATGCTCGTGACGCGATGCCGGATGGCGGGAAGCTGACGATCGAGACGGCCAACAAGTGGTTGGATAACCGGGCAGGCCGTGAGCGCGACCTGCCGCCAGGGCAATATATCTCGGTGTGCGTCACGGACACGGGAACAGGCATCCCCAAGGAGATCACAGGCCGGATTTTCGACCCCTTCTTCACCACCAAGCCCATCGGGCAAGGCACGGGCCTCGGCCTTTCCATGATCCATGGCTTTGTACGGCAGTCTGGCGGACAAGTCCGCGTCTACAGCGAGCCGGGCCACGGAACGACGATGTGCCTCTACCTGCCGCGCTATTCTGGCGATATCACGGAGGAACCAGAAGGGGTCGAAGCACGGATCTCGGAAGACGGCGCCGGCGAAACGGTGCTTGTGATCGATGACGAGCCGACCGTTCGGATGCTCATCGTTGAAGTGCTGGAAGAGGCTGGATATGTCCCGCTCGAAGCGGAGGACGGTCCATCCGGGCTGAAAATTCTCAAGTCAGACGTCAGGATCGATCTGCTTATTACCGATGTGGGGTTGCCGGGTGGCATGAACGGTCGACAAGTGGCGGACGCAGCCCGGCTGAGCCGTCCGGACCTGAAGGTTCTATTCGTCACCGGTTTCGCGGAGAACGCGGCCGTGGGCAATGGTCATCTCGAGGCTGGAATGGAAGTGATCACCAAGCCCTTCGTGATGACGGAACTGGCCAACAAGATCACCGACATGATCGAGGGTCGCGACTGAGGCGGCTGACGGCCGGAGCCGCCTTTGCTGCAGACATGCAGTGGAATGCCTCGGATCTGGATCGAATAGGCGCGGTCCCGAAGACCGCTGAAACCTATCGAAACAATGAGGTAGATGGTGGGCGATACAGGGATCGAACCTGTGACCCCTTCCATGTCAAGGAAGTGCTCTCCCGCTGAGCTAATCGCCCTTCCGTCAAGAAGGCGGCCGGACGAACCGGCCTGCGGAGTGAGAGGGGGTATAAGGGTTCATTGTGCCGGGTGCAAGTGAGCATCAGCAGCCAAATTGGTGAAATCACGCGAAATCCACCGCGCCGCGCTCTTTTCCGCCCATTCTTGCCCTGGCCGGGCGTGTGCGGTAGAAACCGGGTGCAATTCCTACAAGCAATTCGTACATGGAGCTCGTATTTTGGCCGCTTCCAAGCCGATCCACTGGCAGAACGCTCTGACCATCGTCAGCGTGGGGATTCTCGTCGGCACCGAGCTTGTCGGCATGTCCTGGGCCGCGGGCTGGGCGCTGGGTGGCATTTTCGACCTGCCGCCGGTGGTGCGCTACGGCATCGAAATTTGCAGCGGCCTGCTTGGCTTCACCGGCCTGTTCTACTTCCTGCGCGCCGCGCTCAAGGTCGAGCCGATTCGCGGCTGACTTTTTAGTCCGGACAGGGTTTCAGGACGGCGATGTCGGCCGTGTCGGCCGGCGTGCCGATGGCGCGGCATTGCCCTAGCGCGCAGAACGTCCACCCCGCCGGCACCGCGTCCGAGCGGCGCAACGCCACCTCCGGCAGCGGACCG
>Ga0182744_1000160_pt1 | contig 75802 bp, 60 predicted proteins | sample eDN3rd30CKraftMG_FD_128525 | JGI IMG/M metagenome (GOLD analysis project Ga0182744, IMG submission 128525) | Enriched Miracle-Growth compost microbial communities from Emeryville, California, USA - eDNA 3rd pass 30_C Kraft MG (version 2) (version 2) ... | reverse complement strand
TCATCACGAACAACTGGCAACTCGTAACTGGCAACGCACAACTAATATTTTAGATATGAGATGTGAGATATGAGATATGAGACTATCGGGTACTTTACTTCTTTCTGCTTGCTGTTTTTCGCTTTCTGCTTTAAGCTTTCTGCTCTTACAACGTATCACTTAACACTTATAACTCAAGAGCTTTTCGCTTTAAGCTTTTCGCTTCCTATAATTCATTGTAATGTTTTAAATGAGAAGCCCTGTGCTAACCAATACTCAATGGCTTTGGGTAAGGCATAATACAAACGGGGTATTGCCTTGATGCTATCATGGAAAACAACAATAGAACCATTCGTGGCATAGGTTATGGCGTGTTGATAACATTTTTCGGGCGTAAGCTGATTGTCAAAGTCATAGGTAATGACATCCCACATGATGATTTTATATTTTTTTCTTAGCTTCCTAAATTGTATCGGGGTACATTGGCCATGGGGAGGACGAAAAAGCTGCGTTTGGGTCAACTGATCACACAGGGCAACGTTTTCAAGGTAATCAGCGAGGGGTGTTTTCCAACCTTTTAAATGGTTATGCGTATGATTCCCAATTTGATGGCCAGCAGCTTTTACTTGTTTAAAAATTTCAGGATGTTTAACGATATTTTCGCCCACACAAAAGAAAGTTGCTTTGATGTTATATTTTTTTAAGATATTTAGTACTTGTGGTGTAACATCGGGAATAGGTCCGTCGTCAAAGGTTAAGTAAATACATTTTTCTTTACGGTTACCGTGCCACATTAGTTTGGGTAGTAACAGACGTAGCCATAAAGGTGATTTAACAATATACATATGCTTCTAGCTATGGTAATCAAAACGAAGGTAAAATTAAAAAGCAAATATTATAAACAATTGATATAAAATACTACATGATACAACATATACCCTATAGAAAATACATGAAATACGGTGCTTTGGCATGGATAGCAAGTACATTTTTTCTTTCGGCTTATGCCCAAAAAACGATTACGATCAGAGAGGCATTGGATCAGGCACTACGGAATAATTTACAGGTGAAGCAAGCCGCATTTCAAAGTTCTTTAAGCGAACAAGATTTATTGCAGGCAAAGATGGATCGGTATCCGTCGTTAAGTGGAAATATTCAAGGTAGACAGAATTGGGGGCTAAGTTTTGACCAAACATCGGGCCGTTTGATCAATTCGTCGGTCACATCAGCAGGGATTGGCTTAAGTACAGACGTCGTGTTATTTGGTGGTTTTCAGAAGATCAATCAAATAAAGGCTAACCAGTATCAGGTGTTTGCCAGCCAAAGTAATTTGGATAAAGCCAAAAATGATTTGGTGCTGGCGGTGGTTACGAAATATTTAGAAGCACTCAGTAATCATGATATGGCCATTGCAGCGAAACAACAAGTTGCGCTTTCAAAAGAGCAATTACGGGTACAACAGTATAATTATGAAGTGGGTAACAAGACACTGGCCGATTTATCGCAAGCAAAAAGCCAGTTAGCAACAGACGAATTGAATTTAACTACGGCACAAAATGCCTATGATTTAGCGATACTCGAGCTGAAGCAACTGATGGAAATGGATCCCAGTAATGACATTGGCTTAGAAAAACCGCCATTACCCAATGTGGATAAATTGGTATCTGCTTATGTTGCCCAAGATATCTATCATGAGGCCGTACAGAAATACCCCGATGTGAAATTGGCAGAATACAACACCTTGGTTGCCCGAAAGAATATTGATATTGCGAAGGGTGGTTTCTACCCACAATTGTCTATTGGAGCCGGTTACAGCACCAATTATTCGTCGCAGGCGCAACGGCTCATTTCTTATGAACCGTTGATATATGAGGATATTTCTTTTGGAAAGCAGCTGGATGAAAATAGAACCAAAACCGTTTTCGCACAGTTAAGTATCCCCATTTTCGATAACTACCGAAGAAACATTGCCGTCAAAAAGGCTAGAATATCATACGAAAGTGCTGTAAATGATGAGCTTTTAGCGAAAAACAACCTGAACAAGGTGGTTAACCAAGCCGTACTTGATTTACGTACGGCAGAAAAACGTTATTACTCTACGCAGGAAAATTTTAAATCTGCATCCGATGCCTTCGAGGTACTGAAGCAACGATACGATGTGGGATTGGCCAATTCGGTAGAGTTATCTACACAACAAACAGCCATGAATAAAGCTGAATTTGATTTTATTCAAGCACGATATGATTTTATTTTTAAAAGCAAGGTGATTGACTTTTATCTGGGTAGACCTATTACATTTAACAATTAATCAGGTAGCCAAAACAACACATTATAGTTCATTACAGTATGGCAAAGAAGAAAAAAAGTACACTAAAATATATTATTATTGGCGCAGTTGCCTTATTAGTGCTTGCTTTCATAGCAGGGAAATTGGGCTGGATAGGCGGGCCAAAAGCAGTGCAAATTGCTACTGATAAAGCAGAAAAAAGAACTGTTCAGGAAACCGTATCGGCTAGTGGTAAAGTACAACCCGAAAAGGAAGTTAAATTAAGTTCGGAAGTATCTGGTGAAATTGTTGAATTGAATATAAAAGAAGGTGAGGTTGTTAAACAAGGACAAATCCTTTGCCGTATCAAACCGGATATCCTGCAATCGGGGTATGACCGTGCCGTGGCATCACTCAATTCGCAACGGGCAGCGCTAGCTGCGGCAGAACAACAATTAAAACAGGCTGATGCTTCATTAGCTATCATGCAAGCAACCTTCAATCGGACAAAACAATTATATGAGAAAAAGGTCATCTCCGCATCAGAATTTGATAAAGCCCGAACGGATTATGAAAGTGCACGGGCAAGTGTGGAGGCACAAAAACAGAACGTAATTGGTGCGCGCTATGGCATTGATCAATCCCAAGCGGCCGTGAAGGAGGCCGGTGATAATTTAGCTCGTACAACCATTTATGCACCGGTAGCCGGAGTAATCTCTATGCTAGAGGTAGAAGAAGGCGAACGGGTGGTGGGAACAGCACAAATGGCTGGTACGGAAATTATGCGCATTGCCAATTTATCGTCTATGGAGGTCAATGTAGATGTAAATGAAAGCGATATTAACCGGGTAACGTTAAAGAACACAGCCGATATTGAAATAGATGCTTTTAGAGGCCGGAAGTTTAAAGGTGTGGTGACTGAAATAGCCAGTTCTTCTTCTGCAAACGCTGCTACCACAACCGTTTCCAACACCGATCAGGTAACGAATTTTACCGTGAAGGTTCGTATTTTACCCGAATCATACGAAGATTTATTAAAGACCGACCGGCCAAACCCCTCTCCTTTCAGACCCGGTCTTTCGGCAACAGTAGATATTCATACCGAAAAAAATACGGGACTAGCTGTACCTATCCAAGCGGTAACTACTCGGGAAGATCTGACAAAAAAAGATAGTACCGCAACGAAAGGTAGCGATCAAAATCAGGATAATGGCAAAAAAGAAGAAGGTTTTAAAACCAATGTAAAAGAATATGTCTTTGTATATGACGCAAAGACCAATAAGATCAAACAAGTTGAAGTAACCACAGGCATTCAAGATGATGCCTATATTCGCATTTTAACCGGATTAAAAGAAGGCCAAGAAGTAGTAACCCGACCGTTTAATGCGATTAGCAAGACTTTGAAAGATGGTGATTTAGTAGAAAAGGTAGCCAAAGACAAAGTAAACTGACAACGACCTATGGTAAGCTTTGAAACAGAAATAGCTAAGTTTGGTAATAAAAGTGAAAAAACGGGTTGGTCTTATATTGAAATAGAAACCTCGCTCGCCGAAAAAATAAAACCAGGTTATCGAAAAGCGTTTCGAGTAAAAGGAAAGATAGATGACGTGGTTATTCAGGGATTGGCTCTTACCCCCATGGGTGAGGGCCATTTTATCTTGGCATTGAAGGCTGCTCTTCGCAAACAATTGAAAAAGGAAGCCGGAAATAAGGTACATGTCATACTGGAAGAAGATGTAGATTTTAAAATAGATATCCCAGATGACCTTGAAATCTGTTTGAGTGAAGAACCCGTGTGGCTGGAGCGTTTTATGGCTTTAGCACAGTCTCATCGGCATTATTTCATAAATTGGATCAACCAAGCAAAAACTGAGTTTACCCGTACCAAGAGAATAGCACTTACCGTGGAGGCCATGGAAAAACAGCTCGATTTTGGTGCCATGATTCGGATGGACAAAGCGCGCCGGAATAGTTAATATATTGTATCTTTGTTGCTGATTATGGCTATATCAGCAGCACATACAGAAACTATTGTAGCATTGGCTACACCATCAGGCAGTGGCGCCATTGCCGTGATTAGACTTTCCGGACCAAAAGCAATTACTCTTGTCAATGAGGTATTTAAAGGAAAAGACCTCACGCAACAAGCCAGCCATACCATTCATTTTGGAACCATACGCAACGATGACGGCCATATTCTGGACGAGGTATTGGTTTCACTCTTCATTGCGCCACATTCTTATACGAAAGAAAATGTGGTCGAAATATCTACCCATGGTTCGCGGTATATCATAGAAAGTATCATTAAATTACTTATAAACAAGGGTGCTCGCGCAGCAAAAGCGGGAGAATTTACCCTACGTGCTTTCTTAAATGGTGGAATGGACCTGTCTCAAGCGGAAGCAGTGGCTGATCTGATTGCTTCCGACTCTGCTGCTTCTCACCAAGTGGCTATGCAACAAATGCGCGGTGGTTTCTCAAATGAATTAAAAGCATTACGTGAGCAGCTCATCCATTTTGCATCACTGATTGAGTTGGAACTCGACTTTTCTGAAGAAGATGTAGAGTTTGCCAACCGTATTCAATTGAAAACATTGATTTTGCAAATCAACAGCGTTTTACAAAAGCTTATCCACTCTTTTGATCAAGGCAACGTATTGAAGAATGGCGTACCGGTTGTCATCGCAGGAAAACCTAACGTAGGTAAATCGACTTTACTCAATGCCCTACTGAATGAAGAGCGCGCAATCGTATCGGACATTGCAGGTACCACACGCGATATTATTGAAGACGAATTCAATATTGAGGGCGTTATTTTTCGTTTTATCGACACGGCAGGCATCCGGGATACAGAAGATTTAATTGAGGCGGAAGGTGTAGCACGTACGCGCGAAAAGATGAAGCAAGCCCGGTTAATTATTTATTTGGTAGACCCTATACAAGACCAGGTAGAAGACGTATCTATTCAAGTGGCAGATTTGGTATTACTGCAAATACCTTTTGTATTACTCGTGAATAAAAAAGATCTGCTAACTACCGAGCAGCTAGCTGCTTTTGAGCCGTTGAACCCTGTCTTTATCTCGGCTAAACAGCGGGATGGAGTTGAAGCATTGAAAACCGCATTACTAAATGAGGTTAATCTGCGTAATATCCATACAGACGACGTATTGGTTACCAATATTCGGCATGTGGAAGCACTACAAAAAACGCAGGAGGCATTGGATAAGGTGCTATATGGTTTAGAACATCCGGTTACATCTGATTTTTTAGCCATTGATATTAGGCAAGCACTGCATCATTTAGGCTCTATTACTGGTCAAGTCAGTACCGACGATCTATTGGAGAACATCTTCTCAAAGTTCTGCATCGGGAAGTAAAAACACTATGTTTATTTCAATCCTGGTAAATTTTCCTTTTTTGGTGGTCGCATTGAGCATGTAAGTGATCACTGCTGAAATAAAGGTAATTACTTTGCCTGGGAGGTAACCACTCCGTACGTAAAGCTATCTACCATAGCAGCCATTATACTTTATTATAGGCTATATATTTGATTGTGGTCATCACGATTTTTCATTTATAGAACAATAATGCTGAATTATTTAACATATGTCCTAAAACTATCCCTATATACTCTTTACTATTGCTTTTCCATGATGCTTTCCTTAACAGGGTACAGCATCCGTTCGAAGAATAGCCATAGTATAAACCGGATAGTATGATGAGAAACAACATAACAAAGAAGATATTTATATCATTGATCTTTTGTGCGTTCAGCACCACTCCCACCCTAGCCAAGCAAACGATTGGGAAACAGAAACCAAATATTATTGTCGTGTTAGTAGATGATATGGGGTATTCTGATTTGGGCTGTTATGGTTCGGAAATTCAGACACCCAACATCGATGCCTTAGCTAAATCTGGAATGATCATGAACAACTTTTACAATGATGCGCGCTGTTGTCCAACGCGAGCTTCGCTATTAACAGGTCAGTATCAGCAAAAAGTTGGTGTAGCAAGTTTTGGCACAAGCTTGACAAATAATGGAGTTACCATAGCGGAGGCTTTAAAAACAGCGGGTTATCATACAGCTATGGTGGGTAAATGGCACTTATCTAAGGCGGTAACCTTAACAGATAAAGCCAAACATTTGAAATGGCTCAACAGAGAATACAATCCTGACACGCTTTATGCTGACATCGATACCTACCCTGCAAAACGTGGATTTGATAAGTTTTATGGAGTAATTTGGGGCGTAGTGAACTATTATAATCCTTTTTCGTTGGTGGAGGGGACTAAAGCAGTTTTAGACATACCAAAAGATTATTATACAACGCATGCTTTTACTCAAAAGGCCATTGAATATGTGAATGATTACAAGAACGACAAAAAACCTTTCTTTATGTATTTGGCTTACAACGCGGCGCATTGGCCTGTACAGGCACCTGCTGAAACCATTAAAAAATATGAAAAAACATATTTAGGTGGTTGGGATAGTTTAAGAAGGGTTCGATATGATCATATGCTGCGCTTAGGTTTTATCAATGAAAAAGATTTCCCTTTTGTGGAAGAGGAGGATCAAGCTCAAAAATGGGATAGGCTCACTCCCGCACAAAAAGCTCATTATGCAAAAAGAATGGCCGCCCACGCCGCCACCTTAGATGAGGTAGATCAAAGCATCGGCCAATTAGTGGCACAATTAAAAAAGAATGGACAGTTTGAAAATACGGTTATTTTCTTTATGGCCGACAATGGTGCTTCTCCTGAAGAACCAAAACACCCTGGTTACGATCGACCTTCTGCTTTAAGCGACGGCACGCCGCTGCAATATGCCTTTGGAGATCATGATAAAATCGGTAGTGATGTTTCTTATGTCGGCATTGGCAGTGGTTGGGCTAATGCCGTAAATGCTCCCTACCGCTATTGGAAAGCGGAATCATACAATGGAGGTGCAAAAACACCGATGTTTATGTGCGGCCCCGGCATTGCTCAAGGAGTGAATTATTCTTTAGGAGATGTAATGGATATTATGCCTACCTGTTTAGCACTTGCGGGCGCTAGCCAGCCAAAAATGAACAAAGGGGTGAAAACTACTCCTATAGATGGACATAGTTTGGTACCCATTATGCAGGGAAAAGAAGTAAACAATTATAAAAATCTATTTTTTGAGCATGATGGCGGAAAGGCGCTCATTTCTGGAGACTATAAAATAGTACAACTGAGAAAAGGTAATTGGGCCTTGTATCATTTAAAATACGACGCGACCGAAACCCGAGATTTATCGGCCATAGAACCAGAAAAGCTGAAAGAAATGATCGACGTATGGACAGCATGGGCAAATGATTTAAATATTGACATCAATCCTGGAAATTTAAAATTAGAGTAAGCGTTTTGACCGTTCATTTCCTGTTAGTTATCACTGACCATGTTTTCGTCTTTATATTGCCTGGGAGAAAGTTTGAATTTTCTTTTAAAGACCCTACTAAAATAATTGGGGTCTCTATAACCACAATGATAAGCTATTTCGCCAATGGGAAGGTTTTGTTTCAACATAACTAGCGCCTTTTCCAAGCGGTATTCGTTCAGCAATTCACTCGCACTGGTGTTGTGTACCAGTTAAATGGGAGAATGGCAAGTTAATGCCAGACGATTCGCGGTCTAAAGAATTTTATAACTCAAATGATTAAATTATATGAAACAGACATCATTATTTACATGTTTGACCTTTTTTGTTTTATTTACATTTTCATCAAATGCTCAGGAAATCGGACTTAATTTCAACCACAATCCAGAGAATATCGATTTGAAATACGTAGCACAAACCGGCGTAAAATGGGTCAGAACAACCCCTCGTATTCTTGATTATGTAGATGGAGCACTTCATGTTAAAAATGATCCCGGAATCAAAATGGTTGTAGCATCTGGTAAAAGCGGTTATGAAATTGCTTTCGGTTTCAGGTGGGATTTTAAGCGAAGAGCACTTCGGTTACCTGAACCAAATACGGATCGCGAAGCGCTTTACTTTAAGACGGTCGACAGTATTCTGGATCAAGTAGGCCAATATGTAAAAATCTTTAAATTGGGCAACGAGCCAAATCTGGAAACCATGGAAGTGGATATGCAATACAACAGCCACCATGAAATTCCATTGGTTATCTTTACCAACCGACTGTTCGAACATGTTTTCGCTTATTATAAGAAGCATCCCGAATGGAAGATGCCCGAATTTTATACCGGGTCACTCCCAGCTCTTTTTGAAAAACGTTGGCAGGAAAACCCCGGTGTTTTAGAATTGATTCAATATACCCAAACAAATAAACAGATTACGGGGCTCGCTGTTCACTTACACATTGCGGACACCGCTGATATCCCCCAGGCACTAACGTTTGTACGCCGGATTATGCCATCTAAACCAATCATCGTACCCGAGTTTTCTTTATGGAGACTTTATAACAAGCAATTCAACAGTTATATTAAGGACAGTGGTACGGGTGCTGCGTTTCTAAAAAAATACAAGCTGCCGAAAAATATGAAAGTGCATGAATTTCTAACGCTGGTAAATGATAAAAAAATTCCACCCAGCCAATTTTATGAAATGTTTATTTCACAAAATTGGTATCCAGATCATTACCTGAATATCTATCGGAGATATTATCAAACATACGGTGTAACCCTGGCAACATATCCCCTATTCCAACAAGGATATTCGAAAGTAGTAACCCCCAAGTCTCAATCTTGGTTCTTGAATCCAATTTTCATGAATAAATCCTATGGCACCAATAAACAAGGAGAATATGAGAAAAACCCGCTGAGCTATGAAGATTTTATGAATTGGGTCAGGAATACCTACTAAAGTATCTCATAAAATACGGCACATCATATGTGGTACATTGCATCTTAAAAAGCATAGCCAATTGTTATAGACCCATATTGATGTGCCGTAGCGGTACTTCTCACCTCTTTGGTATTAAATTGCAAATGTATATCCAGAGAGAAGTGTTTCTTTGCATAGTTAAAGCCAATTAATTGGCTTAACATCCAAGGCTCTATGCCAAATATAATAGGTCCCTTGTCATGAAGCAGCATGCCTCCCTGAATACTCGCATCGTAAAGGCGATAATAGACTACCGGACGGTAATAAAAATAACGCTCCGTCTTAATTTTACTGTTGGCGGCACTTAATCGGTTATTATAAAACGCTGTTTCGTATAACGCATTTACTCGGCCAAATCGAAAAATAGGCCCTATTCCTAGATAGCTTTGATTCAGTCCCAATGAAACGCTGGCCCCTGCCTGCATGTCTACTTTGCCTGAACTGCTACGCGCAAGCAACTTATTATAGCCAAAACGCATGTCGAACACGACATTATCTCTCAGTTGATAATCCCAACCATTTATTTGATAAAAGCCAAACAATCTATGAAAGCTGCGTTGCATTTGCTCACCAAATGCTGCCTTTCCATAAACCCCTACTTCAGCAGCGATGTTCAACACCGATTCGTTTTTATAAAATTTTGATGTTTGTCCACGCATATACAAATAAGCCGTAAATGGCCGATCCATAAATTCTGCCTCACTGAAACCATTATAAGCATTGTAAAGCTTATGCCCAATAGATAAACCCCATAACGCTTTCACAGCATTGCCACGCAAACGATGATTGTTTGTTAATTTACGATAACTAAATGCAATACCATTTGTATAATATTGATCTTGACTGATAAACAAATAGGCATCATTATCGCTATTTAAAGCGACTTCATGTACCTGTGTTTCCTGTGCATGACAGTTCAATACAAGGCAACAAAACATGATATACCAGCCCATGTAACTGGTTAATACTTGGTTGATTGCGTCCAATTTCATGAGAATGAGACCAAACTTAGAAAATTGCCTTTAATTTTCAAAACGTTTGAAACAAAGTTGTTAACAGAAGCTTAATTCTGAAAAAACCACTTTAAATTAAATGATATTTTTTTATCTTGCATGGCTAAGATTTGTGACAAACATGTCTTATTCAAAAGCTAAAACAACAAATAAACGAAATGAAAACAATTGCACTTAGTATTTGTACAGGCTTATTTCTGGTAGCTTCAGCTGCTGCACAGCAGCCAAATACGTTAACCAAGAAGGAAAAGAAAGAAGGATGGGTATTGATATTTGACGGTAAAACCACCAATGGCTGGCATACTTATCGCAAAGATAAAGCCGGCGCGGCGTGGGCCGTAAACGATGGCGCATTGGTATTCAACACCCCATCTGATAAAGCGGAAGGTGGTGATTTGGTTACCGACAAGGAATACGAAAATTACGATTTAACACTCGAATGGAAAATCAGTGAAGGGGGGAATAGTGGTATCATATTTGGCGTAAAGGAAGATCCAAAATATGGTGCAACTTACCAAACAGGTATTGAAATGCAAGTGTTGGATAATATTAAAGCGGAAGATCGGCATTATCCAAATCATTTGGCAGGCACCTTGTATGATTTAATTGGAAGTGCAGCTGTTTCTAAGCCAAAACCGGTTGGTGAATGGAACCAAGCGCGCATCCTTTACAATCATGGAGACATCACCCTCTGGCTTAATGGCGTGCAAACAGCACATGTAAAAGTAGGCAGCCCCGAATGGCAAACCATATTAGCTAAAAGCAAGTTCCATGATTGGGATGGTTTTGCAAAATATCCTAAGGGTAAAATCGCTTTACAAGACCATGGCCATGAAGTAGCTTATCGAAACATTAAGATCAAGCAGCTTTAATAGCATTTTTATACGTATATTCAGCCACATTACCTTTACGTAATGTGGCTGTTTTACTTTATACACCTTCCATTATGACAAACAATTCATCCGCAGGCGCCCGTTTTAGGGAGGCGATGCAGCGCAATCAACCCTTGCAAATAGCAGGCGCCATGAATGCAAACCATGCACTATTGGCAACGCAGGCAGGCTTTAAGGCCATTTATTTATCTGGCGGAGGTGTAGCTGCCGGATCGCTTGGTCTGCCTGATTTAGGAATTACCACATTGGATGATGTGCTCATCGATGCGAACCGAATAACCTATATCACAGACACGCCTCTATTGGTAGATGTCGATACCGGTTTCGGTCCATCTGCTTTCAACATCGAACGAACAGTAAAATCGCTTATTAGGGCCGGTGTGGCCGCTTTGCACATCGAAGATCAGGTAGGAGCTAAACGTTGTGGCCATCGGCCCAACAAAGAAGTGGTCGGTTGTGCAGAAATGTGCGATCGCATTAAAGCGGCTGTTGATGCCCGTACCGATACGCATTTTGTCATTGGTGCACGTACAGATGCCCTGGCGCAAGAGGGGCTTTCCAAAACATTGGAAAGGGTAGTTGCCTATCGAGATGCTGGGGCAGATTTCATTTTTGCTGAAGCAGTTACCCAACTTCATTTATACAAAGACTTTGCCCAAGCTACGGGCCTTCCGATATTAGCCAATATGACCGAATTTGGTGTGAGTCCTTTGTGGACGGTAGAGCAGTTATACGAAGTAGATGTACGTTTAATCCTCTATCCCCTGTCTGCTTTTCGGGCGGCTAATAAAGCTGCATTAAACGTATATGAACATGTGCTTCAAGATGGTTCGCAAAACGCCGTTATAGAGACCATGCAGACTAGAGAGGAACTTTACAAAAGTATTGACTATGAACGCTTCGAAAAAAAGTTAGATACTCTGTTCAACAAACAGAAAAGATAAATTTGCGTTAATCTTTTATAAAACCAATGGATGATGACGACAGAAAATGCACATTTCAAACCTAAAAAATCGGTAGCGCTTTCGGGCATCTTAGCAGGAAACACCTCGCTTTGTACGGTAGGTAAAAGCGGTAATGATTTGCATTACAGAGGTTATGATATTTTAGACTTGGCAGAGGAAGCTACTTTTGAAGAAGTCGCCTATCTACTCATACATGAGAAGCTTCCTACCGTAGCCGAATTAAATGTATACAAAGCGAAGCTCAAAGCACTCAGAGGCTTACCCATTATTGCAAAGCATGTACTCGAACAGATTCCATCTGCAGCACATCCCATGGATGTACTGCGTACCTATACATCTCTATTGGGCACCATATCGCCCGAGAAAGATGACCACAATCTGGCAGGTGCAAAAGATATTGCCGATAAACTAATGGCCTCTTATCCTTCTGCCCTGTTGTATTGGTACCATTATTCGCACAATAGCAAACGCATCGAAGTAGAAACAGACGACGAAAGCATAGCCGCCCACTTTCTTCATCTGCTACATGGTTATCCACCTTCACCGTCTTGGACAAGAGCCATGCAAGTTTCATTGAACCTATATGCGGAGCACGAGTTTAATGCATCTACATTTACCGGGCGTGTGATCACAGGCACGGGATCAGATATCTACTCGGCCATTACAGGTAGTATTGGTGCATTGAGAGGTCAAAAACATGGAGGTGCCAATGAAGTTGCTTACGATATCCAAAGCCGCTATGCAAATCCAGAAGAAGCAGAAAAAGATATAGCGCTCCGGCTAGAACAAAAGGAAGTGATCATTGGTTTTGGCCATCCGGTATATACACTATCAGATCCTCGAAGCATGGTCATAAAAAAAATAGCGCATACACTATCTGAAGAAATAGGCGATTTAAAACTATATACCATTGCTGAGCGCATAGAGCGTTTCATGTGGGAACAGAAAAGGATGTTTCCTAATTTGGATTGGTTCTCTGCCGTAGCTTATCATATTATGGGTATCCCCACCCTCTTCTTTACCCCGCTTTTTGTTATCTCTCGTGTAACTGGATGGAGTGCACATATTATGGAACAACGTCTGGATGGAAAAATTATCCGACCGAGTGCCAACTACGTAGGACCCGAAAACCGGTCTTTTGTACCGCTCAATCAAAGATAACTAACAGTTAATTTTATTTATTAAATAAATATAAATAGTTAACAATCAGAACACATATATCAATTACCTACATATAAAATTAAATCCATTATTTAACTCATGGCTCCTATTCAGCACCTTAATCAACGGCCCGAAACAGATCGCGTAATAACCGATATCGTCAACTACGTTTTTGATTACAATATCACCCATCAAGAAGCGCTGACTACCGCCTATCATTGTTTTTTAGACACCTTGGGATGTGGATTCGAAGCACTCACCTACCCCGCCTGTACCAAATTACTTGGCCCTATTGTAAGAGGTACTTATGTGCCTCATGGTGCAAAAGTACCGGGCACCAATTATCAACTCGACCCTGTCCAAGCAGCTTTTAACATCGGTACTATGATCCGATGGCTCGATTTTAATGATACTTGGCTGGCCGCAGAATGGGGGCATCCGTCTGATAATTTAGGGGGCATATTAGCAACTGCCGACTGGTTGAGCCGACAGGCCGTTGCATTAGGGAAGCCTCCCCTTACCATAAGAACAGTTTTACATAGCATGATAAAAGCTCATGAAATACAGGGGGTTATCGCACTTGATAATTCATTCAATCGTGTAGGTCTCGACCATGTCTTATTGGTAAAAGTTGCCTCTACAGCCGTGGTTGGACAGCTTTTAGGACTCACGCGAAATGAGTTGGCCAATGCGCTATCACTGGCATGGGTGGATGGCCAAGCATTACGAACATACCGGCACGCACCCAATACCGGTAGCCGAAAATCTTGGGCAGCAGGCGATGCTACTTCACGAGCAGTGCGACTCGCACTCATTGCACAAACCGGCGAGATGGGCTACCCTACGGCCCTTACGGCTAAGACATGGGGGTTCTATGATGTGCTTTTTGGTGGAAAGCCATTTAAATTTCAACGTCCTTATGGCACGTATGTCATGGAACATATCTTATTTAAGATATCTTTTCCGGCCGAATTTCATGCGCAAACCGCTGTAGAAGCTGCTATGATTATCCATAACCGATTACAGGCGTTGGGAAAAACAACGGCCGACATTAAGCGAATAAAAATCCGTACCCATGAAGCAGCCATACGCATTATCGATAAAACCGGTCCATTATATAACCCGGCAGATAGAGACCACTGCTTGCAATATATGATTGCTATTCCATTGCTATTTGGACGGCTCACTGCTGCTGATTATGAGGACCAGATAGCATCCGACCCTCGAATTGACTTGTTACGCGATAAGATGATTGTTGAAGAAGACAAAAAATTTACCGTCGACTATCATAATCCTGAAAAAAGAGCCATTGCAAATGCTCTTACCGTACATTTATCTGATGGAACCGTTTTAGAAGAAGTAGCCGTTGCCTATCCTATTGGACACAAACGGAGAAGAGATGAAGGCATTCCATTGCTTTTAGCTAAGTTCAAAACCAATTTGAAACGTATATTTTCAGAACAACAACAACAACAGATTTGCGCTGTTGCCTTGGATGCCGATACATTGAACAATATACCCGTGCACGAATTTATGGATCTAATTACGTTGTAATCCAAATTTAGTGTCAACGTTTGTCATTCGATACCCCTTACACGCAGCATAATCAAGCTAGTATGCGGTATATCTAATGTGGTGCCTGGCTTAATCGTCAATAGATTTTTCAAATAAACGTCAATAATACCGTTTAATACACGTTTTCTGGATGCTACAAACTCTTCACTGGTAACAAATTTACCCAAATGAACATGGCCACTGCCATCTACTAGAACAGAAAAGGGATAATAAAAATCTTTATATGCCTTTCGGATAACGATATCGTATTCCGGATATAAATAAGCATAGGCTGCACTTTGGTTGAGTCGTTCAGATTCACTAAATACCCTTCGTTTCACTGTAATATTGGGGTTTCGTGGTATCAATTGTACGGGATTCCGCGCAGCAAAAGCGCTATCAATCACTGTTGGATGAGCATTAGCTATTGCCGCCCGCCATTTGATGAATGCCGTATCGTTTGGTCGCGGCTCTCGCAACTCTTCTATCGTTGTTTTTAGGCTATCACGGATAAACCGCTCTGAATACAACTTCATATACACATTCGAACGGGCCTCTTTCACGTGCTTACTAACCACAGTTAATCGTTGCAAAAGCATGCTATCCTTAGCCAAGCTTCTTACCCGGAACCACTCTCTCCCAAAATGAAAGATAGAATCTTGATCATAATAAATGGAATAATGCAACATGGCATTGCTATCTGGGCTAAATATTTTAACAGAATCGTTACTGATAAAATTAAGATGCCATATAGGTTCTTGTTCAAAACCAAGTGTATCAAAAGCTAAACCATTATCAAATGATCGGCGTACTTCAAAAAAATCAGTCCCTACGATGGGTGTAAAAGAAGGCCTGTTACCAGCAAATTCTTTCTCTTCCTCATGGCCAACTTGAGTGGATTTAGATGAGCAAGAAAACAGGCCGACAAACAAAGCAACACCAGAAAATAGTACAATAAATTTCTTTAAACAGACGATTTGCATAGGCACACAAGATACATATTTTTTTAAATCATGGAATAACATTTCATTCGTTTGCGACAAAACAAAAGAAAAAATTCATTGTTACCCTATTGATTGCAAATCGATACATCCATGTTAAAACATTTCGTCATTCTTTTTCTTTTAACCGCCTACATCCGGGGTTTCAGTCAGGACATCTACATCATCCCCCAAATTGGATTGAATGCAAGCACTTACGACTTCAGCCAGACATCTTCCAACTTAAGCGACCAACGATTCTCCCCGGGTATATCAGCCGGCATCGGGTTCAACATCGGGTTAAATACCTTGCGTACCTTTATTATTCAGCCAGAATTGAACTATAGCATGCGTAACAATCGTACAGATCAAATCATTGAGCAATCCACTCAAGATAATGGTAACAGCACATTGATCCAAAAAAGCTCCTTACATTATCTGGAAATCCCTGTGTTAGCTCGCTTTGATTTTGGCATTGGCACACGTTATTATTTCAATGCTGGCCCATCTTTTTCTTATGCTCTTGGCGGCAAGGAAAAATTAGAAAGTAGTGAGCCACTTATTCCAAGTTATAATCATGCAGCAGACTTTGATAATCGATTTAACCGCACTGATTGGGGAGCTGTAATTGGCGGTGGTATTGAATTCCCATTTAACACCAGTTTTTTTGCAGTAGATGCACGTTTCATATGGGGATTCAACACCCTTTATAAAACACGCGATATACAGAATCTGCATCATGGGGCCATCGAAACAGCAACGATCGGTCCGGAAGGAAAAAGTCGGATATTTACACTGAGTATTGGGTACGCCTTACCCCTAAATTAATAAAGCAATCTCCATTAATCATTCAGTTTTAAATATTTTTGAATATTAAAATTATATTATATTTTTGTTATTAACCTAGCATAAAATGTAATAATGAAAGACAATTTAACTGAAAGACAAGTTGTTGATTTTTTAAAACAGAGGCAACAACAATTAAAAGAAGAAATAAAGAGTATTGATATAACCATCAATGCAATTATGCAGAAAAGGTATGCTTCATTAAATCTTACAGATGATGAAGATGATCATGAGGAAGACCCACGCAGAAAAAAAAATATACCTAAACCGTTAGCTCCTCAACCAACCTTTAATATCAACAGTAAGTTGGATTATAAAATTAGCTATGCGTTAACCCAATTAGGCGCTGGTTATCGAGATGATATATTAGAAGTCATTCATAAAGCACAACCCGAAATAGATCCTTATAAAGTAGAAAAAGCCGTAGCAGTACGCTTATCTTATTTATTGAAAAATGAATTTATACAGGCAAAGAAACACGGAAGAAGTTATAAATACAGCCTGATTAAAACATAGCTATTTTACGTTATGGCAGCCCCTTTAGCTCATGTTTGTTGAGTTGTTCATCGAGTGCTTTGACATAAGACAGGCGGTCTTTTATAATAGGTAACGTATTTTCAATTATTTTCTTTAACGCTGCATGTTGCACTGCATTTTTCGCCTGATCAAACCGTTGATAATTTTTCTGCAATATCTCGGTTTCGATTTTCGCAAATGCATCATCGAAAGTTATCCCTGATTTGTTGGAAAGTTCATTCAATAATTGATTGCTCTCTTTACTAAGCGTTGTGGGTACTGCAATATGTTCGATTTGGGCAAAGTGCGTCAGCGCCTTCTGCACTTGAGTAAAATCCGCTGATATATCTTTGCCAAACGTCTTGATCAATTCTTCAGAAGCTCGTTGCTCTATCAGATTGCTTATTCCTATCTGCTCCATGCTACTATGAACGGCTTCCACAACAAAAGCAGCATCCGTTTCATCAAACGAGGTGGTTGTCCCCATTTGTGCTGCTTCATTAACTTGTGCCTGATTGATACTATCAGCCTTTTCTTTTCCATGTCGCTCTTGATGATGACTACAACCGTAGCAACCAACGAGCCAGCATACCCATAAAATCTTTAATAGCTTCATTTTATTTAATACTTAATAAACTAACATGGCTAACAGCATATTGTTTACCAGATAAAAAAAGACAAGCTTTTAAAAATATCTTATTTTAATTCAATCAGTTATCTGGTCAAACAAAAATAAGATTTGACAAATTGAAACTTAACGCTATATTTGCACCGCATTAAGCAATTACATGCTTAATCGGGGTGTAGCGTAGCCCGGTATCGCGCCACATTTGGGATGTGGAGGTCGTAGGTTCGAATCCTGCCACCCCGACCAGTGAAAAAGAAGCTCTTGCGAAAGCAAGGGCTTTTATTGTTTTAAAGCGAGGTAATCTTGACACAACCCTTCATTTAAAAATTTTGCAATCAACAGTCATTTCAGCTATTGGATTTACATTTCATGAGCCCGCACCCCCTCCCAACCAATCATAGCTGTTTTACGCGTATTGCCCCACATGTAACCACCAAATACGCCGGTAGATTGAATAACCCGGTGGCAGGGTATCAAATAGGCAACCGGATTGCTTCCGACTGCTGTTCCGACTGCTCGAGATGCCTTTGGAAGATCGATATCACGGGCAATAGTACCATAGGTAGACAAACCGCCCATCGGAATCTTGAGCAACGCCTCCCAGACTTTCAATTGAAAATCCGTTCCTTTCAAATGTAATTTAATATCAGCCATTCCGTTCCCTGGATGCTCGAAAATAGCTAATGCTCGTTGTTGCACTGTATCTGATTTCCGCTGAAAAGATGCTGCTGGAAATTTTGCCGTTAAATTGAACAAGGCCCGTTCCTCTTCCTCTTCAAAAGCCATATAACAGATACCCTTAGCCGTAGAAGCGATAATGATGTGACCAAACGGACTATCGGCAAAGCTATAGTTAATCGCTAAGTCTTTTCCACCGTTTTTATATTCTGCGGGAGTCATTCCTTCAATATGAATAAACAGATCATGCAATCTACTTGTACTAGACAAACCCGTTTCATATGTGGTATCAAATAAGGTGGCATGTTTATTTGTTTGAAGTATTTGCTTTGCATGGGCCACACTGATGTATTGAAGGAATTTTTTCGGACTCGTGCCTGCCCATTCTGTAAACAAGCGTTGAAAGTGTGCCGGACTTACATACACTTGCTCAGCAATCTGCTCCAAGTTCGGTTGTGTTTTAAAATGATCTTTTATATAAGTAATAGCCTTTGCTATTCGATTATAGTTTATCTTATCTTGTGTTTCCATTCTTACCTCATTTATATCACAAAAATCAGCACTATTTCTTTACTATAAAATCCAAAATATGCTCCAATCAAAACAGCCTAAACAGCATGGTCAATATAACGATCTTAAAACAAAAAAACAGCTATTCGAAACATTAAAAAAATCAGCAAAAATTGATTAAACTTGCCGCGCTTATAGATCATGTTATGAAAAGCTTATCCACGATCCTATTATTAGTTCTTTCCAACATATTTATGAATTTTGCTTGGTATGGACATCTCAAATTCTTCGCCAAAGATGGCTCGCACAGCACCGCGTTATGGCTTATCATTTTGATTAGCTGGGGGCTCGCATTTTTTGAGTATTGTTTTCAAGTACCTGCCAATAGGTTGGGTTTTTCTGGAAACGGCGGTCCTTTCTCGCTTGTTCAGCTCAAGGTATTACAAGAGGTAATTACCTTGTTGGTATTTACTGTCTTTTCGGTAAGCATTTTCAAAAATGTAACATTCACATCCAACCACCTCATTGGTTTCATATTATTGGTGTTAGCTGTGTATTTTATTTTTAAGAAATAGCATTTTAACCGCTCTATAAAGCAATTTTCTATCCATCAACTAATAAACCCCTTTACGTACTCTTGGGTCAGTTTCTCTTTAGGGTTAAGCAGCACTTCTTCCGTGGGTCCGAACTCGATAATTTCGCCCATATAAACAAAAATAATATAATCAGATACCCTACGAGCCTGCCTCAATATATGTGTAACCAATACAATAGTATAATTTTCTTTGAGCTGTATAATCAAATCTTCAATGGTCTTCGTTGAAATAGGATCGAGCGCTGAAGTAGATTCGTCTCCGAGTATAATTTCTGGTTCAACGGCCAAGCCCCTAGCTAAACAAAGTCGTTGTTGCTGACCAATGGATAGGGCGCTGGCAGAGCCATGTAGACGTGTTTTCACTTCATCCCACAATCCAACTGCCCTTAGATAGCGTTCCACCAAAACATGCAGTTCTTTCTTATTCCGTATTCCATGAATTTTCGGCCCATATGCCACGTTATCATAAATCGACATGGGCAACGGAAAAGGCCGCTGCGCTAACAGCCCCATTTTTTTACGGATATGGGTTACTTCTGTATGGGGTGCGTAAATATCTTCACCATCCACCAGTACACTTCCACTGACGCGAATTCCAGGAATATCATCTAAAAGACGATTCAGGCTTTTCAACAACGTGGTTTTACCACAACCAGAAGGTCCAATAATGGAAGTAACGCTCTTATCTGGAATATGGATATTAATATTTTTTAAAAGATGTTGATCACCAACATGCACATTCAAGTTTTGAATGCGAATATGAGGAGTTTCGGTCATGATGATTTATTCTTCTTATGAGATAATATCGTACTGACAACTACGATGATTAAAATAAACAATGTTAATATCAATGCAGAAGCATAGGCACGCCCTTGTACTTCTGGAATTGGGCTACTTAATTGAAAAAAAATAGCCAAAGGCAAAGTTGCGGCAGGTTCATGCAGCGAAACCGGTATATTATCACTGAAACCGGCGGTAAACATCACGGCGGCTACGTCGCCCACGCCCCTACCAAAAGCTAGTAAAACAGCCGTCAGCACACCATGCCGAATTTGCCTGAAATACACTTTTGCCATCTCCCATCGAGTTGCCCCTAGCGACAATGCTGCTTCCTTTAGATCCTTTGGTACATGTATAATAACTTCATCCAAGGTACGCACCATGATGGGGATTACTAATAAAGTAACCGCTATGATCCCACCAAGTAAGGAGGTACGAACCCCCAGGTATACCATTAAACTAAACGCAAAAGCACCATATACGATAGATGGTATGCCAAACAGCACATCAAATGATAATTTAGCGAAACGAGCAAATATGTTTGATTTCTTTAAATAAATATTCAGATAAACCGAAACAGGTAAACTGATTAACATGCCTAGCACAGTCGCTCCGCCAGCTACATATAATGATCCTATGATTGCATTGAGCATCCCGCCCGAACGCCCGAAATAATAGCCCCCATCGGGTATTTTGCTAACCATATCCCAATCCAAATACGGCAATCCTTTCCATATCACGGTACCAATAATTAAGAACAACGAAACTGCTACCAAGGCGGTTGACAGCAACATGAGTCCTTTAAACAGACGCTCTTCTATTTTTCGTTTACGCATGGGTCACTTCTATCTTTTGAAGGATGATTCTCGAAATTAGATTGAAAACAACGATGATAACAAATAGGGCAAACGCAGAAAACATGAGGGCAGCATCATATAAAGGTACAGACATCATTTCTCCAAAATTATTGGCCAATAAAGCCGGCAAAGGATACGCAGGGTCGAAAATGGAGTGCGGAGCCAATGGCACATTGCCACAAACCATTAACACGGCGATTGTTTCACCAAACGCCCTTGAAACAGCCAATACCATAGCTGCGACAATACCAGGCAAGGCCTTTTTCAACACAACCTTTTTAATCGTCTCCCATTTGGTAGCCCCTAAAGATAACGATGCTTCCTTTAACGCAACAGGAATGGTATTTAAGACTTCCACAACAATAGAGACCATTAACGGAAAAATCATGACAGCCAACACCACACCACCAGCTAAAACAGTGAAACCGGTAGAGAAATCAACAAAATAAGGTGCTATCCCATGTTGTACCAATGGAACTACAAAGAAGACGCCCCACACGCCATAAATCACGGGCGGAATACCGGCTAATATATTAACCAACGGTAAAAAGAATCGCTTAAACCGGAGGGGCGCATATTCAGCCAGATAAATAGCAGTGAGCAAACAGAGTGGTACCGCAATCAAGATAGCCATACCCGTTACCCAAAGTGTTCCTAAAATAAAAGGTAAAAATCCAAATTCACCTTTCAACGGCCGCCATGATGCAGATCCCAACAATTCCCATAGCGTATGATTCTGTAAAATAGGTACCGACCTCCAATACAGGCCCAAACCTACCAGCAATACAAGCGAAACAGCCAGTACAGAACAAATCAGCATACCTGTACCAATAACCTTATCCTTAAACAGTCGGATTGTCATTTTATCTTAGTTAGTTCTTGTTTTACAACTTCTTTATTCAGCATCACATAACCATTCTCAGGAAGGCGTGCCTGTCCTGCAGGCGACAAAATATAACGGATGAATGCTATCAATGTGCTATTTTTCGGTGCACCGTGAAATAATAAACCCAGTGTACGAGCAGGTGGGGCAGGATAGCGTCCATCTCCAATAGCCTGATTCAAGCTATCAATATTTTGATAAAAATATTCAGATGCATGTATGGCTCCATCACTGTTCCAATCAATTGGTAACAAGGCAACGCCAGACTGAGGTCTTCTGGTTTTTAAACTATATACATAATTCAAATTACTAAAGCCAATCGCTAAAGGGTCTCGCATAATGGCTTGCGCTTGACCTGGATCACCGAACACACCGATACCCAATAAATCTTCTTGCGAAGCATCTAAAAATTTAGCCCAAGTTTCGGCTGCACCCGCTGCATCCGAACGCACGTAAACATGCATATCGTAATCTGCATCAATACCATTCAATTGATTCCACTTCGTTATTTCCCCTTTGAGAAAAATGGCCTTTAATTCGTCCTTGGTCATCCCTCTTCGAATAAGCTTCTTCGCTGCAGGATTATTTTCATTTATAGTGGCAACAACCGCATCGTTGGCAACATGAATCAAAAACCCACCCTGTTCGTACTCCTCTGGGTGGATATCCCTAGACACCATCCCGATATCGACCATATCCGACAAAACATCGGCAATACCCTTACCAGCACCACCTGCAGATATGTTAAAACGCACTTCAGGATGGGTTTCTTTAAAGTCCTGACTCCATTGAATCATCATGGGATACAATGCGAAGGCACCTGAGATAGAAATGGTCTCTTGTTTCTTTTCTTTTCCACTCCGGCCATTACAAGCCAAAAGAAAATTCAACAGAAAAAAGAGCAGTAGGCTTTTTATAGAAAAGTTCATATAAAACGAAAGGGCTAATAAACTAATTTCTCACGCTGGAACTGTTGTTTATACCACGCATTCCAATGATCGAGTGCACGTATAGCATCTTTTAAACGAAAAGCAATATCGGTTAATTGATAAGCAACTGCTCCTGGTTTGGACCTGGATTTCATTCGCTTGATTAAACCATGCTTTTCCAGTTCCCTCAGTTCTTTAGACAACGCTCGTGGAGAAATACCATGAACGGCTTCTTTCAATTCATTGAATCGTTTATCCCCTTGGGCCAACGCAATAATCAATTTTAATCGCCATTTCCCACCAATTGTTTTCCACACCTCTCCCATTCGCTCTATATCTATCGCAAAGTGGCTATGTCCGGCTTTTCCGAAGTCTCCATTAAACCTTTCCATGCGGCTTCTACTTATCATTTTAATTCAAAAACGAGCCGTAAAGGTAAAATAAAAATATTAAATCTAGTATATATATAGATTTTTTAGATTACTAATCATTCAAACTTGAGGCCGTGAGCAGATTCGAACTGCTGTAAAAGGTGCTGCAAACCTCCACCTAACCGCTCGGTCACACGGCCACGACATTACTTTAACGCACCACCAAGCCAGCAAAACGTTGGTAAAACAAGGTTGGACTATTTTCGTTTTTAGGACTGTATTTTCCTGCAATGATAGGAATATAAATAACCCTTCGTCTACTGGTTTCTCCGCTAACTGTTGATTTTGCCACTCGATGCCACAACCGACCGTCGTGTATGGTCACATCACCGGCTTCCGGAATGATCGCTAATTCGTGCGGATCAGCATCATGCGATAAAAAATATTTCTTTCTGAACAGTAATTGATAAAGGTTTTGTTTATGTGTACCTGGCAGGATACGTAAACCGCCATGATCAAGACCCAATGTACTCAAATGAATACCTACATTCAACATGGGATTTAATTTGGTACCCTGAAAGACATCGCGCAAACCATCGGTATGCCATCCCATTTGCGTAAATTTACTTTTCGGGCCATTGACATAATGGTTGAACACCATACCGTCTTTTTCATCTGTACCTAAACGTGCATCTGGACCAGCCAATGGTAATAATTGTTGGAAACGTGGGTCCAACGCCAACTCTCCTAACACCGGATGATATTTATTAATAAAAGCAAACCGTTGTACAATGGGCTGATCATCCACATCCACACCGTACTTGATGGGCACACCGTTAATTTTTTCTACACCTGTAGCTAGCCATTGTTGCTCCACTTCCTTTGAAGCATGTATAATTGCTTTTACAGCTTCTTCATTAATAAATTGTTTGAAATGGATAAATCCATTTGCTTCAAAAAAAGTCCTTTGCTCTGCATTGAGCCGACCGTCGAACCGAAAGGTTGGATAAGTAGTCACCATATTAATAAAATTTAAGGGTAAAAATTTTTTAAGATTCAGCTAAGTGTTGGAATTTCACTTAATTTATAGAGTAGGTACCTAATCAGTAACACATCTCCATGCGGCAGCACATTCGCATGGAAAGCTTCGTGTTGGATATGTTGAAATGGTTATTCATTAAAGTCTATTATTTTAGTAGACTTTACAAAAGTAATAATCTTACTTAGATTTCCAAATTTTCGGTATTACATTGAACTATTTTTTATATAATCTTGCGGCAACAGCCTCCACCAGTCGTTTAGGCAACAACCAATCTGCAAATCGTTGCAGTTGGTTCATGTAACCCGGCACTATCTCTAATTTGCCGGCAAACATCGCTTTAACAGCTTTTTGGGCCACCAAAGCGGGCGACATATTATATTTTTGCGTTAGATGTGCCAACGCCTGCATCCCTGCACGGTCGGCAAATCCAGTCTCCATGGGGCCGGGACAAATGCAAGAAACATGAATACCATAGGGTTTTAGTTCATGATACAAGGAACGACTGAAAGATAATACATACGCTTTTGTTGCCGCGTAAACGGCTAGTGTAGGTACCGATTGATATGCTGCCGTACTAGCCACCTGCAGTATATATGCTGTGGGTTGCCGCTTAAGATAAGGCAAAAATAAATAGCTCAGACTAGTTAAAGAACGTATATTTAAATCAATCATATTTTGTTGTTCGTTCCAAGCAAGTTCTGAAAATGGCCCCCAAAGTCCAAAACCTGCATTGTTCACCAATACTTGAATAGACAAATTATTGACCACAACGTAACGCATTACCTCTTCTAATGCAGTTTCAACAGAAAGATCAACTTCTAATACCATCACTTGCACCGCAAACTTGTCTTCTACATCCTTTTTTAACAACTCCATATCATGAACAGAACGTGCTATCAATAATAGGTTATATCCTCTTTTTGCTAATTCTATAGCAATGTATTTTCCTAGTCCCCTACTTGCACCTGTTATAACAGCATAGGTATTTAACATAGAGTCATATTTTAAAACTTGAGTCCAAAGATACTGTTTCCAAATTTATTTTAAAGTCTATTTGCTTACTAGACTTTTTTATTTAGCTTTGCTCTTACTATCCAGCGTTTCCATACTTGTAGTAGGTTATTAAAGATATTCAGCACTTTCTAGAATCCATATGAATTTTTCAAATGAACTTAGTTAACAAATAGCAAAAACATGAATTACAACGAGTTACATTTGTTTATTAAAAATCAACGTAAAGCTAAAGGGCTTTCACAGTCTGCCATGGCCGAAAAACTCCATATCGTACTCAAAACATATCAGAATATTGAAAACGGTATTACTCGGATTGATATTGAGCGATTGATGCAAATAGCCCATTTAATTGATCTCGATCTCCATGCTTTTTTTGAAATATCGAAAAAGGATAACGAAGAAAAAACATTATATAAAAAATTGCTGACAGAAAAAGAGCTTTATATCAACAAACTGGAAAATGATATTAAATTTTATCAGGAGCTCATACGAAAAAAAGAATCGTTTTTATAACTATTTATTTTCCATAATATTAGAACTATTTAACTGAAATACAAATACTTAAAATAACCAAACCACCGAGTACAAATAATATTAAATATAAAATCTACAGAAATAGTAGATTTTTAAAAATATTCCTATATTTGTCGCCATCAACTCAATTCATTTGTAATGAAAATTGCATGAGCAAACATTTAAAGAGTGTTTAAATAAATCGAACACATGCAAGCTTTCATCGTTATTTAAAATTGTATGTTCAATGAAAAAACTGCTTTACCCTTTTATTAAATCTACCCATCACATCCGATTGTTGGTTTCTTCCGCATATAACGTCTCCGCACGAATGTGTAGCTAGACGGTACCGGGAAATAAAAAGGGAAGATGCATAGCACATCTTCCCGCTGAATAATTAAGAAACAGGGTGATCAATTGGCGTTGCGATCCCTGCTTCCATCACTAATTAAACATGGTAAATATATGCAAAAAATTGCAAAGCCAGTATATGTGCTGGCTATCCTACCCACTATTGGGAAGTACTTCTTACTGGTTATCACGGGCTTACTCCCACTCCTAACATATTCCCAAGTTCAAACACAACCTCTTATCAATGCCAATATCTTAGGTCGGGTAATTGATTCGCTTACCCAAGAGCCTTTACCGGGAGCCCGCGTGCAACTCGACGGTGTTACCCACAGCGTCTCTACAGACGAGCAAGGAAATTTTACCTTTGTAACGGGTCAAAAATTGCCCGCCACCTTATTGGTCAGCTACATCGGCTATCAGCAGATCAAGGTGGTCGTTACCCAGGTACCCGTCACCATCCAATTAAAACCCCTTTTACATCAATTAAATGATGTAGTGGTTACTGGCTATTCATCGCAAAGCAAGCAGCTATATACCGGTTCGGCTGCACAAGTAAAAGCAACCGTGCTGGAAAACCGACCGACGCAAAGTTTTGATCAGCTGCTGGGTGGCCAGGCTGCCGGTGTGAACATCATTCAACCCAGTGGCGCACTTAATGCTACGCCGGTCTTCCGTATTCGGGGCATCAACTCCATCACCTCCTCTATCTATCCACTCATCATAGTAGATGGGGTAACCATTTTCACCGGATCGGCCGGCGGGAATGTAGGTAATAACCCATTAGCCAGCATCAACCCCAGCGATATTGAGACCATCGATATACTAAAAGACGCCTCGGCCACAGCTATTTACGGATCTCGTGCGGCCAATGGTGTAGTTGTCATCACCACCAAAAAGGGCAAACCTGGAAAAGCGCGTGCTAGCTACGACAGCTGGGTAAGCTTTAGCAGTCCCTACAACCTGCCCGAATTGTTAAATGCGGCCGATTATGTGGCTATCAAAAACGAAGCCCGAACAAATGCAGGCTTATCGCCGGGCTTTGTTTTGGGTACAGACGCCCAAGGTCACACCATCGAAACCAATTGGTACGATGTGGCCTATCAAACCGGCGTATCGCACAACCACAATGTCAGTATATCGGGTGCAACAGACGCTACCCGTTATTTTCTGTCGACCAACTTTACCGATCAAAACGGTATTATCAAAACTAATAATTTCGAGCAAAAGGGCTTACGTCTCAACCTCGACCATCAGCTGAATAAGCTCATCAAGGTGGGAACCAATGCTACCTACAGTCTGTCTAAAAATGTTGGCCCCAATACCGGCGCTATTGCCCCCAACTCCATCGCATCATCGTCTGGCACTAGCGTTAACACACAATACATTGGTCTACAACCACTGGCTCGTCTCACCTATATTTTGCCTCCCAATGTACCGGTATACCTGGAAGACGGTTCGTATAACATCAATAGCAACAATGGTAACATAGGTTACGGCCCCAATAGCACGGCTCTAGGCGTATTCAATGCCTACAACCTGCAAACCATCCTCGATCTAGATAAAAACACATCCGAAAGCCAGGCACTGGTTGGGAGCATCTATGCCGAATTATCGTTGTTAAAGAACCTCCAATTGAAGACACTTTATGGCCTGAACAACTTACAGGTAGAGAACATCGTTTTCCGCAATCCATTGAGTGGCGATGGCTTTCCTACCAATGGACTGGCCAGCAATGGTACCACTCAATACCGCCGTTCTAATTGGACAAACACACTGTCTTATGGCACTACTTGGAATGACCTGCACCACCTCGATATTCTAGTAGGGCACGAAATTGTCAAAACCGAAATCGCCGGCTGGGGTGCCACTCGCACCGGTATGTCAGATCCTTTTTTTACCACCTACCAAGGTGGATGGACCAACATTGTACCAGACAACAATATCCAAACGGAGAATGCCATTCTTTCTTATTTCAGTACCGTGAACTACGATTATGCTGGTAAATACCTGTTCAGTGCCAACTTCCGTCGCGATGGCTTATCGGCCTTGGCAACGGGTAACAAATGGGGTAATTTCGGTGGTGGATCCTTGGGCTGGAATGTTTCGGAAGAACCTTTCTTTAAAAATGCTGCCCTTGCACAAACCATCAACACGCTCAAGGTACGCGCCAGCTATGGTGTGGTGGGCAATAGCAGTTTGGACGATTATGCCTCGCTCTCTGTTTACAATGCGGGCACCTATGCCGGTGCTCCTAGTCTCAACTTCTCACAGGCTGGCAACCGCAACTTGCAATGGGAATCGAGCAAAAAATTGGACATTGGCCTAGAATTCGGCTTCTTCAACCATCGGTTAAACGTAACTGCCGATTATTATAAGAATGATATTGATGGCCTCATCCTCAGTGCACCCCAAGCCGCTTCACAAGGCATTCCGGGCAACGCCATCACCGCCAACGTAGGTTCATTATACAACCAGGGTTTTGAGTTTGCCGTTCAAGGTACACTGATCAATCACGGTGATTTCAAGTGGACGGCCGATTTCAATATTGCTACCTTAAAGAATCGGGTAACCTCACTTGGTGATGGTGGTGATATTTATCCGGCATCGTTAAGTACTTTCGGCATTCAGAACATTACCCGTGTGGGTTATGCTGCTGGGTCGATCTTTGCTGTACCAACCGATGGCATTAACCCCGATAACGGCAACAAGATATTCATCAACAAAAACAACGAACGGGTACAGTATGATGCCATCAATAAAAGCTTTACTTATTTAGATGGTAGTACAGCGCCCCGTATCGATAATTATACCGATGGTCGTATCCAAGGGCCTTCACTCCCTACCTACTACGGTGGCTTTAACAACCAATTTACCTACAAAAATTTCGACTTAGGTATTGGTATTACCTTTTCTGGTGGTAACAAGTTGTACAATGGTACCAAAGCCACCATATCCGATCAACGCTATTTCAACAATGGTACGTTCATTAAAGAACGTTGGACTGCTCCCGGTCAGGTAACCGATATACCCAAATTGGTATGGGGCGATAGCTTTTCCAGTGGTTTCTCTACCACCATCTCGTCTAACGTAGAAGATGGTAGCTACGCCAAACTGAAACAGATCAGCTTGGGATACCGCATCCCGTTGGGCAATTCGGTCTTTAGCAAATACTTTTCTACGGTTAGGATGTATGCACAAGCTACCAATCTATTAACCGTCACCAGCTACACCGGTTCCGATCCTGAGATTTCCATCAATGGCAATTCGATCAATTCCGGTAAAGATCAAAACGTACCTGCCAATGCACGGGTTTTCACCGCTGGTATCAATATAGGTTTTTAACAAAAAAAAAATAACAGATGAAACATATCTCGTATTCCCATAGTCGCTGGACAAGGGCCTTTATCCTACTCTTGTCGGGCACCCTTTACCTTACTTCTTGCCAAAAAAAGGCGCTCGAACTCACGCCCGTTACCAGCATTTCAGAAGCTGATGCCTACAGCACGCCCGAGAAAATCCTGGGGCAGGTAAACGGACTGTATGATCAATTGAGCGATCCAAGCTTCTACGGAGGCCGATACTTGGTTTTTAACGAGCAACGAGGCGACGAGTTTAGCCAGAACGACGGCAATAATTCTACCGGTGCCAATGTATGGAACCAAAGCATCTCGGGGTCGGGCGATTTTGTAAACGCCGTATGGAATGCCGCTTATCGCACCATCAATTCGGCCAATATCCTGATCGAACGTTTGCAAACACAAAACGTGGTGAGTGAAGAAAGTAAGAAAAATTACATTGCCGAAGCGAAATTTGTACGGGCATTTGCCTATTTCAGCCTGGTTCAGACCTATGCTCAACCTTATCATGCAGACCCTCAAAGTTTAGCGCTACCGTTACGCCTCCGTGCCGAAACCGCTGGTGCTAACAATGACCTTGCTTTCAGCACTGTTGCACAAGTATATACTCAAATTATCCAGGACCTGGATGCAGCCGAACAGGATCTTCCCGTAGCCTACGCTACTGCACTTTCAAACGTGTCGCGAGCACACCGCGCAGCAGCCATTGCTCTGAAAACCCGCGTATACCTCACCCAATCCAACTGGGATCAGGTGATTGCTGAAGCTTCCAAGCTGGTACCCACCACACCACCTTTCCAATATGATGGCAACGGTATCACTCATGGGTTGGAAAGCAGCTTGGCTACCTTGTTCAGCGGTTCTTACACGGGTAAAGAAGCCCTCTTTTCTATCCCATTCCTCATCGCGTCTGAGGCACCAGGGCAACAAGCAGCCTTAGCATATAACTACTTGTCGCCCGTGCTCTACCTCAACCCCCAAGGCATTATAGCCAACCCTGTCTTAGCATCACCCGTATCAACAGACGGGCGCAAATCGCTCATTATCACCAACAGCAACGGGCAGCAATTGCTCAAAAAATTCGCTCATAATGGCTCGCCTTATACCGACTATATCCCCTTGATCCGTTATGCCGAGGTCCTGTTGAATTATGCCGAAGCAGCCGCACAAAAGAACGATATCAGTAAAGCTACGGCCCTATTGAACGCAGTACGTCATCGTGCTGATCCCACTTTTGTTTTCACCATCGGTACGGGCAATCAGGAGGAATTGGTGGAAACTATTTTTACCGAAAAAAGGATTGAGCTCTTGGGCGAAGGTTTCCGCACCCATGAACTATTCCGCAAGGTGTTGCCCCTTCCAGCCAAACAGGGCAATGCGGGTACGGCGCCCGAAATCCAGCCAACAGCAAGCAATTACGTATGGCCCATTCCAAGCGGCGAATTGGCTTATAACAAACTGGCTCCCAGATAAACGGAGTCCTATATAAAAAAACAAATTTTATACGCATGAAACAGCTCAAATTAATCATCGGGATCGGATTCCTGATAGCTACCTTAGGTACACATCAACTGGCAGCCCAAACTATTTACATCAATGGCAAGATCATCACCGTTGATGCTCATAATACGGTTGCCGAAGCCTTGGCTATCCAAGACGGTAAAATAACCGCTGTAGGCGCTAACCAAGAAGTACTCAAGCAGAAAACTGCGCAGACTCAAGTGATTGATCTGCATGGGAAAACCGTCATTCCAGGCTTCATTGACGGACACAGTCATTTCATGGGTCTCTTCAGGGGGCAGGCTGCTAACCTCGGCTCACCACCTATGGGGACGGTAAAAAACATCGCCGAATTGGTAAAGACTCTCCAGCAATTTCAGCAAGAAAAAGGACTAAAACCCAACGAATGGATCATCGGATTCGGTTATGATCAAGATCAGCTGACAGAACATCGGCATCCCAACAAGGAAGACCTCGACAAAGCCTTTCCGCATACGCCAGTATTCATCACCAACATCAACGGACATATGGGGGTGGCCAACTCTGCTGCACTCAAACTTTCTGGCATCGATGCCAGCACACCTAATCCGGCAGGTGGCGCCATCGAAAGGAAAGCAGGTAGCCAAGAACCTACAGGCCTCTTACAAGAACACGCCAAAGCACTACTCAAAATACCCCAAAAGCCCAAACCTAACTTAGACCAGCAACTGCAATCCCTTCGCGAGCAGCAACTCTTTTACGCTAGCCGCGGCATTACCACTGCACAGGATGGCTATACCAGCTTGGCTTCATTGGAATTATTGAAGCAAGCTGCCGATCGGGGTGAACTCTTCATCGACATTGAAGCGCTACCCGGAGCCGCTACACTTGATCAGGTGATTGCCAACCCAGACTATCAATTTGGTGTATTGAAAAATCACCTCAAATTGGCTGGCACCAAACAGATTGCCGATGGTTCTCCACAAGGGAAGACCGCTTTCTTTACCAAACCTTATTTAACCGAAGTACCCGGCTGTACACACGATGATTGCACGGGCTTCCCCAACGTTACCCAAGCCGACTTTAATGCATTGATCTTAAAAGCCTTCAAACACAACATTCGGCCTTTTGTGCATTGCAATGGTGATGCGACTATTGACATGTACCTCAAGGCCATTCAAAACGCCAGTAAGGAACTGAACGTGAACAGTGCCGATTTTCGTCCGGTAACCATCCATTCACAGTTTGTGCGGCCCGATCAGCTCGATAGCTATAAAGAACTAGGTGTTATACCGGCATTATTTACCAACCACGCTTTCTTTTGGGGCGATGTGCACATCCGTAACCTCGGATTGGCAAGAGCCAGCTTCTTGAGCCCACTTAAATCGGCCCTCAACCGGGGTATCATTGCCACCGATCATACCGACTATCCGGTTACACCCATTAACCAGCTCTTTCTATTATGGACAGCCGTTAACCGCGAAACCCGTTCGGGGCAGATTATTGGGCCTGATGAACGTTTAACACCCATCGAGGCTTTGAGAACCGTCACCATCAATGGGGCTTATCAATACTTTGAAGAAAACCTGAAAGGTTCGATCGAGCCGGGGAAGCTGGCCGACTTAGCCATCCTATCAGCTGATATTACCCATATTGATCCTAAAACCATCAAAGATGTAGAGGTATTGGAGACGATCAAGGAGGGAAAAACCATCTATAAAAAACAATAAAGAAGCATCCGCATGGATTTTATAACAGCAAAAAGGAAATGGCCCACCGTTCCAGTTCGAACCACCGAACGCTTGGCTGAGATTGGTTGGTTTGACGACATCATCGGTGGTGATACCGATTACCTTGGTGTGCTCGACCCTACCCGTAGAAGTTCGTTTGAACATGGCAAGACCATTGCTTTACATGCCGAAGCAGCAGGATTTAAAAACATCCTGCTGCCCACTGCCTATACGGTTGGGCAAGAAGCCATCGGCTTTGCCGCAGCAGTTGCACCATCGCTCGAAAAAATCAAACTGTTGGCGGCCATCCGCACCGGTGAACTGCACCCACCCACCTTAGCACGTACCTTAGCCAATATCGATCACCTACTAAAAGGGCGCCTTGCTATCAACATCATCAATTCCGATTTGCCTGGCCTACGCGAAGACCCGGCATGGCGCTACAAACGCTGTGCAGAGACCATTGAAATCTTAAAACAGGCCTGGACCCAAGACCGCATTCAGTTCAAGGGAGATATCTATCAATTCGATTTACCTGCTGATCCGGCCAAGCCCTATCAACAAAACGGTGGTCCGCTGCTCTATTTTGGTGGCACTTCGGATGGTTCGCGCGATATCTGCGCTCGTTATTGTGATGTATTTCTCACTTGGCCTGAACGTGAAGAACAGCTGGCAGTCACCTTGGCCGAGATGAGCAACCGGGCTGCTGCCTACGGCAGAAAAATTGACTTTGGTCTACGCATCCACGTGGTTGTGCGCGAAACCGAGGCCGAAGCACGGGCTTACGCCCGTAAGCTGGCGTCGAAATTAGACGACCAACGAGCACAAGAAATCCGTAGTCGTGGTGAAGATTCGCGTTCGTTTGGTGTGCTGAAGCAAGATCTACTGCGTCAAGAAGCCGATGCCGAAGGTTATGTAGAAGACATTCTGTGGACTACCATTGGCAAAGTATTCTCCGGTTGTGGTTGCGGCTTAGTGGGTAACCCTGAGCAAATCATTGAAAAAATATATCGCTACATCGAAATGGGTTTTCGCGCATTCATTTTTTCGGGTTTTCCCCTCCAAGAAGAGGCTAGCTATTTTTCACGACTTGTGCTGCCCCACTTACCCAATGTATCCTTGTCTGAAATACAGGGGCGTATCCCTACGGAAACACCCGTTACCCCTTATACCACAGCCACACTTGTATAATACCATTATCTTATGACAACAGAAGAAACAACAGGCCACCTCAAACGCGAAATCCGCTTGATCGATGCCATTGCCATTGTAGTAGGTAGCATGATTGGGTCGGGCATTTTCATTGTTGGTGCAGACATTATGCGCAACACCGGTTCGGCCGGTTGGTTCATTGCGGTGTGGATCATTGGTGGCATCATGACGCTCATTGCCGCGTTGAGCTATGGCGAGCTCAGTGCCTTATTTCCCAAAGCAGGAGGACAATACATCTATCTCAAAGAGGCCTTCAGCCCCTTAGTTGCCTTTGTATATGGCTGGAGTTTATTTGCCGTTATCCAAACGGGTACCATTGCGGCCGTTGGTGTTTCTTTTTTTAAGTTTTTGGCCTATTTTGCGCCCCAACTGAGTGAAGATATAGTTTGGTTGCGCTTTGGTACCTTTACTGTATCGCCCGCACAGCTCAGTGCCATCCTCCTGTTGGCTGTACTTACCTATATCAATACACGCGGAATCAAAGGTGGCAAAATCTTGCAAACCGTATTTACTATTACCAAGGTCCTCAGTATTGGCGGACTGATCCTCTTCGGCTTTCTCCATATCAAAGCCGATGTTTGGCAACAGAATTGGACCGCCCTGTTCGATTTAAAAAAAATCAATCTCGACGGTAGCATCCAAGCATACCCCGATTTGCCCGCTTTAGGCGGTGCGCTCGCTGCCGCACTTGTTGGTGCCATCATGAGCTATGAGGCTTGGAACAATGTAACCTTTATTGCCGGTGAGATACGTAACCCCAAACGCAACATCGGGCTCAGCTTATTGATCGGCGTGCTGCTGGTGGTTGCCATTTACGTACTTCTCAACCTTATGTTCACAGCAGTTTTGCCGTTGCACGATATTGCTACCCAACCTAAAGATCGCGTGGGTATTGGTGCAGCCCAAGCTATTTTTGGTCCCATTGGTACGGCCATCATCGCCCTGCTCATCATGGTTTCTACATTTGGTTGCAATAACGGCCTGATCCTTTCAGGGGCACGGGTATATTACAGCATGGCACAAGACGGATTGTTCTTTAAACGGGCAGCCAAGCTCAATCCGCAAGCTGTACCTGCTTTTGCGCTTTGGATACAATTCGGTATGGCCTCCATCCTTTGCCTCAGTGGCAAGTACGGCGACCTATTGGATATGATTACTTTCATTGCGGTTTTTTTTTATGTACTAACCATCTTGGGTATTTACATATTGCGGGTTAAAAGGCCTCATGCCCCCCGCCCTTATAAAGCCATCGGTTACCCCCTATTGCCCGCTATATATATGATACTGGGTCTGGCTTTTTGCATTTTACTCATTATTTATAAACCCCATTTTACTTGGCCTGGTTTGCTGATTGCCTTAGCAGGTATACCCATCTATTATATCCATAGACGCTATAGTTGAGACAGTCGTACCATTAGACCAAACAGCGCATCACAAAACAAATCATCCTGATAGTATCTCAATCTTACAATACATGAAGCACTTTTCTAACTTACGCTACGTATCAGTCATCCTGATCTTACTTGCGCCCTTCGCTGGTCTGGCGCAAGAAACTGTCCCGCTCATCAATTCTACCTTACAAGGTAAGATTATAGATAGCCTGAGCGGTGAACCTTTACCCGGCGCTACCATTCAGATTGTGGGCATAACCCACAGCGTTAAATCAGACGCTCATGGTAATTACCAATTTGTTACCGGACAAAAATTACCCTACACCCTTATCGTAAGCTATATTGGCTATGAGACCAAGCAGGTAATTGCCGCATCGTCGCCCTTCGATATTCGCTTATCCCCCAACGCCAATCAGCTGGAAGATGTGGTAGTAGTGGGTTATGGTGTACAAAAACGGCGCGATTTTACCGGTTCGTTGGCTTCCCTACCGCCATTGCTCAAAGAACAGCCAGTTAGCTCTCCTGAGCGATTGCTTCAAGGCGCCGTTTCGGGCGTTCAGGTAACACAGGGTAGCGGACAACCCGGAGGTGGTGCCTCCATCCGTATTCGTGGAGGAACGTCTATCAATGCCGGAAGCGAACCCTTGTATGTGATCGATGGTTTTCCAATATACAATGGCGATGCTTCGGTTGACGCAGGCATTGTGAGCGGGGAAAAAATCAACCCGCTCTCTTCCTTGAACCCGGCCGATATCGAATCTATTGATGTATTGAAAGATGCATCAGCTACGGCCATTTATGGCTCAAGAGGTGCCAATGGTGTTATCCTCATTACCACCAAACGTGCCAAAGGCAACGAATCGTCGGTTACGTACGATACCTATTATGGGCAACAACAGGTTATCCGCAAGCTTCCCTTGCTCAACGCGTCGCAATGGGGTGCCCTCAAGAACGATGCCCGTTTAGATGCCGGAAAAACAGCGCTCTATAGCGAGGCCGAGTTGGCTGCTTTGGGTACCGGTACCGATTGGCAAGAAGAAGGGTTTACCACCGCTCCTACCCACAGCCATAACCTGTCTATCCTTTCGGGTACCGAAAAAACAAAAATTGCCCTTGGCGGAAATTATTTTAATCAAAATGGCGTGGTTATCCATACCGGTTTTAGCCGCTATGCCGGTCGTGTCAATGTAGAGCACGAGCTGAACGATAAATTTCGGATAGGGGCCTTTCTTACCGGTAGCCAAACCAATGCCCAGGTAGCACCCAATGGTGTCGTAGAAGCCCTGTTAGAAATGCCTCCCACCATACCAGTGAAAGATGCAGACGGAAATTACACGTTATCGAGTTCGTTCGAGACCGCCATTGGCAACCCCATCAACACCTTAATTAACCAAACTAATGAAACCAGCACCCGCCGTTTTCTGCTTAATGGCTATGGAGAATATACTATATTCAGGGGCCTAACAGCAAAAGTATTGCTAGGTGCTGACCTCATTAATAATAAGCAAAACAGGTATTTACCATCAACTGTTTACGAAGGCTTACCGAGCGGTATTGCCCGAAGCGGTTCGTTGTCTACCACCAATTGGTTAAATGAAAACACCTTGAACTACAAAAAAACGATTGGCCATCAGCATCACTTCGATGTTTTGGTTGGTTTTTCACAACAACAGGCTACCACGGAAGTTTTCTCGGCAGGTTCGTCTGATTTTGTGAACGATTCGTTCACTTATAACGATCTGGGCTCGGGTACCGTTTTGCTGGCCCCTGGTTCATTATACAGCCAATGGGCACTCCGCTCTTACTTGGGCCGCGTCAATTACGCCTTTCAAGACAAATACCTCGTAACACTCACCGTTCGCGCCGATGGGTCATCCCGTTTTGGAAAAAACAACAAATGGGGCACCTTTCCTTCTGCAGCATTTGCCTGGAACGTTGCCTCCGAACCTTTCCTGCAATCGGTTCACGCCATCAGTCAGTTAAAGCTCCGCATCAGTGCTGGTTTGACCGGAAACCAAGAAATCCCTACTTACCGATCGTTAGCCCGGCTCTCCTACTACCGTTACAACTTCGAAAATCAACTCGTAGGTGGTTTTGCGCCGAGCAGCTATGGCAATCCGGACCTCGGATGGGAGAAAACTGCCCAGTATAACCTGGGTGTAGACCTTGGCCTTTTGGGCGATCGCATTAGTCTAGTAAGTGATATCTATTATAAACGTACCACCGACCTGCTCTTAGAGGTACCCCTTCCCTATACATCGGGTATTGAAAGCGCTTACCAAAATTACGGATCAATCGCCAACAAAGGAATTGAATTGGCCTTAAAGACCGAAAACCTAACCGGTCCATTTAAATGGACCACCAACCTGGTCTTTTCAGCTAACCGAAATAAAGTATTGAGCCTCGGCCCCGGTGTAACCGAGTTTGTTCCGGTAAACCCAACCAATAACGCACGTACCTCCGAAATTGTGCGTGTGGGCGAGCCTTTAGGCAATTTCTATATGTACGTTACCGATGGTGTCTTCCAGGAAGGCGACGATTTCAGTCTCTCGCCTACACAAAATACCCGTGCTGGTAGCCAGAAGTATAAAGATATGAATGGTGATGGGCAGATTACCCAAGCGGGTGACGTGGTGATTGTAGGTAATTCGCAACCCAAGTTTTTAGCAGGCATCACCAATAACTTTCAATACAAAGGTTTTGACTTAGGTATCTTTTTACAATCGTCTTACGGCAACAAGATATTCAGTAACACCAAAGCCTTGTTAGAAATCGGGTCGGGCTTTACGGGCGCATCGGCTACCTTGTTAGATCGGTGGACTCCTACACACACCAACACCGATGTTCATCGGGCCGTTGAAGATCCATCGCCCACGCTTTCCAATCGTTTCGTTGAAGACGGGTCATATCTCCGTCTCAAAAACCTGACGTTGGGTTACACCCTTCCGTTACGCATAGCAGATAAAGCCAAACTAAAGCATGTTCGCATCTATATATCAGGCCAAAACCTTGTTACCTGGACAAATTACACTGGTTTTGACCCTGAGGTGAGCCGGAATGGCCAAGATGCCCTAGGCTCTGGATTTGATTATGGCAATTATCCAGGAGTAAAAACCTACCTCGCCGGACTTTCTCTTACTTTTTAATCATGTAAGCAACTAATAGACAACATACGATGAAAACATTAATCTTTCTGATTGGCTTTTCAAGCTTATTTTTAATCCAGTCATGTGCCCATCTGGATGAAGAACCACGTTCTTTTCTGTCTACAGAAAATTTTTACAAGACCGAGGCAGATGCCATTGCCGCTGTAGACGCCATTTATTTCTCATTGAACAATAACCAGCCTGAGGGCCAACATCAAATGTATGGATCACTTTTCAATACAGCGATGGATTATTGTACCGACGATATAACCGCAGGTCCAGGTACACCGAACCCTAATGTACGCTCATTGGCCATCCTCACCCATTCGTCTACCAATCTGCGCGTAGAACAAATGTGGCAGCAACAATACTTAGCCGTTAACAAGGCCAATGCGGCCATAGAACATATTCCTGCCATTGACTTTGATCAGGCCCTCAAAGATCGGCTGTTGGGTGAAGCACTATTTCTGAGAGCGCTCTTTTATTATAATCTAGTGAGACTTTATGGCGATGTGCCCTTGTTGCTCCAAGATCAGACCAACGTTCCATTAGATCAACTCCAAGTGGCTCGTACACCAGCCGAAGAGGTATATGCGCAGATCATTAGCGACCTCACCACCGCTGTACATCATTTCCAGATTGGGGCATCGGGCGAAAAGGGCCGCGCTACCGAAGGTGCTGCCAAATCGTTGCTTGCCAGCGTTTACCTCACCCGACGTGAATGGGCAAAAGCAATCGCAGCGGCCGAAGAGGTCATCAATGGTCCCTATGGTTATGACCTGCAAGCAGACTATTCGCACGTATTTCTACCTGCTTATAAGAACAATACCGAGCATATTTTTTCTGTGCAGTTCTTAGGCTTTGCCCAAGGTCAAGGACATGCCTCCACCCGACGCGCCATCATGACTGGTATTCCGGGTCTTGTAGGCTCCTATGGTGATCAAGTTACCTTTTACACCCAAGGAACAGACAAGTTCTTCAGTATCTATAAGCTTTTTTCTCCCAAAGACAAACGCAAGGCTGTTACGTTCGTAACCCGATTCCAAAGCCCCACCAACGGTAAATGGTATGGGCAGCTGAACGACGTGAATGTACCGGGCGACTCCACCCCTTTTTTCAACAAATATTGGGACCCAGGAGCTGTATCCAACACGGCCGAATCGTCTGCCAACACTCCAGTTATCCGCTTTGCAGAAGTACTGCTCATCCATGCGGAAGCCGAAAACGAACTGAACGGTCCTACTGCTAAGGCCTATACCTCTTACAACCGCGTACGGCAAAGAGCCGGTTTAGACCCTTTATCTGGTCTTACACAAGATCAATTTCGCGATTCCCTCTACCTCGATCGGCGTTTGGAGTTGGTTTACGAATTTCATCGCTATTTTGACCTGATCCGCCAGACAGGCAGTGAGGTAACCGGTGTTGGTCCCGAAGGGCGGGGCACCTTACTCAAAAACTTACGCGCAGCAGGCAAAACCAATGTTGCAGCACGCCATTACCTATATCCTATCCCTTATCTCGAAATACAACGCAATCCCAAGCTTACTCAAAATCCGGGTTGGGAAAATCAATAAATCAAATTGCATGAGCCATGAAGAAAAAAATCACTCCCGCAAGTAGCATCATCAGTATATGCGTTGCCTTATTGGCAATTACGCATACAGCCCACGCACAACACGATCCGATTGTGCCATTCAAAGGTAAAATTGCCCAAACGCTGGATGGCACCATCCAATGGCGCCCTAAAAGATTAAAAGCCGCTCCCGGATCACCCAATGTTATTTGGATTCTATTAGACGATGCCGGTTTCGGCGCATCGTCAGCCTTTGGTGGGCTCATCGAGACACCCACATTCGAGGCTTTAGCTAACGATGGGCTTCGTTACACCAACTTCCACACCACGGGCATATGCAGCCCCACCCGGGCAGCCTTGCTTACCGGTCGCAATGCACATAGTGTTGGCATGGGTCATCATGCAGAAATTGGCATCGGTACGCCCGGCTATTCCGGCGACATTCCGTTGGAAGCTGGTACGGTAGCCGAAATATTCAAAGAGAACGGATACAACACCTTTGCACTGGGCAAGTGGCACGGCAACCGGCCTATTGATCTGACTGCTGCTGGCCCTTTTAATCGATACCCTACCGGCCGAGGATTTGAGCATTTCTTCGGCTTTCTGGGTGGCGCCACCGATCAATGGCATCCCGATCTGGTAGAAGAGAACAGTCCCATCAACATAGAACCCAACAAAAAACATTTGAATGAGTTGTTGGCAGATAAAGCCATCCAGTATATTGCCAACCAAAAATCTGCAAACCCTGAGAAGCCCTTCTTTCTGTATTTTGCACCCGGAGCCACTCATGCTCCGCATCAAGTGGCTAAAACGTGGAGCGATCGCTATAAAGGAAAATTTGATGGAGGTTGGGATCAATACCGCGAAACGGTTTTCAAAAGACAGCAAGCACGGGGTCTGGTGCCGGCGGGCACCCAGTTGCCGCCCCGACAAACCGGAATCAAGGCCTGGAATAGCCTCTCGGCAGATGAGAAAAAAATATACGCTCGTTTTTTTGAGGTTTACGCCGGTTTCCTAAGCTATACCGATCATGAAATTGGTCGTGTGGTAGATTACCTCAAAGAAATTGAACAATACGAAAACACCCTCATCTTTGTGATCATTGGTGATAATGGTGGTAGCAAAGAAGGTACCTATACCGGTACCACCGGTGCGGCCAAAGATTCGAAAGGACACGATATTACTTTTCTGCTCGACAAATATGATCAGATTGGCACCGAACTCACATCGCCCAATTACCCCTTGGGCTGGTCGCAGGCCGCCAATACCCCCTTCCGTTATTGGAAAGGCGATGCCAACTCGGAAGGAGCCACCCATAACCCACTCATTGTCCATTATCCCAAACTGATCAAAAAATCCGGCATTCGCTGGCAGTACGGCCACGTAACCGACTTGCTACCCACTGTAATCGAGTTGCTTCATTTGCATGCTCCAGATACCATCAATGGGTATCCGCAGCGTCCCTTTCATGGAATAAGCTTGGCTTACTCCATTGCCGACTCTACCGCTCCTAGCCGACATACCCAGCAATATTACGAAATCCACGGTGGACGAGCCATTTACCAAAGCGGCTGGAAAGCCGCTGTATACCATCCACGTGGCTTCTTCAACGATCACGAAACCGATATTAATTTTAAATCGCCTCCCTTCGAGAAAGACAAATGGGAACTTTACCATATTGATAAAGATTGGAATGAAATTCATGATGTTGCTGCACAATACCCCGAAAAGTTAGCCGCATTGAAGCATCTCTTTGATGAAGAAGCCCAAAAATACCAAGTATACCCCTTACACAATTACAAGACTGGGCAAGAACCATGGCAGGTATTGCCAAAAGCAATCATTTACCGAGGCGCCACGGTTAAAACGAAAGTGGCTGTTGGGCAAGGGCCCATTCACATCCAAGCACATGTAGATGGAAACAATGCGTTGCCTGCATCGGGTGTTATTGTCTCTGCCGGAGGGTTTAATTCTGGTGGGTTCAGCCTCTATGCACAGCAAGACCAGCTCCACTTAGTTCTTCATGACGGCAACCAAGAGCGTATTATTTCTGCCGCTGCTCACATCGGTGCCGGATCGCACACCATCGACCTGACCTTCCATACCGACCAGCTTATTATCCAACTAGACGGCAAAGAAATAGCGAAACAGGCATTAGCTGGTGCAAACCGTTACGCACGGGCCATTGCCTCAGACGGTGTTAGTTTAGGGACCGATCTAACCATTCCGGTTAGCACCTCGTATACCGCACCTTATCCATTCAATGGTACCGTTAAACGCATTGATATTATCCAACCAACCCCATAATAACCAACGCTATGCAAACAAGCCCATTTTCAGATCGCAGAAAATTTTTAAAGTCAGCAGCAGCCTTAGCGCTGTTGCCTGGCTTGGCCTCGGCCACACAACTCGCCTTACCTGAAGAAAAGGAGTTGATTATTACCGATATACACGTGGATATTGTTCAGGTTAATCACCGGGGCAATTGGGTCTTTATTGAGCTACAGACTAACAAAGGCATTAGCGGTATGGGTGAAGCCTCGCAAGGGGTAAAAGCCATTACAAGCGCCGAGCAACAGCAAATTCGCAACGAAATCAACAATTTTTTTGCATTCGTCAAGGGCCAGCCCGCCTTTGATATCGAAGCTTATCGTATCAAAGGACTTGAAGCAGCAGCCGCTTCGCACGTGGCCTCCACTGCTTTCAGCGGTATAGAGCAAGCCCTGTGGGATATTAAAGGGAAAGCATTGGGGGTACCGGTCTATACCTTATTGGGAGGCAAAGTACATGATCGCATTAGGGTTTACGCCAACATCAATCGTGCCACCAACGTATGGGATGCCCAAGGCCGTAGGCCCGCCAGTGCATTTCAACAAAATGCCGAGCAGGCGCTCAAACTGGGTTTCCGAGCCATCAAATTAGCTCCTTTTGACGATATGAAGGCTCTCCCCTCTACCCCTCAACAGATACAGGCAGATGTAGATCATGCTATTTCCTGCATTGAAGCCGTACGACAAACCATTGGTAACGATGTTGATCTCTTAGTAGATGTGCACAGCCATTTAGATCAAGCATTGGGTATTGAAGTAGCACAACGCTTAGCTCCACTTTGTCTGTATTGGTTAGAAGAAGCGGTGAATCCAAGTAAATATCTTGCCGAAACAAAAGCCATCACTGCTACCACCGACACGCCCATAGCTGGAGGCGAATCTATCTTTGGCAGGCAGGGATTTCTGCCACTCATCAATAACCAAGCGCTCGATATCTTAATGCCCGATGTGAAGCACTGCGGTGGTATCCAAGAACTACGGTACATTGCCGCTTTGGCAGAACCATCGGGCATCCATATTGCGCCACACAATCCCAGCGGACCCGTTGCCACTGCAGCTACCACCCAGGCAGTAGCCAGCATACCCAATTTCAGCGTCATCGAGCTGGCTTATGGCGAGGTAGAGTGGCGGGCCGACTTGCTACAACCGGCAGAAACGTTCCAGCAAGGCTATATCGAATTGAGTGGTTTACCTGGTTTAGGGCATACCTTAAATAAAAGTCTCATTGCCAAACATAGGTAACGATGTATGATCACTTTTCTGATAAAATGCTCTCAAAATCAACAAACAAAGCACCTGATGGGCAGGTGCTTTGAGCTAACCAATTATAAAACCTAATATGAGAGAAGAGACAATTTAACTATACAACAAATATATATAAAGTCTATTAAAACACTATACTTTTTTAAACTTTTTTTCACATTCTTAGAGCGATGTGCTGTTACTTGGATAAATCTATGTTGAATATATCTTTTAACGCTCTTTTCGCTGCATGATACCCACCCATGCCATGCACACCTCCTCCCGGTGGTGTTGCGGCCGAACAAATATATAATCCTTTTGCAGAGGTACGATAAGGTGAAAAACGCAACGCAGGTCGAGTAAAAAGCTGACCGATATGGAGTGCACCACCATTAACGTCGCCACCATGATAATTGGGGTTATAGTTTTCGAGTGCCCTATTATCTAAGGTATGTCTGGCTAAAATACAGTCTTTAAACCCCGGGGCAAAGCGTTCTATCTGATCTTCAATCTGTTTAGTCATGTTAACAGGTGAGCCATTGGGTACATGGCAATAGGCATAAGCCACATGTTTACCCCTTGGTGCTCTACTCGCATCAAATAGACTTTGTTGTGCCAACAGCACAAAGGGCTTCTCTGGATGCTTCCCCTTAGCGACTTCTTTTTCTGCTTGGGCAACTTCTTCCAGCGTATTTCCAATATGTATCGTGCCGGCCTCGCGGCATGCCGGTGCAGTAAAAGGAATAGCCTCATCTAATGCCCAATCTATTTTAAATAGTCCTGTACCAGGCCGATATCTCCGTAATTGTGCTCGATAAATAGGTGAGAATTGGTGCCCAGCAATCTGTAACAGCTGCTTCACCGACGTATCAAAGATGATGGCTTTTGCTCGAGGTAGCTGCTCCAAGGAAGTAATATATGTCTTTGTTTCAATTTCACCACCTATTGAACGAAAGTAATTAGCCAATGCATTGGCTAGGTGCTGGGTACCTCCTTGCACAATTGGCCAGCCTTTCAAGTGCCCATTGATAATGAGCACCATAGCAATGGCAGCAGTTGCCCACTGATTGAAAGGCAGCATGCTATGTGCTGCCATGCCTGCCCATAATCCCCTTAATTTTGTTGTCTTGAATTGTTTAGCAAAAACCTGAGCAGGCAACAGTGCCTTCAACCCAAAACGGGCAACCAAAAACGGATCTTTTGGAAATCCAATAGGGCCCAACAAATCATCAACCATATTTGGCCATGTGTCTACAAACGGCTTAAACAGGTGCATATACTGCTGCCTATCTACACCAAATCCTAGGGCCGTCTCGATCATGCTTGATCGCAATACAGCCGCATTACCATCATCAAAAGGATGTGCTGCTAATATAGGAGGATTAATAAAGGATAAACCATATTCCTGAAGTGGAAGTGCACTAAAGAATGGTGATGCTGCTGCCATGGGATGTACAGCAGAACAAACATCATGTAAAAAACCGGGTAGTGTTAGCTCGGCACTGCGCATCCCACCTCCTATGGTGTCTTTTGCTTCCACAATCAGCACATCCAACCCTTGCTGCTGTAACAATATGGCAGCGGCCAGACCATTTGGCCCCGAGCCAACTACAACGACGTCATATGCCATCCCGCTCATTTTCTATGTTTTTGTTGTGTCAGTTTAATATCAGATAAAGCTTCCGCAATATGCGTGAAGTTAAATCGAAAATCTTTATTCTTAAGCACTTGAGAAACGACGGCCCGACCACTCAGCACCAATTCAGCCTCTGTACCGATCAACCATGCTCCCATTCGAACTGCCCAACCAAAATTCGGTAATCCAATGGGTATTCCAAACACAAACCGAATGGCTCTCATAAACATCCTATTGGTAACAGGGTTAGGACTACAGGCATGAATAGTGCCTTCGACCTCTGGATTCTGGATCAGCCAATCAACCATACGCACAAAATCGAACTCGTGTATCCACGAAACATATTGTTTACCACTTCCAATTTTCCCACCAAACCCCAGTTGAGCAAGCCTGACGAAAGGTTTCAGTATACCTCCTATCGACTGCAACACAACAGCTAAGCGTAAAAACACTTTTCTAGTACCTAATGTTTCTGTTTGGTAGAAAGCAGCCTCCCATGCTTTACACACATCTGGAGAGAACCCATACCCTACAAATGATGCTTCCGTTTTTACAGCGGATCCGGTGTTTCCAAAAATGGCTATCGATCCGGCATTGATCCATACGCCGGGCGGACGAACGACCTGACAAATGGCTTCACCAATAACCGTGGTTGCATCTACCCGCGAATAGATAATTTTGGCTTTATTTTTTTTGGTATATCGGCAATTAACCGATTTACCTACCAAATTGATAACCGCTACACTTCCTTCTAATTCTGTTACCCAAGCGCCCAATGTTTTAGCATCCCAATGTACAAAACGTACATTTTCATTATCCACCCGATGTTGCCGCGTTAAAACAACCACTTCATACTCCTTCTTGCTAAAGTAATCCAACAGAGCTGTGCCCAATGCTCCTGTACCACCTGCAACTACTATTTTACCTGCCATCGTTTATCTCAATAATAGGTTTGTAAACTGCTACGCCCTTCCACTAAAGGATATTTTTTATCTACCCGACTCAACTCCACATAAATGGAATCTTGGAATTCATTCAGGCCGCTTAAAATGACCTTGCCATCTCGCAGAATTTCATAATGAAGCACCTGATGCTCCCATTTATAAAGCTTATTTTTATTTTGTAACTGCAATACCTGATTCACCGTATCTGCCTCGTAAAAAAAGTATCTTCTCGACCCCGGCATGCCCCCTACTTCCCAACGTGTGACACCTAAATCCCGATTTCTGTTCTCTTTAAACAATTCATCCGAATCTTGCGTATCTACCTGATTCAGCTTTTTATTATTTTTATTTCCCTTTACGCGTAATGGTGAATAGCCAATCATCCGGTCTACATATGCGGGCCGATTAGTTTGATAACTTAAAGACGACCATTTTTCAAAAATAGCATATTGCCAACGCACGGAGTCGAGCGGATTAGCGGGCAGTTCTTTACCATTTAAGAGAAATTGATCAACGTTGTAATATCCGGTCAGCTTTTTCACACCTGGAGTACTCGGAATGTTATAATTGTTCCCATTGAAGAAACCGTAAGCCCAAAATCCTGCCATAACGGGAACAAATAAGATAATGAATACCCATTTCACAACCACCTTCAATCTCCGTTGCCAAGCAAAAGAAAAGGTAGGTTTATATCGGTATGTAGGTACATCTTTCTCCTGTACCAATAAGCGCCAAATCTTTGGAAAATCATAGGATGCAACAAACACACCCAAAAAGGTAAAATAAGCGGCCGGAACGGCCACACCTGCGTCAAAAGCATGATTGGCCAACACAATATTAAAGCAAACAACGGCTGCCAAAGCCCCCCCTAAGGACGCCGTTTTTCGATTCAGCAATAATAACCCGGGCAATATCTCGGCAAAACCGAGGAATATGGTATACCCGAAAGATATACCTACATGCGACCAATACAGCTTTTTCTCTGCCATATCGATAAACGGCGTATTCAGCATGCCTATCGTTGGATAAACCATTTGCATTGGAAAAGCTTTTTTTAATCCCCATCCCACCATACCAAACGCCAATCTATAACGTACCAAGACATTTACCCAATAGCGCCATCGCTCATCAGTTTGAGGCTTCGATTTTCTAGCCAATACGGTCCAAGCAAGGCCTAAGACAACAGAAACCAAAAAAAGTAAAACCAGATTGACATAATTATATATACCAAACACACCTTCCTCTGATTCGATCAAAATAATCTGTGGTGGCCAAAATGCAACGACCGATTGAAAATCGTGATAGGTCAGTTTAGAAAAGTGAAGACCAAAGAGATGCTTATAAAAATTATAATAAGACGGAATGCACAACAACACAAAATAAATGGTTGTTATTCGAAACAATGCCCTTTTGTAAAAGCCTTTATGAGGTGTATGAACATGGGGTGTACCATCTTCATCATACTTGTTTTCAGCAACTTGCTGAACAACGGTTGTATCATTTTCAAAATTTGCCATAAATCAAATCAATAAAAGATTTATAATTGAACAGGGGTTCGCCTACCTTCAAACATTAAATGTCCTTTATGCGAACGCTTCAGAACTACTTGCAATGAATCTTGCTTTTCATTTACACCTTTGAGTAGGATGGTTTGTTTATCCGGACGAGAGAAGGAGAGCGAAAATTTTTCATTCCGTTTTCCACGGCTCTTATTCTGCAACAATAGACGATGGTTGCTGTCATCAATATCATAATAGAAATAATGCCTCCCGGCCTGTCCGGCCAATTCATAGTTTCGATCAATATCCTTTTCATGATATTTTTCACCCGAAGTTCTGTCGATCCATACCGGTCTGTTCACTTTGATACTCAAAGTCGACCATTTTTCAAACACCACATCTTGCCACCTATTGGAATCTGTTTTTGAGTAGGGAATGGTATCTCCATTCCATATAAATTCTTTTACATCATATTGTCCGAATGCATCCGATAAACCTGGATTTTTGGGTAATTTATAAGATTCTTGTACCCCATCATGAAAAGCTGTAAGGCCCAGCGTCCCGATTAAAATCAACACCAGGAACAACACTACTTTTTTAATGAACTTCCATTTTCCCGTCGAGTAAACGGGTATTATTTTGTTACTGAGGGTATACTTTTCACGAATAAGCAGTTGGTAAAGCCGAGGTAGATCATGTATAAATAAAAAAATGGCAAAAACAACCAATAGTGCACTAAATGATGCTTCTCCCACCTCATAAAAACCATTCACTACGGCAATATTACTCAAAAAACCAATGACCAATCCAGCTGCAAACACTACCGTTTTTCTATATAACAAAAGTACACCTGCTAGTATTTCAACTACTCCTAAAAAAGATTCGTAAGCCGGAGAGATGGCAGTTGTTTGAAAATAAACTTTCCATGCATAAAAATCACCATAATTGGTCAGTAAATTGCTTAAAGGTGGATAAGGCAACTGCAAATGGAAGAGTTTATAAAACCCAAATGCGAATAGGGCAACAGCAAGGCGGTAGCGTACCAAAACACGCAACCACTGATACAAGACCACGTGCTCCGTTCTTTTCTTTTTGTCGATGATACTCCATAGAATTGCTCCAATAACAGCAACTAAAAATCCAATGAGCCAATTGCTATAGCTGGACCACCCCAGTACCGGACTTCCATCTGCTCGGGTCAATGAAACAAATTCAGGTTGATACTTGGCCAATACGAGCACATCATAAAAGTGCAGATGTACCCAATGAATGGAAAAAAGATATTGATAAAATTTCCAGTCGACAGGGACAATGAAATACAGCAAAAACACCCAGGTAAATCGAAATACATATACCTTTGGTAAGGACCATACCTCATATGGAAAATACGCTCGGAACGGCGCGTTTAAAGCCGTCTTCACACGCAAAACATAGCGTTGGGAGATCTGGCTTTTTGTTGAAAAATTAGTTTCGCTCATGGATTTATCTTTTTGAAATGGTGCATATTATTCATATCCTGGGTTCTGTTTCAAGCCACCCAGGTTAACCTCGTCAATCGGTATAGGGAATAAATTCAAGTGTTCTGTAATGGTTAGATTTGGCTTAAGTACTTCTATTTTTTCTTTTAACTTACCGGTACGAGCCAAATCGAAATAGCGCTGTGCTTCCCACAGAAACTCGAGTCGGCGCTCTTCAAGCACGGCATCTTTCAGTACGTCGATGGATTGAGTTGTCAAAGCTTGAAGACCAGCTCGTTCCCGCACTTGATTTAAATCAGACAAAGCGCCTGCTGCATCATCTATTTCTGCTTTTGCCTCCGCTCTAATTAAATATTGCTCGGCAATGCGTAATACATACGATGGGTCTGTTGCCGGACTTCTATAATATAGTGCACCAGCATATAATTTCACACCGCTTTGCGTTGCACTATCGAGTAACGCGATCCGATCGCCCCCAGTTGCCGGATGTTGCAAGGTTTTAACAACCGGCTCGGACGGTGCATATCGATACTCTCCACCGTTAGACAGTAGGCTCATACGGGTTCGTAAACCGCTTGGATTTTGAGCAGAATGTGCTAACTCAAAAATCGACTCGGGTGTTTGCACAGCTCCATTTGAAAACCAAGCAGAAAAGGGCTTCACTAATTTATAAGCATCTGTTAAACCGATCACTTTCGTGGCATAGTCAATCGCCTCATCCCAATTTTTGGTATATAAATCCAATCTGGCCCTCAATGCCCAAACGGTATATTTAGTAGCACGTACTCGATTGACCTCTTCAGGCAACAAGCTTTCTGCTAGGTCTAATTCTTGCCGAACAAAAGCATAAACCTCTTCCCTACTACTCCGGGCAATTTGCTCATTGGATACTAAACTGGTAGTTGGCTCCAATTTCAATGGCACCCCGCCCCAACCCCTTGCTAAATCGAAGTAAGCGAGTGCCCGTACAAAGTGCGCCTCGCCAACGATGGTATTTCTTTCTATATCGGTTAAGTTCACGTCCTGAACCTGCGATGCTTTTTGAATAATATGGTTGGCAATATTAATGGTAGCATAAATGGCAGCCCAAGTATCTACAAAAGCCGCATCGTCTGGTCTAAAATTGAGATTGGAAACGTTATTGAACACGTTGTAGGTGATTTCGCCACTGGGTACAAAACCTAAATTAACATAACCCTCACCATAATATCCATTATCGGCCAGTGTACGGTATAAACCTCTAACAGCTGTGTTCAATGACGTTTTATCCGTAATGGCAAGCTCATCTGAAATGGACTCCTTGGGTTCGACTTCCAAAAATTTATTGCAACCAATTAACGCAACAGCAATTAATCCTATTCCTATTTTCTTAAACATGATCCGTTTACTTTTAAAATGTTAAATTCAAACCAAACTGTACCGACCGAGGTGTTGGTGGTGATGCAAAATCATATCCCTGGATATTTTGATTTTCACCACGCTCTATTCTAGTTTCCGGATCCGGCCCCGTATATTTGGTTAATAGCCATAAATTGGTACCAACAACATAAATCCTTAAGCGATCGATATGATACCGCGTGGTTAATTGTTTAGGTAAAGTGTAACCAACAGTTAGCGTTCTCAACCGCAAAAACGACGCATCTTCAAAAAACCGACTGAGTTGTTGAATATTATAATTCTTTAATGCTAGCCGAGGCACATCGGTAATATCGCCGGGTTTCTGCCAACGGTCCAACTGACTAGCAAAAATGACCCGATTGGCATCTAAACTTCCGCCATTTTCACCCAAGGCCCTGTTGTGATTCCACAAATGATTTCCATAAGAAAAGGTAAAAAGTATATGGGCATCAAAATCTCCAAAACGAAAATTATTTGTCAACCCACCAAAAAATTTCGGCCAAGCATTGCCTACTATTTTCCGATCGGCCACCGTGATTTGGTTATCTTGATTGACGTCTTCAATGATGACATCGCCGGTCTGCGGATCAACTCCTAGAAAGTTGTAGAGCCAGTAAGAATACAGCGGTACGCCTTGTTCAATTCTGATAAACTGCCTGTCTTCAAAAGACATAGGAGTAGGCAACACTTCGATTTTATTGATATTACGAGATATATTAAACGAAGTAGACCACTCAAAACTACGCCTATGGAGATTAACCGAATTAATAGAAAACTCAACCCCCTTATTACTAATTTCACCATAATTGGTGAGGTAAGTTTTAAATCCGGTATAGTTCGGTACAGATACTTGTAAAAGAGCATCTGTCGTATATTTTCTATAATAATTTGTTTCGATATTCACGCGACCGCCCCATAAGCCGATATCCAAACCTGTATTCAATTGCGAAGTTTTCTCCCAACTCAAATGGGGGTTAGCCAATTGTAAAGGCTTCGTTCCGGGTAGCTCAGCGGTTCCTTCATCGGGGTAGCCGGCGCCCGCTGTCCATAACCCCCGGTAGGCAAAATCATTGATACCATTTTGATTACCGGCAACACCATAATTTACCCGAAGCTTCAAATTGGTGAGCGCATGTTGGTTTTGCATAAAACGCTCTTCGCTTATTTTCCATGCTCCGCCAACCGATGGAAAATATCCCCAACGCTCATCGCGACTAAATTTTGAAGAACCATCTGCCCGTAAATTGGCTTCAAAAAGATATTTCTCTTTATAATTATATTCTACCCGAGAAAAAAAGGAGGCTAAATTATTCTTTCCCCACGATTCGTTAACGGTTTGATTGGCGGCAGCAGAAATGAGGGTAAACGAATTATTAGGAAAGTTGGTACCCCTTGATGTGGTATTAGACAAAATACTACTTTGTAATTGCGTACCGAGCAAGACTCCCAGATGGTGTTTCCCCTGTAATGTTTTGGTATACCTGAGCGTTTGTTCGCTGATCCAAAAGTTAGATTGTGTAAAGCTAGAAGTAGCTTCTCCGTTATTGGCAATTCCACGCAATAAATTGGTATTCCAGTATTCGTTTTCTTCATATAAGTTATAGTCTAAGCTGAAGCTCGTTCTAAACTTTAAATCAGGCGTGATATCGATTTCTCCATAAAGTGCGCCAATGTAGTGATTACTTACCGCGGTATTATCCGATTCTGTCGTCAGCGAATATATATTATCGAAATTAACCCAACGAAGCGGCTTACCGTCTTCATCAAAAATGGGCAAATACGTCGGTATATCAACGGTTGCCTGATATAAAGCTCCCGTGCCCCCACTTCCCACAGCACGGCCAATATCCCGATGTGATCGCGATAAGGTATTGCTGGTGCCTATCCTGATTTTTTGACTGATCTTTTGGTCGATGTTGACTTTGAAACTTGTTCTATTAAATCCCATTGTCTTCCATACCCCCTCTTGTCCGTTAAAACCAGCACTGATGTAATAGCTCGTATTTTCGCTTCCACCTTGAAAAGACAAGTTATAATTCTGATATAGAGCAGTTCTATTCAAGATCGATTGCCTATCGTAAGTAGGTTGATCCTCGGGCAAACCTCTTCCATCAGCGGTAAAGACAGGAGCCAAACCTTCATTTCTACGAAATTCTTCCACAATCATGGCGTGTTCTGGTCCTGTAGTTTGTTTCCACCAACTACTTTTAGGCACCCACCCTGCCCCTCCCGATGCATCTATATTGATCTTGGTTTTTTCGCCAAATGAACCTCGCTTCGTAGTAATAATGATGACACCATTTGCACCTCTCGAACCATAAATTGCAACTGCTGTAGCATCTTTTAATACTTCTATCGTTGCGATATCGCTCGGATTTAAATCTGCAAGTGGCGAAGTCGTTCTATCTGCCTCGATATTTTGCAACGATGTATTATTGACAAAAACACCATCAACGATATAGAGCGGATCGTTGCTGGAGTTAATAGAAGTAGCCCCTCTAATACGAATAAATGTATTTGAACCCGGAATACCAGTACCTCCACTGATTTGTACACCGGCTGCATTTCCCTGAATTTGGGTATCAAAACTAGCTTCTGGAATATGCTGTACATTTGTTGGATCAACTTTCACTACGGAGCCAACCAAATTTGACTTTCGCTGCTGACCATATCCCACTACGACCACATCTTCCAACTGAGTAGCATCTACATTTAACTGGACCACAATCGGACTACCATCCACAACAACCTTTTTTGTTTTATACCCGATGTAGCTGACCAAAATGGTGTAAGGAAATTTTTGTCCGGTAATCAATTTAAATTTCCCATCCTTGTCTGCTCTTGTATGATGGGTAATGCCATCTATCAAAATAGATGCTCCGGCCAATGGTTCGCCACTTATTGAATCCAATACCTGCCCGTCTAATCTGGAATTAATTAATGGAGTTGTTTCTTGTGCGTATGTGTATTGTGGACAAACGGTTGCAACGCACCAAAATGCAACACGTAGATAATGTTTATATAAAGATCGGAGTCGTCTTTCTGTTCTCATGAGAATAAAGAATGTCTTGTTTGTTGTTTTTGTAGTGCATAAACGTGTCAGTATGGCCAAGTAAAATGCTTATACGAGCGCCCATGCACGTTTATTTAAAGAGGGTGCCCGAAAAGTCGGATATTCCCCTTTTGCCTATTTATATGATATTTGTGCTTTAGTTAAATTTGATTTGGCAAAATTGCTTTGGATCAGCAACACATGCCCTGCATCGAATACATCATCGTGATACGAGGAGTACCATTTGCGATGTGTTCATTGTTTTTAAAGGTAATCTTCATGGTTGGGTAACGTCTAAAAAGTACTATTTTTTCCATTCTTGATACAGGTTAATGTGATTAAATTATAAAATTGTTTTTTTAAAAATCAGCTGATACGAACGAACCTTACAAAGGTATTCCTTCTGGTAACCACCGCCTACCCATAAACTTTGCGCACATTAGGAATAAATACTACTTATTTAGTAGACTTTATGACTGTAGGATTTGAAGAGGTTGATAAATGAATAAAAAGACAGGGTTAAATCAAGCAATTTTGAGGCAAACTTGTGTATACAAACAAGTTTATCTAAGTTTGCAATACACAAACCAAGGCATTAACCTAATGGATATCGAAGAACAAGCACTGATATTAAAGGTATCACAAGGTGATGAAGATGCCTTTTCTAAGCTTTTTCATCAATATCATAAACATTTAGCAGTATTTGTATATAAAATCACCGGATCGCCTGATCTAGTCGAGGAAGTTGTTCAAGATGCGTTTTTAAAAATATGGATCAACCGAACACAACTCATCCACGTTAAAAATTTCAAAAGCTATTTATTCACCGTATCTAAAAATCATTCCATTAATTGCTTGAAGCAGCAAGTCAGAAATAGGATACTGCAACAGCAATGGCAGAAAGAGCACATACACCATACGGAAGATATAGAAGAAAGTCCAACAAATTACTTCGCATTACTGGATCAGGCAATCGATGCACTCCCACCTCAACAGCAAAAAGTGTATGTATTGAGTAAACATCAGCGATTAAAATATGCAGAAATAGCTAACTTAATGGGTATTTCTAAAGAAACCGTTAAAAGTTACTTAAAACTGGCTATCGGCACTATTATGCATCATATTAAAAAGCATCTTTATTTGCTATTCATGCTGTTGATAAAATAAAAACATTTTTTCCTTTAGTCTTTACCCCCCTTTTTTCTTCTTTTTTGTCTTTTATTGTGAAGCTTACCAATAATGGCTTTTTGACACAAATTATTTTACTAAAGTATGAACCAGCATACGATTCGATTTTCGATATTGTTAAATCGCTATTTAGAGAAAACGGCAACAACTGCCGAGCTTCATGAGCTAGCAGATTTATTGGCTGTACTTGATGAAAAAGAAATTGAACAGGTATTGAAACCCATTTATCAGCAACAGACAAATGATCCTGTTTCTTTTTCAGATATACAAAGTGACGCCATTCTCGCGCGTATCCTTAAACAAAGTGATTCACTCAAAAGTCGCTCACTCATCAAGTATCCCAAAAGGAATTTAAAACCGCTTCTTCACATGGCGATTGCGGCGTTAGTTGCGGGTATCACATTTAGTTTTATCTATTTTTTTTCACGTACTCCATCCGATGAATCTATCAAACACCTTGCGGGAGAAAACATAATAAAGGATATTTCTCCTGGTGGAAATCGAGCCACGCTCAAAATGGCTAATGGTAGAGTTATTCTCTTAGATACCACTAAAAATGGTATTCTGGCCAAAGATCAAGCGGTAGAAGTAACAAAAGTGGCCGATGGGAAGCTGACCTTTCATACCCGCGGCAAAACGTATCCTCAGGCGTTTAATAGTATTTCTACACCACGTGGCGGCCAGTACCAAATCACATTACCAGACGGAAGTCGCGTTTGGCTCAATGCCGAAACATCGCTTAAATTTCCTTCACAGTTCATTGGTTCTGAACGTCTGGTGCAGTTAGATGGTGAAGCATATTTTGAGATAGCCAAACAAGTTGACAAACCTTTTAAAGTACAGACCAATCATCTGGAAGTCCAAGTGCTTGGTACTGATTTTAACCTTTCGGACTATCACGGTGACGACACTCCCAAAGCCACACTAATCCAGGGCAGCGTGAAAATAAAAAGTGGTAGCCAAACACAGTTATTAAAACCCGAACAGCAGGTTGTTTTAACAAAAAACAGGCAGCTAAAACTAGTAACGAACATCGATATTGAAACCGAAATTGCATGGAAAAACGGGGTATTCTTGTTTAAAGATGCTAGTCTGGATAAAGTCATGCACGACATCAGCAGATGGTATGATATTGAGGTAGCTTACCAAGGTGCTGTTCCAAAAAAATTGGTAAATGGTACGGTACCCCGTCATGTATATCTAAGTGAATTTATGAATATGTTGGCCTATATGGGTATCCACTATAAAATGGATGGCAGAAAAATCATTATAACAAACTGATAATATTAACCCAAGGATAATTATCCAAATGATTAACTAAAAAGTAAAATTATGATTAGAAAGACTCAATTAACCCCCAACTAAAATGTTTTAATTAAAGAAGCATTCAAAAAGAACGAGGAGTGTTCGTACCACTCCCCGTGAGATGTCTGGATGTATTCATATTGCGCAAAACAACATGTATGAACCAAACTAAAACAAAAGTAATGAATTTTATTTCAAAGGCCAGTTTATGGACATGGCCATCGTTTCAGAAATTTCTACTAACTATGAAATTAAGTGTTTTTTTTATGTTTGCAGCATTACTGCAAGTAAGTGCAAAAAGCTATAGCCAAGCTATTACCCTGCATGAAAAAAACACATCGGTTACAAAAATCCTTAAACTCATAGAAAAACAAAGTGGTTATCATTTTTTATTCGACAAGATAGACATTGAAAAGGCTAGTCCGATTACGGTTAATGTAAACAATGTATCCATCGAAGAAGCACTTCAGAAAAGTTTAGATAACCAACCTCTATCGTTCAAAATCATCCATCAAACCATTGTACTTAAAAGTTTGCCAAGTCCTGCACCTGTACAAGCACCCGCACAATTAACCATAACGGGTAAAGTGAGCGATGAAAAGGGCCTGCTACTTCAAGGAGTTAGCATTAAAATAAAAGGTACAAACACGGGCACAACCACCAATGCCGACGGGGTTTATAAAATGAATGTCCCCAATGCAAATGCCGTGCTATCTTTTAGCTACATTGGCTATGCCAGCCAAGAAATAGCCGTCCATGAGCAGACAACAATCAATGTGATTCTGAAAGAAGACAACAATACTTTAAATGAGGTGGTTGTTGTGGGCTACGGAACACAAAAGCGCGAGCAAATCACAACCGCCATCGCCAGCGTCAAATCCGAAGATTTTGTGCAGGGATCTGTAAAAGACGCCGCCCAGTTGATTCGAGGCAAAGTGGCCGGGTTAAATGTTGTCTCACCAGATGCCAATCCGGTTGGTAACGCACAAGTAAATTTACGTGGCGTTCCCTCCATATTAGCAGATGCTTCGCCTTTAGTGCTCATTGATGGTGTACCAGGCACCTTATTTACAGTAGCCCCAGAAGATATCGAATCAATCGATATTTTAAAAGACGGTTCGGCTGCGGCCATTTACGGTACGCGGGGCACCAATGGCGTCATTCTGATCACGACTAAAAAAGTAAATGGGGAAACACCGGCAACCATCGATGTGAACACCTACTTTACCACGCAAACCATCAGTCGCAAACTAGACTTCATGAACGCTGCCGAATACCGTAAACGGGTAGCTGAAGGTAGGCCTGGTGCTACAGACTACGGCTACGAAACCAATTGGTTGGACGAAATTACCCAAACACCTTTATCACAAGTATACAACGTAAGTCTTAAAGGAGGAAACCAGAATACCAACTACATTGCCAATTTAAACTATAGAAGCATCGAAGGAATTATCAAACGTTCGGATAATCAAGTGCTCTTTCCCCGTATTGAATTTAACCATACAATGTTTGATGGCAAATTAAAAATTAATGCGAACATCAACGGTTACCAACAGAAATATTTCTCAGGAGCCGATGGCACTAGTTTCCGCGGAGATGTTTACCGAAATGGACTCACTTTCAACCCCACCGATCGGTTAAAGGATGATAATGGCGTTTGGATAGAACACATCGAAAAAACGGATTACATGAATCCGGTTGCCCTATTGGAAGAAACCCAAGGACTTATCCAAAACAGCAATTTTCGGACCTTTGGTAACATCACTTATACACCGATACAGGATATCAATGTTAAACTCTTACTTTCCAGAGACCTGTATAACAGTACCAGGGGGTACTATGAAACCAAAGAACATTTCTCTACCATTCACGATAAAAAGAATGGCTACGCCTCTAGAGGTACAACCCGCACGCAGGAGGATCTATTGGAACTGACGGCCGATTACCATAAGATCCTTAACCAGCATGAGTTTACGGCACTCGCCGGATATAGTTGGCGCAATAATAATTCCCAAGACTATTGGATGCAAAACTGGGATTTCCCGACAGACGATTTTTCCTATAATAATATGCTGGCCGGTTTAGCACTAAAAAGAGGTGAAGCACCTGAAAATTCGTCGCAGATAGAAAACAAATTGGTAGGCTATTTCTTTCGCTTAAACTATAATTATAAGGAAAAATACCTGGCCATGGCGAGTATTCGTCACGAAGGTTCCTCGAAATTTGGAAAGAATTACAAATGGGGGAATTTTCCGGCCATATCTTTGGGCTGGAATGCCATTCGCGAAGATTTTCTATCCGATATAAAATCATTAAGTAACCTGAAAGTCAGAGCCGGTTTTGGTATAACCGGCACCGAACCCACCGAGGCATATCAGTCCCTCAATTTAGTGAATTTCGAAAAATACAGTTTAGTCGACGGAAAATGGATCCAAGTAGTTAATCCCGACTTAAACCCCAACCCTGACTTACGTTGGGAGAAAAAAGAAGAATTGAATATTGGGTTGGATTACGGCTTTTTCAACAACCGTATTTCAGGATCTGTGGATTATTACCGTCGCACCACCAAAGATCTTTTGATGGATTACCCCGTACCGGTACCACCCTATCTGTACAATACCATTCGTGCCAATGCGGCGTCCATGCGGAATACTGGTCTGGAAGTACAACTCAATGGCGTGCCCATCCAAACCACGGATTTTCAATGGCGAACATCGGTTAACTTTTCGACGAACCGAAATAAAATCCTCTCCCTATCCGACAAAAATTTCCAATTGGCCAGTGGCTATTTTGATGCTGGAGGAACAGGTGAACCGATTCAACAGACGACGCATCGGGTACAGGTAGGACAACCCATTGGTAATTTTTACGGATTTAAAACAATTGATATCGATGATCATGGCTATTGGATTATCGAAGGAAAAGATGGCAATCCCAAACCTATAGCCGACCAGCAGGCCGATGACAAACAAATCATTGGTAATGGCCTACCGAAATATTACGCCAGTTGGAATAATACCTTGGTATATAAAAATATAGATTTGAATATTACTATGCGTGGAGCCTTTGGATTCCAGATTCTGAATATGCCTGAAATGTTCTACGGCAATCCCGTCATGTTAACCCGCGGCAATTTGCTTAATTCGGCCTACGACAATGTGTACGGTAAACGTCCGCTAGCCGATGACCAATCGTTAAACTACGTTAGCTATTATATTGAAAATGGCAACTATTGGAAAATCGATAATGTAACGCTGGGTTATAACCTACCTGTACAAAGCAAATATGTGAAAAGAATCCGTTTGTATGGTTCCATTTCAAATTTAGCTACGATCACCGGTTATAAAGGCATCGATCCGGAAGTGAGTATTTCGGGCTTAGCACCTGGAGTGGATGATAAAAATCGATATCCATCAACCACCAGCTATACACTGGGCGCATTTTTAACCTTCTAATTCCGTTGTTTTATGAAAACCATGACTTTAAGATATTTTACCTGCATATGCATGCTTCTCTTATCGGTTTCAGCATGTAATAATAATTTAGATGAAGTGTTATATTCCGATATAACCGACGATCAACTCACCTATACCAGCGTATATCAAGCCACAGGGATTCTGTATGCCAACATGCGCGAATTCTTTGATCACCACAATTGGGCAGGCGTTCAGGAAACTTCTTCCGACGAATTGGTGATGCCCGCTAATGCCTCTGGCTGGGATGATGGTGGAATTTATAAACGCATCCATTTACATACCTGGAATTCCGAAAACGTACAAATGGATGCCATGTGGAATAGCTTTTATAAGGGCATTATTAATGCCAACCGCTTGCTGGATTTAATTGAAAGCGATAAAATCCCTATGCCTGATGGCGTGAGCAAAGAAAGCATCTTGGCCGAAATAAGAGTTGCCCGGGCATTTTACTATTGGCTCATTTGCGATAACTTCGGAGATGCGCCACTCGTAACCGAGGTTACGACCGAACTGCCTGAAAAAAGTTCCAGAGTCGACATGTATCAATTTATTGTTGCGGAGATCAATGCGGCTTTACCCGACTTAAGCGAGGAAAACAATCAACTTATGTATGGCCGCTTCAATAAGTGGGCGGCAAAAACGCTGCTGGCTAACATTTACCTGAACGCCGAAGTGTACACAGGCACACCCGCTTGGGAGGCCTGCCTGGAACAATGTGATGACGTCATCAACTCAGGAAAATATAGCTTAAGTGCCAATTTCAGGGACATTTTTGCAACGGAAAACGAACATTCGCCTGAAATTATATTTGCTATCCCTTTCGATGAAAATGTTGCTACCGGTTTTTTCTTTCATATGTTTTCCTGGCATGCTTCACTAAAGGCTAAGGCCGATATGCAAGCGACACCTTGGGGGTCAGGATCTGCCATGGCTATTTCCCAATTTATTGATACCTACGATCCTGCGGATAGTCGTTTAGCAGATACGTGGTTAATGGGGCCACAATTTGCAGCCGATGGAAAAACACCCCTTCTTGGCGCCTATGATCAGGCAGGTAAACCTTTGGTTTTCACCAAAGACATTCCTAATGGTTTATATACCGGCGAATCGGAAGGTTACCGTATGAATAAATTTACGGTTAAAATGGGAGCTAAAAGCGATTTAGATAACGATTTTCCATTTTTCCGCTATGCCGATGTTTTGTTAATGAAAGCCGAATGTTTGTTACGCCTTGGAAATGCTGAAGAAGCGGCTACTTATGTTAGCCAAGTGAGGAATCGTGCCTTTAAAACCAATCCAGATAAAGCCAAGGTTACCGGCACTCTCCTACAGCAAAATAGTCAATACCATTACGGTTACGTAGAGAACTATAAAATTGTAAATGAAGGCAATACGACACCTGTACAGTTTGGGCGTATGTTAGACGAGCTGGGTTGGGAATTTGCATGGGAAGGCCATCGCCGCAGAGACATGATCCGTTTTGGGGTTTTTACCACAAAAAGTTGGCTTTCGCATAAACCGAATGGCGATTATCGGATTACCTTCCCGATTCCGCAACAAACCATTAACTCCAACCCAAATTTAACTCAAAACCAAGGTTACTAACTCGTATATTCCGATTTATTTTTTTGCTATGAACATCAAACATTTTTTATTGCTTATCCTTACTTTCGGCTTAACAGCCGAAAGTAAGGCGCAAGTGCAGAACCGAAAACCCCTTCATGCCAATCCGTACGTGGAACTCCCATTAGGTGCGATACAAGCCAATGGTTGGCTAAAAGAACAATTATTACGAATGAAAACAGGTTTAACCGGGCATTTGGATGAACAGTATCCACAAGTCGCCGGAAAACGGAATGGCTGGCTGGGTGGCGATGGAGATGCTTGGGAAAGAGGTCCTTACTGGATCGATGGATTACTTCCTTTGGCCTATATCTTAAAAGATCAAGAACTGATTCAAAAAGTAAAGCCTTGGATAGAATGGACCTTAACCAACCAACGCGAAGATGGATATATAGGTCCCAAGCCCTTAACAGAAAAACCAAAGCCCGAACCCGGCATTCAAAAAGAACCGGTGGAAGATTGGTGGCCCCGGATGGTGATGCTTAAAGTGCTTCAGCAATACTATAGTGCTACCGGCGATCAGCGTGTGATCCAAGCACTCAGCAAGTATTTTAAGTATCAGTTGCAAGAATTACCCAAACACCCACTCGACCAGTGGTCCTTCTGGGGAAATCGCAGGGGCGCTGATAATATGATGGTGGTTTATTGGTTGTATAACATCACCGGCGAATCCTTTCTATTGGACTTGGCCGATCTACTCTACAAACAAACATTCCCCTATACCACTGTTTTTACCAATGCCTATACGAAACAGCATGATGTCGGTCACCTCTACCCTTTCAATACCGGCAACACGTATCCATACAATCAAGAGTTGATTCAACGATTGCATGTTGGCCAGTTACAAAGCTTTCATTGCGTTAATCTGGCACAAGGCATTAAAACACCGATTATTTATTATCAACAACATCCAGATTCTGCTTATATTCAAGCGGTAAAGAAGGCCTTCCAAGACATTGCCGTTTTTCATGGGCAGGCTCAGGGCATGTACGGAGGTGATGAACCCCTACATGGCAATGCCCCTACCCAAGGCGTTGAGTTCTGCTCCGTTGTAGAGCTATTATTTTCGCTGGAAAGTATGTTGGCCATTACCGGCGATACAGAATTTGCAGATCACCTGGAAAAGATTGCCTACAATGCCATGCCTACGCAGGCGACTGATGATTTCAACCATCGTCAATATTTCCAAAGCGCTAATCAGGTATTGATTACACGGGCCAAACGAAATTTCTTTGAGGATGACGGCCACCAAGGAACCGATCAATGTTACGGTTTGCTGACCGGTTACCCTTGCTGTACATCCAATATGCACCAAGGCTGGCCTAAACTGGTGCAAAATCTTTGGTATGCTACTGAAGACCAAGGAGTAGCGGCACTCATCTATGGTCCTAGTGAAGTGGAGGTCCCTATAGGTAAAAATCATACCGTCCATATCACAGAAGATACCCATTACCCCTTTGATGAGACCATTCAATTTACCCTGCAAACAGCAAAGGAGGTCAGCTTTCCTTTCCACTTACGTATTCCACATTGGGCAGAAGGAGCCACGATTGCCGTCAACGGAACACCGGTAAAAGAACCTGCCCTTCCGGGCGATATAGTCAAAATTAACCGGACTTGGAAGAATGGGGATAAGGTTACCTTAACACTTCCCATGCATATCGAAACAAGTAGATGGGCGGAATCATCCGTGGCTGTAGAAAGAGGTCCTTTGGTATATGCGTTAAAAATTGACGAAGAATGGCGTAAGGTAAGTGATGTACCTTACTTCGGCGACTTTTATGAAGTATATCCTAAATCTGATTGGAATTATGGCTTATTGGAAAAAGCCATCAAAGATCCGGCAAATGGCTTTGAAGTGGTAAAAAATAATACGCAAGAACCGTACCCCTGGAATTTAACCGGTGCACCATTGGTATTGAAAACGCGTGCTAAGCAAATTCCGGACTGGAAGCTTTATAAAAATATGGCTGGGCCACTTCCGCATCCTTTTTCAAAAGCAGTTGATGAAGAAACGCCTATTATATTGGTCCCTTATGGTTGTTCTACGTTAAGGATCAGCCAGTTTCCGGTAGTAAACTAAATAAAAAACAACGTGATGAAATACACCCGCATATTTATACAACTTGGCCTACTGCTCTTATCTGGCACAGCAGTAGAAGCACAAGAGCCAGCGAATCGACGGCAAGCGATTAATTTCTCTCAGGTAACAATTACCGATAGCTTCTGGGCGCCAAAAATCAATACGGTAAGTACCGTAACGATTCCGGTTTGCATGGAGCAAACCGAGGTAAAAACACCCCGCATCCGAAACTTTGAAAAAGTAGCCCGTCATCGTGGAGAAAAACATGAAGGTATCTATTTTGACGATTCAGATGTTTATAAAGCACTTGAAGCGATTGCTTACTCCTTGAAAAACCACCCCAATCAGGCGGTAGAAGACAAGGCGAATGAATGGATTGATAAAATTGCTGCTGCCCAGCAGCCGGATGGCTATTTGAACACCTATTATACCTTGAATGGCTTGGATAAGCGGTGGACCGATATGGAAAAACACGAAGATTATTGTGCCGGACATCTTATCGAAGCGGCTGTGGCCTATTATAATACCACCGGAAAAAGGAAGTTACTGGATGTGGCCATCCGCTTTGCCGATCATATAGATTCGACGTTTAGGCAGCAAAACCGCCATTGGGTAAGTGGTCATCAAGAAGTGGAACTAGCCCTCGTAAAACTGTATAACGTTACCCAAAACCAACGTTATTTACAATTAGCGGATTGGTTTCTTCAGCAACGTGGCCATGGCTATGGCAAAGGAAAAATTTGGGACGAATGGAAAGATCCTGCTTATTGCCAGGACGCTGTTCCTTTACAAGACCAAAAAGAAATAACTGGCCACGCTGTTCGTGCCATGTACCTCTATACAGGTGCTGCCGATGTCGGTGCAGCAACCCAGAATGCCGATTATATGCAAGCCATGCAAAACGTTTGGCAAGATGTGGTTTACCGTAATATGTACATTACCGGGGGTATTGGATCTTCCGGATCTAACGAAGGGTTTAGCCAGGATTACGATTTGCCTAACGCTAAGGCCTATTGCGAAACCTGTGCATCGGTAGGTATGGTATTTTGGAATCAGCGGATGAATTTACTTACAGGAGATGCCAAGTATATGGATGTATTGGAAAGAAGTTTATATAATGGCGCACTTGATGGCCTATCGTATAGTGGAGATCGCTTCTTTTATGGAAACCCTTTAGCATCCCGCGGAGGCTATGGCCGGAGTGAATGGTTCGGTACAGCTTGCTGTCCTTCCAACATTGCCCGTTTAGTCGAATCCTTAGGAAACTACATCTATGCTAAGTCGGACAATGCCTTATGGATCAATTTATTTGTAGGCAGTGAGACGACCATTCCGTTAACTAAAGGAACTATTAAACTGACACAACAAACCGATTATCCATGGCAAGGCCACGTAAAATTGACTGTAACACCAGATAAGAAACGATCGTTTCCTTTGCACCTTCGTATTCCCGGCTGGGTACAAGGTGAACCAGTGCCCGGTAATACCTACCGCTATTTAAGCGCACAGCAAGACACGGTAGTGATTACCGTTAACGGTAAAAAAGTTCCGTATACTTTAGAAAAAGGTTACGCCGTATTAAACAGAACCTGGAATAAAGGAGATGTTGTTCAATTGGAACTTCCCATGGAAGTAAAAAAACTGGCTGCGATAGACCAAGTCAGCGCCAACAAAAATCGTATTGCTTTGCAACGTGGACCGCTTGTCTATTGTGTTGAGCAGGCAGACAACCCGGCCGACGTGATGAGCTTTATCGTGCCCGCTGATGCTACATTTACGGCCACTTATCAAAAAGATTTATTAGGTGGTTTGGTGACCTTACAAAGTCAGCTACCTGTGGTCAACCCTGCGCCTGATGGGCAATCGGTTCAGGTGCAACAGAAAACCATCACGGCCATCCCCTACTTTTCCTGGGCCAACAGAGGCAATGGTGAAATGCAAGTGTGGTTGCCCACAAAAATTGATGATGTACAAATTAATAATAAAGATCTTTGATTGCCTAACTACACTGATGCATCATGACAAATAATGATTATCTGTCTTTGTGATTATTGAAAGTAATAAACCGATGAAGAAAACCTATGGCATTCTGCTAATCGCGCTATCTGTTTTTGCAGCACCCGCTTTCGCCCAGTTGGTGCTGCAACCTAAAACCTATGAACATTATATCAACGCTTTTAATACCGACGATGAAGAGTTATATCCACAGTATATCTCCAATGCCGAAAGTTGGGCTTTTCTCTCCAAAAATATTCCATTATTCGACTGCCCCGACAGCACGATGGAGCAGACCTACTATTTCAGGTGGTGGACGTTCCGCAAGCATATCCGTAAAACGCCAGAGGGTTTTGTCATCCTTGAATTTCTACCCGATGTCAATTGGGCCGGAAAATATAACACCATTAGTTGTGCCGCTGCTCCACACATTTATGAAGGGCGGTGGCTACACGATCAGCGTTATATAAACGATTACATCCAATTTTGGTTTAAAGGTGGTGGTCATCTACGATCGTATAGTAATTGGGTAACCGATGCCGCTTATAACCAATATTTAACTACCGGAAATGCCGAATTAATCAAGCGGCTCTTACCTGATTTTATACAGAATTACCTCGCTTGGGAGAAAGAAAAACGTGACAGTACAGGACTCTTTTGGCAACAGGATAACCGGGATGGCATGGAAATTTCTATTTGCGGCAGCCAGTCGGCCGATGCAACCGGCTATCGGGCAACCATTAATTCCTATATGTATGCAGAAGCCTCGGCCATTTCAGAAATCGCAAAACTTACAGGCCAGACCCAGTTAAGCCTAAACTATCGGCATAAGGCCGTTCGTCTAAAATCGCTTCTACTTCAAACGCTATGGGATGCTAAAGCACAATTCTTTAAAGTTATTCCAAGAAATGGAACCATGCAGCTTTGTTCGGCCCGGGAATTACACGGGTACACCCCCTGGTACTTCAATATTCCGGATAACAGTTATGCTGTTGCATGGAAATTCCTCATGGACAGCACTTATTTTTATGCACCTTATGGCCCCACAACAGCCGAGCAAGACCATCCTGATTTTCAGATTTCCTATAAAGACCATGAATGCCAATGGAATGGTCCGAGTTGGCCGTTTTCCACAGCGATTACGTTAACTGCCATGGCCAACGTATTAAACCATGACCAGCAATCGTATATCAACAAAGCTGACTATTATAAACTGCTCAGCACCTATGCCAAAAGCCAAAGAAGAACGCTGGAAAATGGTAAGCAAGTACCTTGGATAGATGAAAATCTAAATCCGTATACAGGCGACTGGATTGCCAGAACCCGACTAAAAAATTGGCCTAACGGTGCCTGGCCGGCGAATAATGGAGGAAAAGAGCGCGGTAAAGATTACAACCATTCTACCTTTTGCGATCTCATTATTACTGGCCTCGTTGGCTTACGACCCTCCGCCGGCAACCGGGTTACCGTTAACCCCTTGGTACCCTCCACATGGCAATATTTCTGCCTTGATAACATTTCCTACCACGGCAGACAATTGACCATCCTATACGATAAAACCGGTCAACGTTACCGTAAAGGAATCGGCTTTATGCTTTTTGAAAATGGTAAAAAGGTTGCTTCCAGCAAGTCATTAACTCAACTAAGTTACCAAATGGCATCTTAGATTACAAAAAAAAGATATCTCGATTATTTTTTGTACCTTTGAGGCAAACCGCACTTAAGCATCTCCGGTCATTTGTTCCATACATGTTCCTAAAGGGCGCCGCCGGTCAGTTTGTTTCAAGTTTAATTTATTCAACAAAAGATAACATATGGGTAGAAGCCAAGAATCATTTCGAAAAAAAGAACAGCAAAAAAAACGCGAACAAAAAAAGAAAGAAAAAGAATTAAGAAAAGAAAATAGATCGAGCAATTCAGATAAAGGAAAGTCTTTCGAAGATATGCTAGCTTACGTAGATGAGTACGGCAACATCACTACTGAAAAGCCAGAAGAAACGAAAAAAGAAGATATTAAGTTGGAAGATATCCAAATCAGTATACCCAAAATGACCGAAGAAGATGAACGGATATCGGGCAAAGTAAAGTATCTCAACGAAGAAAGAGGATATGGGTTTCTCCATACCAGTCATGGTGAGCGGGTATTCTTCCTTTTAGCTGAGGCTCCCCAGGCTATTCAGCTGGATGATAACGTTACATTTAAAGTTGTAAAAAGCCCCAAAGGACTTCAGGCATCTGAAATAGAAAAGGTTAATGCATCCACCAATTAGGTAGTATCATTTTGAAACGATGCAAGTTTTTAAAGATTATCTACAGCAACATAGTCCCATTACGGAAGAGCAATTTCAATTTTTAAAAAAAGAGTTGAAGGTTAAAACATACCCAAAGGGAACGATGGTGCTACACGAAGGAGGTACGACACAAGTCTTTTGCTTTGTTTGCAGCGGTCTGCTTCGCGCTTATACGTTAGATAATCAAGGCAAAGAACACACCCTTCAGTTCGCCCCAGAAAACTGGTGGATTGGAGATCGTAACAGCATCTATTTTCATGAACCAGCTGTATTTTATATCGATGCATTAGAAGATACCGAGGTGGTATTGATTACCAAACATTTTCTAGAAGAAGCTCAAACGATTTGTCCGGATTTTAGAAAATACAACGAAAGGTTACTACATAATAACATCCGCCATATGCAATGCCGTATCAATCAACTTTTAGCGGCAACAGCAGAAGAACGCTACCTGGATTTCATCCAGTTATACCCCAATCTTACCTTACGTATTTCGCAAATCATGATTGCCTCTTACCTAGGCATCACTCCCGAATCGCTCAGTAGAGTAAGAAAAGCATTGGCAAAGAAAAACAGCTACTAAACACTTCTTAACATACATCAATTTCCGTCCGCCGCAAGCAAGTTACCTTTGTATCAAAGAAAGGAAAAATGTATGAACAAGCTCATTGAAAATATAGTAGCAAAACCTATTCAACCTGGCATGGTAGGCGATGGCTTCCGTGTATTCAACTATATTCCCAGAGGAGGTATCAGCCAACAGAGAATCAGTCCATTTTTAATGCTCGATTTTAATCCAACGTTTGATTTTGGTCCTTCAGATCATCTGAGGGGTGTAGATGTACACCCGCACAAAGGGTTCGAGACAGTTACCATTGCTTATAAAGGTAGCGTTGCTCATTATGATAGTGCGGGGAACAGCGGTGTTATTCATCCCGGTGATGTACAATGGATGACAGCTGGAAAAGGAATTTTGCACAAAGAGTTTCACGAGGAAAATTTTTCAAAAACCGGTGGTCCATTTGAAATGGTGCAATTATGGGTTAATCTTCCTAAGAAGGATAAGGAGGTTGCACCCCATTATCAAGCGCTCACGACAGACGATATCGGCCAAGTAGCACTCGCAAACAAGGGTGGTATTGTTCGGGTTATCGCTGGGTCAACCCAGGATGTATCAGGCCCAGCAAAGACGTATACCCCTATTAATCTATTTGATATCCGTTTAAATCCAGCGGGTGTATTTCAAACTTCCATTCCTTCGAACCACCACACCGCCTTACTCGTCATTGAAGGGAACATCATCGTAAACGGACAATCAGCATCTCAACACAGCTTCGTGCTCTTTAAAAACGAAGGAGAGGAAATCAACATGCAAGCAGATGAAACAAGTATTGTCTTATTGTTAAGTGGTGAACCCATACCCGAGCCTATTGTAAGCTATGGCCCTTTTGTAATGAATACCGAGGCCGAAATACGCGAAGCCATTATGGATTTTAATTTAGGCAAATTCGGCTATCTGGAATAACCCGATCCTAACGCATTTTGATCATTGCCACCATTCGTCTAAAACAATTTCATTCAGTTAATGGTTTAGCATTTGCAACCATGCATTTTAGCACAACATCCGCAATCAGTCTAGGGGCTCATGCGGATGCTGTGTTATCTGCCCCAAAATGAATTGATTTGAACAATAGATGTAAAGTTATTTTTTTATTAAGCTGTTGGATAATGTTACTGATAGCATTACCAGCCCTTGCCTACGCGCAAATAGCTCCCATAGATTCCATCAAAGCAGATTCACTACAGCGTGATTCACTTGAACGAGTAAGGCAACACACGGACTCACTACCCAAACAATACGATTTGATGGATTTGATTACCCAGGTTATTCATCCAAAGAAAACCAAAGATTCTACCAAAAAACAATCGGCTATCACCCCCATGCCCAATGTAGCTTACAACCCCAGTATTGGTGCGCAAATTGGTGTGAAGGCAGTAGCGGGCAAAGTATTGGGTAAAGATCCGAATACCTTGATGTCTGTAGCGGCCACATCGGCCTCTATTACCACCAAGGGTATTATCTATTTCTATCTCAGTCATAATGTGTATACATCCGGTAACAAATGGAATCTACAAGGCAGCTTAGTAGCCGCAAAAACGGTTTCGCCCGACTACGGATTGGGTATAGGCTACGCCACGAGCAGTGCTGATGAAGATATGATCCTGACCAATCCCGACCGAAAAGTATATGCCCAACATGCGCAATATTATAGTTTTCGAGAAAAAGTATATAAACAAGTGCAAGACCATTTGTTTATTGGTGCCGGTGTTTCTTTTGATATTCGGCGTAAAATTGAGAATAAACAAAGCGGAGAAGGCTTAACTCCCTATCAGATTTATAGCGAGCGATATGGCTTTGATCTGGATCATTACTACTCGAATGGTCTCTTGTTTAATGTACAATATACCACACGTGACAACCAGAACCGGGCATATCAAGGGATTTATGCGGATGTGGGTCTCCGCGCAAACCAGACATGGTTAGGAAGTAGCAAAAATGCCGTTCAGATAACCACCGATTTTCGAAAATATTGGAGCTTATCTAAACGCAATCCAGAGCATGTGATTGCATTCTGGAATTGGGGAGCATACCTCATTAGTGGTAAATTGCCTTATTTAGAATTACCGGGAACTGGTAAAGACACCAATTTTAGAAGCGGCCGTGGTTATGTTATTACTTATTTTAAAGGCCCCCAGTATTTCTATTCGGAAGTAGAATATCGTTTTCCCATTACACGAAATAAATTTCTCAGTGGCGCTACTTTCTTTAATATACAAACGACTAATGATGGATTGGGAACGAAGTTATTTGAATATTGGCAACCCGGTGGCGGAGCTGGTTTGCGTGTCTTATTCAATAAGAGCACGCGCACCAATCTCTGCATCGATTATGCCTTTGGAAAATACGGTAGCCGAGGCCTGTTCTTGAGCTTGAATGAAGCCTTTTAAGGTCTCTCTGAAAGGGATGCTATGGTTTGTTTCGCGTCCTTGTATGGCATATCTAATACTAATTTTTGCTTATTACCAAAGAGCTGTGCTACTTTGGTGTCTTTTAAGCGCACTTCCTTCATATCATCATTGAAAGTTAGCGTCGCTATACTGGCCATGCGCCTTGTATTTTCCTTTTCATCCAATGGTGGAGCTATGCTTATCTTACTGCTTGCATCACCATCCACTGTTAAACGACTGCAAAAATCTGTTTGCACGTCCAATGTACTATATCGACTTAGTTTTGCTTCCATTTGCAGCTCTTTTTGATATTGCCTTAAAAAACAACTGCTGCTATCCGCGTAAATGGATAGCTTTCCAAATTGATTGGTCTCATTCAGATCAATTTTCCCGCATTGCTGGAAATCAAAAGCCATACTGTCTACCTTTATCTGCTGAAATGCCAAAGAAGCATTTTGTACCGTTATTTTCTTAATATGCGGGGCATAGATATACAGCTTACGCTGACTGTAAAAAAAAACATCGCCATGATGCAGGATCAATGTGCGGTTTTTAATTTTAAAATCATGTCCATAATTGGCAAAAGCATAAGCTTTTAGACCATATTGCTCGGCAGGTACCCAACAGATAATCTGTTCGATATCACGGCTTACCCTTTCCTTGGAACCAATGATCAATACCTCATCAAAGGGTTGATCGAAAGCAACTGGCTTATAATCATATAGATTTTTATCAAAAGCAGCCCAATTGGCTTTGTTTTGTTCGTATGCGGCCTTCGTTACATATTGACCGGCCATTATCCGTGTCAAGGCATATAATAATACCAGTACGAAAACACCTGTTAAAAGAAAGATATTACTTCGTTTCATGTTCTTGTTGTTTAATGTGGTTCACAAAATCTTGATAGGCGTCCTTCAGCGTATCAAAGTCAATTCCCAACAGGTAAATGTTTCTAAAAATTTCCGGCAATTCCTGCTTCTTGAATTCCTCCCGACGTTGGTTTCTGATTTTTTCAATCGCATTGTCGTCAACAAAAAAACCGATACCTCGTTTATTATAAATCATTTGCTGGTTCTGTAACATCTCGTACGAACGGGCAACCGTATTGGGGTTCACTTCCAATTGGGCGGCAAGTTCCCTCACTGAAGTCATTTTTTCGCCAGCACGCCACTTTTCCATCAGGATCTGTTCAAACACATAATCAATTATCTGTAAGTAAATGGCTTTATTTTCCCTAAACTCCATGTTATACCTCCTTCTCTTTCAACCGATAATAGGTAGCTGCCCATATACTTAAAATCATCAGTAGCGTTAGCACCGTAAATACCGTCGTAGGTATTGTAGGTTGATGAGCATAATCTGTTACACTCACCTGATCTTGATACCATAATCCCGCTATTGTTCTAGGTATGATCGCAATAGACATCACCAAAAGTACCGTTACAAATGCGGTTTTTAAATAACTTAACCTTTTGAAATAAATCGACCCTAAGAGAAAGATGCTTGATAATGTGAAACCCAGGGTAGCAAACACGGTATACTCTTTATATCCCATCTGCTGGCCTACATATCTAAAACCACCATAGTCCTCTTTGTCCATTCGTAATTCTTTCAACAGCGTATTATCATAAAACTTTCGCAAGCCACTCACAAATATCGCGTCTACCGCCAGATAGGTGATGGCATAGGTAACAATCCCCAGTAAAACTGCGGCCAATAGCGCAACGATTGTTTTCTCTAAAACAGAAACGGGCAAAGTGAGCTCTTGTATGGCGCTAGCAGCTTTGCCGTAGCGATTGAAATATTGCCCCGCAAAGAAACTTAAGAAAACCACTGAAGTAATGGTCAATATCATGTTACGGAAGTTCAATCTCGAAAATGCGATCAGCTGATTCTGTGTCATTTCGCCAAATTTAAATTGGTTATCCATTAAAATGGAGTATGCATATAGCAGAAAGAGCGAACCGAACAAAATAGCTACACTGCTTAAATATACTTTTCGGTATTCCAGCCATTGTCTTTTGACCAAAAGGCAAAAGCGGGTGGTATTAAATGTATTGTTCATCGTTTATTGTTTGATTGGGGTGAAGCAATGAAATCAGCTGGTCTTTTGCCAAGAGTATTCCTTTAAAGAATAATTCCATATCCATTTTGGTATCTTCCTGTTGCTTGTTGGGCAAGATAGCATGAATACCTTGGATGGTTTCTTCCATATACAGTGCTTCAGGCACTGCCCGCGGAATAACTTTGAACGCCAAGGCTTGGCTTATTTCAACAATGGATGCAGCTAACAATACCTGCTGCTTAGATAAAATGACCAACTGATCAATCAGCTGATCCAAATCACGTACCTGATGGGTAGAGATAATAAAACAACGCTCTTCCGTTAATTCGCTCGCCATTACTTTCCTAAATTGCGATTTCGAAGGAATGTCTAGGCCGTTGGTCGGTTCATCCATCAAGATAAGTCGCGTTTTAGTAGCCAATCCAAAGGCTATTAAGACCTTCTTCCGTTGGCCAAAAGATAACTGTTCCATACGAGCCGCCCGTGGTACTTCAAAGGTCTCCAACAGCCAAAAGAACAATTCGCGGTCAAATTTGGGGTAAAAACAAGCATATAATGCCACATAACGTTCAATCAGCAAATCAGGCAGTTCCACATCCTCGGGGATCATGAATATATCCGCAAGGAAATCGGGCCGACGCCGATACGGTTGATGCCCCAGCACATCGATCGTTCCTGACTTTGGAAACACTAAACCTGCCAAACTCTTTAATAAGGTTGTTTTGCCCGCACCATTTTCGCCCAATAAACCATAAATATGACCCGATTGGAAATGGAGGTTAACATCTTCTAGTACGGTTTGATTCGCATGGTAGGCATAAGAAGCTTTTTGAATGGTAATCATATATAGTGTATTAGTTAATTAGTACACTACAAAAGTATGAAAGAAATTCAATTTTGCAAATTTTTAATAAATAATTATCTTAATAGACTTATTTAGAAAGCCCTCATGCATAGTCGTTTTTATGTATCTACCGATCAATCATTATTAGATATTGATTTGATTCATCATTTTTTAGCCCATCAATCGTATTGGGCCCAAGGAAGAGATCGATTAACAGTAGAGCGTTCCATTCAACATTCATTGTGTTTTGGCTTGTACACACAGGCAAATGAGCAAATCGGTTTTGCGCGGGTAGTTACCGATCAAGCCGTATTCGCTTGGTTAATGGATGTATTTATTTTAGAAGCTTACCGTGGTCAACAATTGGGTCAGTATCTATTATCCGAAATCATGGGCTATCCATCCCTGCAAGGACTAAAAAGATGGGGATTAGCGACTCAAGATGCACATGGCTTATATGAGAAGTACGGCTTTACCTTATTATCAAAGCCGGAAACCATGATGGAACGTATTTAACCGGCATCCAATTCAATCCATACGGGAGCATGGTCGCTTGTTTTTTCCCACCCGCGCACCTGGCGATCAACACCTGCTGCACGAAGTTGTCCCCTCAACTGCGAGCTTAATAGAAAATGATCAATGCGCAGGCCGGCATTACGACCATATGCATTACGAAAATAATCCCAAAACGTATAGATGGTATCGTTTGGATAGAGCGTACGCATCGCATCCGTCCATCCTTGTGCCATCAGTGCATGAAAAGCTGCCCGCGTTTCAGGGCGGAACAAAGCATCGTCTACCCATCTTTCTGGTTTATAGGCATCCGCTTCGGTTGGAATCACATTAAAATCACCCGTTAATACAACAGGCTTACCCGTCTCCAACAAATCTTTAGCGTGAAGTGTTAATCGCCTAAGCCAATTTAATTTATAATCGAATTTGGGACCTGGTGCCGGGTTTCCATTAGGTAAATATAGGCAACCAATCGTTAGGTCATTCACTATTGCCTCGATATACCTACTATGCACATCCTCCGGATCACCCGGTAAGGCTCGTCTCACCTCTTTAATGGGTAAATTACGCGTCAAAATGGCCACTCCATTCCAACTCTTCTGCCCGTGCCAAATACCCTGATAACCCACTTCAGCGATTGCCTGTTCGGGAAATTTTTCTTGCGGGGCCTTCAGTTCTTGCAAACATACGACATCTGGTTTCGTTTCGTCTAACCACCGCAGTAAAACGGGCAAATGCCCATTAACGCCATTTACATTGTAAGTTGCTATCTTCATATATGCCCAAACTTAGCTAAAATACACGAAGCTACGAAAACTGTTTTTTACAGCTTTACAGGTTAACCTTACTTTTTTTAATCTTCATTACAAAGTATCATATTTTTTTATACTTTTGCATTGTTTATAATCAATCTAAATTAATATAATATATTAGATGCATATGTATAGTACCATTTTACTTTTAATGATTTGTTCATTTTACCTGTTATATCATTTATCAGCACGCATAAAAGTGACTACTTATACACCTGTATTAAAATATTTGCAACAACGCCCCTCATTTTCCAGAGTCGCCAGCTTGATCTTCATGATACTAGCTGCTGTACTTTCTATTCAGCAATTGGGAATCGGTTCAGGCATTTTTAATTTTATACTAGTACTCATGGGAGCAGGTAGCTTGATTGTTGTTCTGGTTCCTTTCCGCTACATGACCATAGTCCATTTATTGGTCATCTATTTATTATCTATTTCGCTCGAACTATTTGTTTTTTAATATGCCTGCCAATAAAAAATATCTAACAACATCCATTTTACAGCGATGGCTAAAAATAACCGCCGGCTTCTTTGGAGGTTATGGTGTCATGATCAGTTTTTTCTTGATGCTTTCTTATTTTTTTGAGAAGAAAAATGTCATGATAACCGGAATCGCAATTGGTTATATTTTATGGGCAGTATTGCTTTTGTTCGCTTTTCTAGCCCGATCTGGTTGGAAGATATGGCTTATTTACCTGTTGTTAATTACCCTATTTGTTTTACCACATTTACTTAATGCCTAGTTATGAACAACAGAAATTATAATATCTATTTTAGCACGCATACGGTTAGTGGCATTATTATCTGTGCTTTATTGTATGTCATATTTTTCGCTGGCTCATTCTCATTTTTTAAAGATGAAATCAGTGCTTGGCAAAGTGGTACGTCAAACGTGTCGACAGAGCAACCAACATTTCCTTATCGTACCATGCTAGAT
>Ga0182744_1000158_pt1 | contig 76443 bp, 70 predicted proteins | sample eDN3rd30CKraftMG_FD_128525 | JGI IMG/M metagenome (GOLD analysis project Ga0182744, IMG submission 128525) | Enriched Miracle-Growth compost microbial communities from Emeryville, California, USA - eDNA 3rd pass 30_C Kraft MG (version 2) (version 2) ... | reverse complement strand
CGTCGGTCAGACCTACAAGTGGGACATGATGTCGACCTACGTGCAGAACCCGCCGTATTTCGATGGCATGACCATGACGCCGGCGCCGGTGGAAGACATCGTCGATGCACGGGTCCTCGCCACCTTCGGCGACAAGATCACCACCGACCACATCTCACCGGCGGGCTCGATAAAGTTCACCTCGCCGGCCGGCAAGTGGCTGGCGGAACGCCAGGTGCGCGAGCAGGACTTCAACCAGTACGGCACGCGGCGCGGCAACCATGAAGTGATGATGCGCGGCACCTTCGCCAACATCCGCATCAAGAACTTCATGAACAAGGGCGCTGACGGCAACGTGCTCGAAGGCGGCAACACCGTGCACTATCCGTCCGGTGAGAAGATGTCGATCTATGACGCGGCGATGAAGTACGCCGCCGAGAAGGTTCCGCTGGTCATCGTCGCCGGTGAGGAATACGGCAACGGCTCGTCGCGCGACTGGGCTGCGAAGGGCACGCGCCTCCTCGGCGTCCGCGCCGTCATCTCGCAGAGCTTCGAGCGTATCCATCGCTCGAACCTCGTCGGCATGGGCGTGCTGCCGCTGAACTTCGAAGCCGGCACCTCCTGGCAGTCGCTGAACATGAAGGGCGACGAGCTCGTCACCATTCACGGCCTCGGCGACACCCTGAAGCCGCGCCAGCAGATGGAAGCCTCGATCACCTATGCCGACGGCTCGGTGAAGAAAGTCGCCGTCGACTGCAAGATCCTGACGCTCGACGAACTCGAATACTTCCGCCACGGCGGCATCATGCAATACGTGATCCGCCAGCTCGCCGCCGCGTAAGCAGCGATTGCGATTATTCTAAATAAGAGGCCGGCAGTGGAAGCTGCCGGCCTTTTGCGTTTCTGCGCACCACCCTCATCCGACCCTTGCTGCGCAAGGGCCACGTAAACGGGAGAAGGATTCAGCGCGACCCTTCTCCCGCCCGGCGGGAGAAGGTGGCCCTCGCGATGCGAGGGTCGGATGAGGGTGCGGCTGCTTCAGCCCCCTTCGCCGCATAGCGCTTCGCCAGCACCGCACACACCATCAACTGCATCTGGTGGAAGAACATCAGCGGCAGGATCATGACGCCGGCCTGCGCGCCGAAGAGCACCGCCGCCATCGGCACGCCTGACGCCAGCGACTTCTTCGAGCCGCAGAACACCAGCGCGATCTCGTCCTCGCGCGAATAGCCGGCGAGGCGGCTCGCAGCCGTCATGGTCAACATCACCATCGCCAGCAGCACGCATTCGATGACGAGCAGCACGAGCAACTGTTGCGGCGCGAACAGTTTCCAGATGCCCTGCACCACGGCGGCGCCAAACGCCGCATAGACGGCGATGATGATCGAGCTGCGATCGACAAGGCCGACCAGCTTCTTGTTGCGCGCCGCCCACGCCCCGATCAGCGGCCGCGACAGCGAGCCCAGGACGAACGGCAGCAGCAGTTGCGCCATCACCTTCTCGACCTCCTGAAAGCCGCCCGTGGAGCCCGAGCGATGCATGAAGAACGCCACCAGCGCCGGCGTGATGAAGACGCCGGCGACATTCGACAAGGTTGCTGCGCACAGCGCCGCCGGCACATTGCCGCCGGCCACCGAGGTGAAGGCGATGGAGGACTGCACCGTCGACGACAGCATGCAGACGAACAGCACGCCCGCCCACAGGTCGTCAGGCAGGAGTTGCGGCACGGCGGCATGCAGGCCGAGGCCGAGCAGGGGAAACAGCACGAAGGTCGACAGCAGGATCATCGCATGCAGGCCCGGCCGCTTGATGCCGGCCAGCACCGCCTCCAGCGGCAGCCGGGCGCCGTGCAGGAAGAACAGCAGGGTCAGCGCCACCGTGCTCGCCCAGCCGGTAATGACGGCGGCCTCGCCCTGGGCGGGCAGCAGGCTGGCGAGGAGGATGGTCCCGAGCAGGGCCAGGATGAAACGGTCGGGAATGAAGCGGGTCATGGAACTCTCACGGCTAAGAACGCTCGAAATGCCACAGCGACTGGCCATCGGGAAGCCATCGATCTATGGTGATTGTCATCGGAATATCCGATGATCGAGAAAGTTCATGCTCAACCCCCTCTGGCTGCAGACTTTTGTCACCGCCGCCCAGTCGAAAAGCTTCACCGAGGCCGGACGGCGGCTGAACCTCACCCAGTCGACCGTCAGCGACCATATCGCCCGGCTGGAGGCGGAGCTTGGCCGGCGTTTCTTCATCCGCGACACCCATTCCCTGGCTTTGACCGGCGAAGGCGAAAGCCTGCTCGTCCACGCCCGGCTCATTCTCGAGGCGGAAGCAAAGGCACGGCTGCATTTCGCCGGCCCGCCCCTGCGCGGCAAGGTCCGCCTCGGCACCTCCGACGACATGGCCATGGGGCCCCTGCCCGACATGCTTGCCGGCTTTCGCCGGCTCTATCCGGAAGTCGAGCTCGATCTGACGCTTGGCATCACCGACAACCTCTATGTCCAGTTGGAAGCCGGCGCGCTGGACCTGATGACCGGCAAGCGCCGCGAGGGCGACCATCGCGGCCACACGCTCTACCGCGAACCCCTGCTCTGGTTCGGCCCGGAGGCGCCGCAGGAGCACGCGCCGAAAGATCCTTTGCCGCTGGTCCTCCTGCCGGAGCCGAGCATCACCCGCGCCCTGGTTCTGGAGACCCTGGCCCGCGCCGGCCGAAGCTGGCGGGTCACCTGCAACAGTTCCAGCCATGCCGGCTGCGCCGCCGCCGTCCGCGCAGGGCTGGGCTTCACCGTCCTGCCCAAAAGCATGACATTCGCCGGCATTGCGCCGATGCGCGACCTGCCGGCGCTGGTCGAGGTGGAATATATCGCCGTGATCGCGCCCGACGCCGGCCGGCCGGCGAAGACTTTGCTCGACATTCTGACGGGAGCCCGGCGATAGAATCCCGCAACTTGCCAAGCGTGTCTTGGATCGGTAGCAATCGCCGCGGACAAGTGACCCATCAATAAAGTCCCCAAAGGACCTCGTAAGGAATTCCCATGGCCTCCTACAATCTGTTCCTCCTGCCCGGCGACGGCATCGGCCCCGAAGTGATGACCGAAGTGGAGAAGGTGGCGAAGTTCCTCGACCAGAGCGGCATCGCGCGTTTCGAGATGGAGCGCGGCCTCGTCGGCGGCTCCGCCTATGACACCCACGGCCAGTCGATCAGCGAATCCGACATGGAAAAGGCCCAGGCGGCCGACGCCGTGATCTTCGGCGCCGTCGGCGGCCCCAAGTGGGATGCCGTCCCCTATGACGTGCGCCCGGAAGCCGGCCTCCTGCGCCTGCGCAAGGATCTGGCCCTCTACGCCAACCTGCGCCCCGCCATGTGCTATCCGGCGCTCGCCGACGCCTCCTCGCTGAAGCGCGAGATCGTCGAGAACCTCGACATCATGATCGTGCGCGAACTGACCGGCGGCGTCTATTTCGGCGAGCCCAAGCAGATCATCGATCTCGGCAACGGCCAGAAGCGCGGCATCGACACGCAGGTCTACGACACCTACGAGATCGAGCGCATCTCGCGCGTCGCCTTCGAGCTCGCGCGCAAGCGCAACAACAAGGTGACGTCGTCGGAAAAGCGCAACGTCATGAAGTCCGGCGTGTTGTGGAACGAAGTCATCACCGCCCTGCACAAGCGCGATTACGCCGACGTGCAGCTCGAGCATCAGCTCGCCGATTCGCTCGGCATGCAGCTCGTGCGCTGGCCCAAGCAGTTCGACGTCATCGTCACCGACAATCTGTTCGGCGACATGCTGTCGGACATCGCCTCCATGCTCACCGGCTCGCTCGGCATGCTGCCGTCGGCCTCGCTCGGCGACGTTGATCCGAAGACCAAGAAGCGCAAGGCCATGTACGAGCCCGTGCACGGCTCGGCGCCCGACATCGCCGGCAAGGGTCTCGCCAATCCGATCGCGATGATCGCCTCGTTCGCCATGTGCCTGCGCTATTCGTTCGGCCTCAGCGAGCCGGCCGACATGATCGAGAAGGCCATCGCCAACGTCCTCGAAGCCGGCCTGCGCACCGCCGACATCAAGGGCAACCAGTCGTCCTACATTTCAACCACCGAAATGGGCGACGCGATCCTGGCGGAAGTGAAGAAGCTCTCTTAACCCTTCTCCCGTTCCACGGGAGAAGGTGGCCTCTGCGCAGCAGAGGTCGGATGAGGGGAAGCCAACATCAAAAAGCTATGGCCGGCTTATGCCGGCCATTCTTGTTTCAGGCGTTTAGAAGCCCGAGCACAACGCGGTTGAGGCAGACTCTTAATTCTTGTTCACCCTCATCCGACCCTTGCTACGCAAGGGCCACCTTCTCCCCGCGGAGCGGGAGAAGGGAAAGCGCTGTCACGCGAACAGCTGCTTGCTGGCGATCTTCGCGCCTTCGACCAGGCTCTGCAGTTTTGCGGTGACGATGCTGGGCAGCACTTCCGGCACCGCGCGCGGCGTCGAGGCGAAGCCGCAATCGGTCGAGGCGATGACGTTCTCCTTGCCGACGATGCTGGCAAATTTAACGATGCGATCGGCGACGAGTTCGGGATGCTCGACCAGCACGCTGGCGTGGGTGACGACGCCCGGCAACAGCGCCTTGCCCTCCGGCAGCTTCACGCCTTCCCAGATGCGCCATTCATGCTCGTGGCGCGGGTTGCCGTATTCGAACGAATAGAAATCCGCCTTGATCGACAGAATGATGTCGGTGAGATGCTTCATCTCGAAATCATGGGTACGCGGGCCGATGTTGATGCCGTAGCAGGTGTGGTGGCGAACGCGGTTGGACGGAATGGTCTTCACCGATTCATTCATCGCCTCGACCCTGCGTCGCGCCCAGGCCTGCGCCTCCTTCACCGTCATCTCCGGATTGAGCATGTAGTGCATGGCCAGACGCGGATCATCGAGCTGCACCGAGAAGCCGGCCGCGACGATCGCCTCATATTCGACGCGCATCGCTTCGATGATCGCCGCGAGATAGGCGTCCTCGTTGTTGTAATGGCGATCGATCACCGCGCCTTCGACGGTCGCGACCGACGCGGCGGGAATGAACACATCGACCGGATTGCGGCCGGCGATCGCTGCCTTGAGATTATCGAGATCGGCCGTCAGCAGATCGGCGCCCGCATAGGTCATCGGGCCGACGCATTCAAAACCCGCCGGCTGCGTGCCGGAATGGCCTGCCGTGTAGAAATCCGGAAAGGCATCGATTTCCTTGGTGTGGACGCGGCCTTCCGGCGAACCCTCGCGGCGGTGGATGCCGCCCAGGCGCTGATGCACATAGGTCGAGAAGCTCGATTTCGACTGCTCGCCGTCGCTCACGATGTCGATGCCCGTATCGAGCTGATAGGCAACGCAATCCGCCACCGCCTTTTTGACCGTGGCGTCGTATTTCGCCTTGTCGACGGACCTGCCGTCCATGCGCGCCACCATCAACTCGCTCAAATCCGCCGGACGCGGGAGGCTGCCCACATGGGTGGTGAGAATGCGGCGGTTGCGTTCGGTCGCGATGGGCATAGCGTTTCCTTGCGTTTCTTGAGTGAATGATGGCGCGCACGTTGTCGCCAAACGTCAAGCGACGCAAGCCTTTCCTGATGACGCCGGTATGAAACCGCCGTGAGATTTTAACGGATGAAAAACGCCCGCAGGAACCAGGGCCATATGGCGAGGCACGCGAGCGGGACGGCCCAGCCGATCCACAAGGGCACGCTGCGTTTGCGCAAAAACGGCAGCGTCGCGAGGCTGATCGCCGCCGCGACAAGGACCGCCGTCGCAAGCGCGCCATACCATGACATGACCGGCCCATTGATCGAAGCCTGCTGGCCCCAGCCGAATGTGCCAAGCCGCGGATGATAGCTGAACAGCTCCCAATGCCATTCGAAGGCGATCGTATAGACCACGGCGAAAACGGCGGCGAAGATTGCGAAGACTTTCGTAACAGTCATAGGCCGTACAAGCCCCGCACATTGTTGACGATGTGGCCGGCGAGAAAACTGTACCAGACGATGGCGCAGAGCATGCCTGTCGTCCATTTGCGCGCGCTCTCCGCTTGCGCGCTGTCCTCTCGTTTCCACACCAGCCAGAAGAACGGCAGCATGCCCAGGCCGATGGCGAGCGCCTGCTCCTTCATCTCGAACAGGCCGCTGATGTGCCACAGCCTGGCGTTCTCGACCCAGGTGCGAACGCTCACGCGATAGGCCGGATAGATGAACGAACCGAGCGCGAAGGTGACGACGTAAAGCAGGACATTGGCGTTGGCGAAGCGCGCCGCCGCAACGCTGCGATAGGCGGAAACGAAACCGCCGCTTGAGCGCGCCGGCCACAGGGTCGCGAAAGCCTGATGGGTCAAACCGCCAAGCAGCGCGACCGCCAACAGGCCATGAATGATGAGCAGGAATGTGTACACGTCGCCCCCCTCCCCGCACGCAACTGAACAGCGCGCGCGATGGGACTCATCCGACCCTTGCTACGCAAGGGCCACCTTCTCCCGCTCAAGCGGGAGAAGGGTAAGAGACCCTTAAGCGGCCTTGCGCTTCGGCTCGATCAGCTTGCGCTTGATCAGTTCCTCGGCGATCTGCACCGTGTTCAGGGCCGCGCCCTTGCGCAGATTATCCGAAACGCACCAGAAGGCGAGGCCATTCTCGACGGTCGCGTCCTCACGGATGCGCGAGATATAGGTCGCGTCTTCGCCCGCCGCCTCGTGCGGGGTGATGTAGCCACCCGGCTCATGCTTGTCGATGACGAGGCAGCCCGGCGCGTTACGCAGAATGGTGCGCGCCTCGTCCACGGTGATCGGCCGTTCGAATTCCACATTGACGGATTCGGAATGCGAGATGAACACCGGCACGCGCACACAGGTCGCCGTCAGCTTGATCTTCGGATCGAGGATCTTCTTCGTCTCGGCCACCATCTTCCATTCTTCCTTGGTGTAGCCGTCTTCCATGAAGACATCGATCTGGGGAATGAGGTTGAAGGCGATGCGCTTGGGGAACTTCTTCGTCTCGACCGCATCCGACACGAACACGGCGCGCGTCTGCGAGAACAATTCGTCCATGGCTTCCTTGCCGGCGCCCGACACCGATTGATAGGTCGAGACGACGACCCTCAGGATCTTCGCCGCGTCATGCAGCGGCTTCAGGGCGACGACGAGCTGGGCGGTGGAGCAGTTCGGGTTGGCGATGATGTTGCGCTTGCGGAAACCCGCGAGCGCATCGCCGTTCACTTCCGGAACGATCAGCGGAATATCGGAATCGTAACGCCAGGCCGAGGAGTTATCGATGACGACGCAGCCCTGGGCGCCGATCTTCGGCGACCAGACCTTGGACACATCGCCGCCGGCCGACATCAGGCAGAGATCGGTGTCGCTGAAATCATAGGTGTCGAGGTGCCGGCACTTCAGCGTGCGGTCGCCGTAGGAGACCTCCGCGCCGATCGAGCGGCTGGAGGCGAGCGCCACCACTTCGTCGGCGGGAAAACGGCGTTCATCGAGAATGTTCAGCATCTCCCGGCCCACATTGCCGGTTGCGCCTGCGATTGCGACCTTGAAACCCATGTTCTTAGATCCTGACTGAAAAAGGTTCTCCCCGGGATGCCCGCCTAGGGAACCGGCGGACTTTGCCTCATCTCCCGCCGAGGGAGAGACCCGGAAGCGAGGCGAGCGTCAGGCTTCGGTGCCGCGTTTGGCGGCAACCGGTTTTGTCGTCGGTTTCTTGAGCGAAGCCAAGATGAAACCCATGACCATGGTCTGAACGTCCGGACTCGATATGAAGCGTCAAAAACACGCGAAATCGCCGGTTGTCAATTGATTCCAGGGAAGGCACACCGCCCGCCAGCCGCCATTAAACCGCTGTTGACCGTTTCTTAAGATGACCCGGGTCTGGTAACCGCCCGATTAAGCCCTTGCCTCAGACTACGCTCTTCAAAAAGCCCCGCAAAGGGGCGGGAGCGCGTCATGAGTTTGGTTCTACCAGGTCGGCTTTCCGCCGATCCGCCTGAAATAGCTGCCATCTCGGCCCACAACCGGCTGTTCTGGCGCGGCCCGCTGCGCGCCGCGCTCCTCTATTGCGCCCTTTCCGCCGGTGTAGCGATCGCGCTTTTCACCGCCGCGGCTCTGGTGACACCGACCGGCAAGGGCCGGACCGAGCCGGAGCCGCTGCCTGCAAACCCCTGGATGGACATTGTCCGCCCGTTCCAGATTTACACCCTGTCCTCCGAATTCGGCCGCGAGCCGACGACCTTCGTGGCCAGGCGCCATCGCGACGGCGGGGGCCGGATCGACACCCTGACCTGGGGAAACCTGAATACAGGCGACGGCGAACCGACGCCCTATCTGCGCATCGCCCTGCATCGCATCGGCCGCGAATCCGCAGACAACAGTTCCTTTTTCATCCAGATGGTGCGCCAGGCCGCCCAGTTCGGCGCCGCGATCATCCGCGACGGCGTTCCGGACGCCCTCAACACCCGGTTCGGCACATTCGAGACCGCCGATCTCACCCTCGACACCGGCCAAACCGCCGCCAGCTGCCTCGGCTTCCGTTTTGCCGCCGACACCCCGGCCCTGCGGATCTCGGGCTTTGCCTGCGGCACGCCGGCACGCCCGGTCGACCGGCAGACGCTTGCCTGTACACTCGACCGGCTCGATCTCGTCCAGTCGGGCGAGGACCAGGAGCTCGGGCGCTTCTTCGCCAATGCCGAAACCCGCCGCGAGCCGCGCTGCATCCCGAGCCGCAACGCGCAGCCGAGCCCCCAGGGAAGCTGGATGGGCACGACCGGCTCCGTCCCCCTGCGCGGGGTCGGCCGAAAAAGCCGTTCAGCACGTTGAATCTTTGTTCATCAGTTGCGTGAATGCCACTGGAGAGTGTGATGCAGGAGCGCTACGTATCAAGGTAGTTCGATTCAATCCGTTGGGGGATATGATGCGCCACTTTGCAAAACTGATGCTCGCCGTTGGAACGCTGGCGCTGGTCGCCGGAACGATCTCCAGCGCCGAGGCCCAGAGCCGCCGCTATCGCGGCGAACGCCCGACCGTCGTCATCAAGAAGCGCAGCTTCCTTGACAGCGGCCGCGTCGTTCCGGTCGGCAGCCTGAACAACTACGTGAGCGTCGGCGGCTACGCCGAAACCAACGACAACCTCCGCAGCCGCTACGGCCGCGAGACACTGCCGCGCCGGTTCGACCTTCCCGGCAGCGGGCTCTGAGACGCACGTCTTGACGGCAGCGTCATCGCCTGGATGGCCGGGTCAAGCCCGGCCAGAACGGAGAGACTGCGGCTAACCCTGCCCGTTCTTCCTGCTGGCCTTGTCGATGATCTGCCACAGCCGCTGCGGCGTTGACGGCATCGGCACATCCCTCACGCCCAGATGCGACAGCGCATCGACCAGCGCATTGGCCACAGCCGGCAGCGCGCCAACGCAGCCGGCCTCGCCCGCGCCCTTGACGCCGAGCGGATTGGTGGCCGTCGGCACCGGATTGCTCTTCACCTCGAAGGAACAGAGATTGTCCGCGTGCGGCATGGCGTAATCCATGAACGACGCCGCCAGCAATTCGCCGTTGGCATCATAGGTGAGATCCTCCATCAGCATCTGGCCGATACCCATGGCAATGCCGCCATGGATCTGACCCTTGAGCAGCATCGGGTTCATCACCACGCCGACATCGTCGACCACATTGTAATTGACCAGATCGACCTTGCCGGTCTCCTCGTCGATGTCGAGTTCGACGATGTGGCAGCCATTGGGATAGTTCGGCTGCTTGTGGTTGTAGACGGCCGCGGCGCTCAGGCCTGGCTCGACATCGTCCGGCAGGTTGCCCGCATTCGATGCCGCAATGGCGACTTCCTTCATCGTCATGCTGCGATTGGTCTTGCGGCTCGAGAAAACGCCCTCGTTGAACTCGATATCGTCGACTTTCAGCACATGCGCAGCGATTTTCGCCGCCTTCGCCACCACCTTGTCGCTGGCCAGCAGCATGGCGCCGCCGCCGATCGCCGACGTGCGCGAACCGCCGGTGCCCTCGCCGTAGAAGATGATGTCCGTATCGCCCTGCTCGTAATGGACATCGGCCGGATCGATGCCGAAGCGGTCGCAGACGAGCTGTTTGAACACGGTCTCATGGCCCTGCCCCTGCGTCACCGCACCGGAGAGAAGCGTCATGCTGCCGGTGCGGTCGAAACGGATTTCCGCGCCTTCGATGCCCGGCGCGCCGGCCTTCTCGATGGAGTTGGAAATGCCGATGCCGCGCAGCTTGCCGTTCTTGCGCGCCTCGGCTTTGCGTTTCTCGAAGCCTTTCCAGTCGGCCATCTTGAGGCACATATCCATGTTCTTCTCGAAGGCGCCGCTGTCGTAGATGAACGACAATCCGGTTTTGAACGGGAACGCGCCTTCGGGAATGATATTCTGGCGACGCAGCTCGACCTTGTCGAAGCCCAGCTCATCGGCGGCGACATCGATGATGCGCTCGATGATATAGGCGGCTTCCGGCCGGCCGTTGCCGCGATAGGGCCGCATGAAATGCGTATGGGTGAGAACGCCCGTCGTATCGACGTGAATGGCTGGTGTCATATAGACGCCGGCGAGCGTGCCGATATTGCTGAACAGCGCGCTCTCCGAGCCCGGCTGCAGATAGGCGCCGAGATTGACCAGCGTCGTCACCCGCAGCGCCAGGAACTTGCCGTCCTTGTCGAGGCCCAGTTCCGCCGTCGTCAGGTTGTCGCGCGCTGCCGCATCCGACAGGAAGGCCTCGTTGCGCGTCGATGTCCACTTCACCGGCCGGCGCAGCATTTTCGAGGCGAGCAGGGTCAGCGCCACTTCGTTGAACACACCCGACTTCATGCCGAAGCTGCCGCCGATATCGCCAGCGACGACCCGCAGCTTGCTCTCAGGGATCCGCAGGGTCTTCGCCAGCCGCTCGCGATAATCGAGCGCGCGCTGCAGGGTGGTGTAGATCGTGTAGCGGTCGGACGCCTGGTCGTAATGGGCGACGCAGGCGCGCGGCTCCATCGTCGCCGCCATCACCCGGTTGATGAAGAACGTGTGCTTGACGACATGTGCGGCGCTGGCGAGCGCCGCATCGGTCGCCGCCTTGTCGCCTTCCAGATGCGTGAAGCTGACATTGTCCGGATTTTCCGCATGCACGGTCGGCGCGCCGGGCTTGATCGCGTCCTGCGCGGTCAACACCGCCGGCAGCACCTCGTAGTCGACATCGATCAGCTCCAGCGCGTCCTGCGCCTGCCAGCGCGTCTCGGCGACGACGAGGGCGACGTAATCGCCGACCCAGCGCACGTGATCCTTCGGGAAGCCGGGCAGCGGCGGCGTGTACATCGGCTTGCCGTCGCGCTTCTTCTTGCCGGCGGGAAGCGGCAGGTCGCCATATCCCGACGCCGCCCAGTCCTTGTGGGTCAGCACGGCCAGCACGCCCGGCGCGGCAAGCGCCCGGCTGGTGTCGATGTTCAGGATTTTCGCATGGGCATGGCGGGAGCGCAGGACGGCCGCATGGGTCATCCCCTCCATCGAGATGTCATCGGCGTAGCGGCCGCCGCCCTGGATCAGGCGGGGATCTTCGAAACGCGGGACTGGCTGCCCAAGTGCATACTCACCCATAGGATTCCTCCGGCTCAGTTTCTTCTGCAGACGGTGCTGGCGGGACGGCTGCCCATCGGCGGGTCCCAACCCTGCTTAACAGTTGCCGGATGGATTTTGAACACCGAACACGTATCGTCGCATCTTCGTGCGGGCGCTTGATTCGGCGACGAATTCAGCATCGCGAAGGATCGGCCACATGACCGCGATAACCGTGATTACCGGCGCCTCCGGCGGCATCGGCGCCGATTTGGCCCGTGTCTTTGCCCGCAACGGCCACAAGATGCTGCTGATCGCTCGAAATGGCGCAGCCCTGAACGCTTTGGCCGATGAACTGACGGCGCAGGGCGCGCCCCGGCCGCTCGTCCTGCCGCTCGATCTGGCGGCACAGGGCGCGGCGCAGGCAGTGGTGGCGACCCTGCGTCACGCTGACGCGACCGCCGGCATTCTCGTCAACAACGCCGGTTACGGCCTCGCCGGCACCGTCGCCGGCCTCGATCCGGCACAACAACTCGGCATCGTCGACCTCAACGTCCGGGCCCTGACCGAGCTGACCCTGCTGCTGCTGCCGGACCTGATCGCCACGAAGGGCCGTCTCCTCAATGTTGCCTCAACTGCCGCTTACTTCCCCGGCCCGGGCATGGCCGTCTATTACGCATCGAAAGCCTTTGTCCTGTCACTGAGCGAGGCCATGCACCAGGAACTGAAGAAGGATGGGGTCTCCGTTACTGTTCTTTGCCCCGGCACCACAGCCACCGGCTTCTTCGACCGCGCCAAGGTCGACGCCAATCTGCTCAAGATGCTGCGCCCCATGGCGTCCATGACGGTCGCCGAAACCGGCTATGCCGCGCTGATGGCCGGCAAGCGCGTCGCCATCCCCGGCGTGATGAATAAAATCTCGGCGCTTCTGTCGGGTGTCGTTCCTCACCTTCTGTTCATGCCGCTCCTGCAATACTTGCAGGCTGGACGAGCGCGCTGATTCGGCACAGCGCTTGCTTCACGATCTTTTTGCCGACGCACTGAAGTTGCCAGGTCATGTTTTTGAACCCGCCTGATCCCAACGCTGAAAAGATCCTGGTCGTCCTGCACCAGCAATCCTCCTCGGCTGCCCGCATCGGCCGGATGCTGTTGGACATGGGCTATCTGCTCGACGAACGCCGGCCGAGCTGCGGCGACTGCCTGCCCAGGACTTTGGACAATCACGCCGGCGCCATCATCTTCGGCGGCCCGATGAGTGCCAACGACAATGACGATTACATCCGCCGCGAGATCGACTTCGTCGGCACCGCCCTGAAGAGCAATAAGCCGCTGCTCGGCATCTGTCTCGGCGCGCAGATGATCGCCCGGCATCTGGGCGAACGGGTCGCCCCTCATCCCGACGGCCACACCGAGATCGGCTATTACCCGCTCGAGGCGACACCCGCCGGCGACGCGCTCTGCACCCGGCAACTGCCGCGCCACGTCTACCAGTGGCATAAGGAAGGCTTCGACCTGCCGCGCGGCGCCGACTTGCTGGCGCGCGGCGGCGATTTCCCGATCCAGGCCTTCAAATACGGCAGCGCCGTCGCCCTGCAGTTTCATCCCGAGGTCTGCTATTCGACCATCTGCCGCTGGACGACGCGGGGCTGCGAACGCATGAACACCCCCGGCGCCCAGGACCGCGAGACGCATTTCGACGGCTGGTTCCGCTTCGACGCCACCATCGCCCGCTGGACCAGGACATTCCTGGGCGAATGGATCGCGCCACAGGCGGTGGGGGCATAGCAAACTCCTTCAGCTTGAACGTTCGACCCGGCGTGCCTCGGATGCGCGCCGCACGAACTCACGCATCAGCGGAGCAAAGAAGGCCTTGCTGAACTGGCCGAGCGGCGGCACCGGCTCAAGATGAAATGAGCGACCGATAATATCGGTGTTGTACTCGTCGAGAATGATCCACAGCCGTAGCGAGCTGTCGAGGCCGGCCCGACGCTTCTCCATCGACGGAATTTCAACAGCTAAACGATCCGGCTGCGGCGGTTGGCTGGTGATCGCGAAGAGAACGAGCAGATCCCCGCTGGCGCGGGGCAGGCGAAAGCCGACCGCGGTGGGACGATCCTTCCGCCCCTCTGTCTCGCCGTGCGCTGCCTGACGAGCCCACAGATACGAGAACCGGATGACGCAACCTGACTGGATGTCGTCGTAGCTCACGGCTCGGAGCTTTTGCTTTCATACCGCGCCAATTCAGCCTCGATTTCCTCCAGCAATGTGTCAGGTATTTTTTCCAACGTCCCGACCGCCCGCGTATCCGCCCGCTCGGTGAGCCGCCGATAGTCCTCGATGCTCAACAGGACGAGGCGTGGCTTGTTGCGCTGGGTGATGGTGACCGGGTGCCGCAAGGCATCGGCAATGATGTCACCGGCTTTGCGGGAGAGATCCGTCGTCGAATAGGTACTCATGGAGAACTCCTGTAATTTACGTAAATTACAGGAGTTCTGTATTTGCCGCAACAGGACATTGCTTTTGACCGCAAAATAGCAGAAGTATGATAATATCCTACCACAATAGGAGGATTTCCGTGGCCGCAACCGCAAAACGTTCTTTCACCCTGCCTGTCGAGCAAGCTGCCTTTATCGACGAACTCGTCACGTCCGGCACCTATGCCAGCGCCAGCGAAGTGGTCCGCGACGGGCTGCGCGCTTTGCAGGAACGCAACGCAGCCGTCGAGCGCTGGCTGCGAGAAGACGTCGCCCCGACCTATGACGAGATGAAAGCGCATCCCGAACGCCTGCTGACCACCGAGCGGGTGATGCAAAGCATCCGCGAACAGCATAAGGCCCGGCTCAAGGGGGATATGTGAGGCGCCGCCAGCTCGGATGGTCGCCCGGTGCACGAAATGATCTTCAGCAGATCTACACCTACATCGCTGATGCCGGCAGTCCAATAAATGCGCTTCGATACGTCGAGCGCATAACGGCCTATTGCGAAACCCTCGACTATGCCTCTGAGCGCGGCCAGCGCAGGGATGATATTCGGCCCGGCCTTCGCATCATCGGATTTGAGCGACGCGTCGCCATCGCCTTCGAAGTGGACGAAGAGCTTGTGACAATCCTTCGCATTTTCTATGGCGGCATCGATTGGGAGCACGCACTGTAAGCTCGTCTTCGACGCCTCTCACTCGACCAGCACGAGCGCCCAATGCGGCGGACCGCTAGCTAATCTGCACGGCGCGCCCGGCGCGATAGCCGAAAGCCATCATCGCGCAGCACACGGCAACGCAGATCATCAGCGGCGCCGACCATCCACCCGAGAGATCGTGCAGCAGCCCCACAAGCGGCGGCGCGGCGGCGGCAACCAGATAGCCGACGCTTTGCGCCATGCCTGAAAGAGCAGCCGACTGACGCACGTCAATGGCGCGCAGGCTTATGAAGGCGAGACCGAGGATGAAGGTCGAGCCGGTGCCGAAACCGAACAGGGCAGCCCAGACCAGCGCCCAGCCAGGCAGAAGCAGAAGTCCAAGGAGGGCAATTGCCGTCACGCTCACCACGCCGACCGAGATGACCTTCTGATCCTTGAGCCGGTTCACCACCGGCCCCAGAAACAGCCCCGGCACCGCCGTTGCGAGCTGAGATACGCCATGGAAGGAGCCGGCCATCGCCGCCGAATAGCCGGCGTCCGTCAGGATCGACGGCAGCCAGGTGACGGTGACGTAGTAGACCAGCGAATTGAGGCCGAAGAATCCTGTCACCTGCCACGCCAGCATGGAGTGCCAGACGCGGCCCCCATGTGGCGGCGTCGCTGTGCCCGCCACCGGCGCACTGTGGTTGGAAAGCTGCGGCATCCAGACGGCAAGCGCCACCAATGGGACCACGACGACAGCGCCAAGCGCCCAGTTCCATCCTGAACCGGGAAGCGTTGCGATCGGCACGGCAACGCCCGATGCCACTGCCGCGACGACGCCGGCCGTCAATGCGTAGGCGCTTGTCAGTGTCGCGATGCGCTCGGGAAAGTCGCGCTTCAGAAGGCTCGGCAGCAGGACATTGGCGATGGCGATGCCGACGCCGATGATCCCCGTGCCGACGAACAGCGCCCAGACCGGCCCCAGCGAGCGCAGCGCAACGCCCGCCGCGATGAGAACGAGGGCCGCGAACAGGCTGCGTTCAAGCCCGTATTCGCGCGCCAGCAGGACGCAGAATGGCGAAGCAACGGCGAACGCCAGGAGTGGCAAGGTCGTCAGAGCGCCAGCGGCGGCGGTGCCGAGGTCGAGCGCATGGCGCATCAGTTCGAGGACGGGGCCGACGCCGGTGATGGGCGCCCTGAGATTGGCCCCGATGAGGAGAAGGCCCACCAGCAGAAGGAAGGGGCTGGCAAATCGGGCGGAGGATTTTGCGCTCATGTGACGTCGTCCCAGTGATACGCCGCTTCCTTAGCAGTTTGCCGCCGTGGACAAATCAGGATACTTTGCCAAAGAATATTTGAAATTGGCCAATCCGTGAATCAACTTCGCAGCGCTATCGAGTTCGACCCCGACGTGTCCGATCGACCGGCCACGGCGCTGCGTCTCGATTTCTCCGACTATCAGGCGGAAGTGCCGACGCATCAGCATCGCAAGGGGCAGCTCGTGCTGGCCTTGCACGGCGCGGTCACCTGCACCGCGTCGCAAGCCGTCTGGATCGTTCCACCGCAATGCGCGGTCTGGATTCCGAGCGCGACGCCGCATAGCAATCGCGCGACCTGGAACGCCCGCCTCTCCTATCTTTTTGTCGAACCCGGCGCCGCCGCCCTGCCGGATCACTGCTGCGCGCTCGCGGTCTCTCCCTTGCTCCGCGAGATGATCGACCGCCTGGCTGACGAACCTCAGGATTATGCGCTCGACAGCCATGCAGGGCGGCTGGCGCGCGTGCTGCTCGACGAGCTGACATTGATGCCGGCACAAGAGCTTAATCTGCCGGTGTCGGATCATCCGAAAATCCGCATGATCGCCGAGGCGCTCACCCTCAAACCTGGCGACCGCAGCACGCTTGCTGAATGGGCCGCGCGCGTCGCCGTCAGCGAGCGGTCACTGCGGCGGCTGATGGAGCAGGAAACCGGCCTCACCTTCGGCCGCTGGCGGCAACAGCTACATGCGATCATCGCGCTGCGCGAGCTCGCGGGCGGCGCCAGCGTGCAAAGCGTCGCGGACGATCTGGGCTACCAGACGTCCACAGCGTTCATCGAAATGTTCAAGAAGACATTCGGCCAGACGCCGGCGCGATATTTCGCCGGACGAACGGAACCTCACTCCGCCAGCACGAGCGCCCAATAGACCTTGTATTTGGAGCCCGGCGCGTAGGCCGTGGCGATGCCCATGCGGCGCGCCGACTTGTTGAGCATGTTGGCGTTGTGCGGCGCCGATTGCCGCCAGCCGGAGAAGGCTTCCGCCAGGGTGTGATAGCCGGCCGAGACGTTCTCGACGGCGACGCCCGAGACCACGCCTTCGCTGGCGAGGCGCGCTTTCAGTTTCGCCGCGCTGTCGGGCTGGGCCGATCCGGCCTTCACCATTTCCTCGGCGCGGGCCTTGGCGGCGCGCTGCAGGGCCGGATCGATGGAGAGAACCGGCAGATGGTTGTTGGTGCGATAGATCGAGATCATGTCGCGCGCCGCAGCAGGGTCGATCGATGCGCCGGAGGTCGCCAGCGACTGGTAGAAACTCGGTTGCGCGGACGCCTGCGGAGCCGGCGTCGTGTCGGCGCAACCGCCCAATGAAAGTCCGATGGCTGCAAGCAGTGAGATACAGGTCATGCTGGCTTGTGTCTGGCAAAGTCTTGTCTGGCTTGTCATGGTTAACATTCAGTTACCGATCTTGACGACGACGGGTTGCGGCTGCGGTGGCGACATATCGATATGTTCGGCGCGGAAGCGTCTAAAAATCGTGAAATTGAGATCGCTGACGACTCTCTGGGATTTCTCCACGTCGCTGACGAAGCAGATGAGATCGAAACGCATCGCCGCATCGACCATGGCGGTGAAATTCACCTGTGGTTCCGGCAGCCGCAGGATCAGCTCCTGCTCCTTGGCGCAATCGAGCAGCAGCGCCCGCACCTGATCGGCATCAGCCGACATGTTGACGGCGACCGGCACGCGGATGCGACCGACCCGGTCGGTGCGCACCCAGTTCTTCACCACGCCGGTGACGAGATTGGAATTAGGAACGATCATCGTCGCCCGATCGAAGGTCTCGATCTCGGTCGCGCGCACATTGATCCGCCGCACATAACCCTGCTCGTCACCGACGACGACCCAGTCGCCAACCCGGATGGCGCGCTCCCACAGCAGGATGATTCCCGAGACGAAATTGTTGACGACCGCCTGCAGGCCGAAACCGATACCGATCGACAGGGCACCGGCGACAATGGCGAGCCTGTCGAAGCCGATGCCGACATGCGCCAGCGCCAGGCCCAGCGAAAGCAGCACGCCGATATAGCCCGCGCTGGTGCGGATCGAGTTGCGCAACCCCAGGTCGAGATGCGTGTGGGGCAGCAGGCTGCCCTCGAGCCAGTTCTGCACCGAGCGAGTGATGATGAAGCCGACGGCGAACAGCACCAGCGCCGTGAACACGGTCGCCAGAGAAATGGTGATATCGCCGACCTGGAAGCCGAAGAAGGCGGCGCGCACGCTGCCGATCATGTCGTCGGATTCGATGCCCCATGGCGCCAGGATCAACAGGGCGGCCACGACCGTGAAGATGACGCTGATCGCGCCGCGCAGGATCACCGAGACCTGGATGAGGCTGTCGCCCTTCAGCCCGATGCTGTTCATAATGGCACGGCCGATCGGCGCCTGCGGCTGGAACGCCGCCTTCAACCCGTCCTCGGCGATGATGAAAAGCAGATACATGATCGAGCCGATCAGGGTGATCCAGAGGACCTGGTCGACGAGGAACTTCGCCAGCGCGATATAGCCGATCAGGTCGGCAATCAGGATCGCCGCGATCGCTGCCCAGGCGCACAACCGCCACACGCCATACCAGTCCCGCTTCGGCTCCAGCGGCGGCCCGAAACAATCATCCGCGGGATCGGGCGCCGGCACCATGCCGTACAGCGCATAGGTCATGATCAGGGCGACAGCCGCGGCGATGATGCCGCGGATGAAAACCGAAACCTGGACTTTGGCGGCGACAAGATCGTTGAACGCCTCGGCGATCTTCAGGCCGGCGACGACCATGGCGACGGTGATCGCCAGCCATGCCAGCCGCTCGGCCGTGTCGTCCTTCAGATCGAGCAGGCGCCAGTCCGGATTGCCGGGCGCCAACAGGCCGCGGATGAAGCCATGGGTGATGGCGACGAGAGAAATCGATTCGGAGACCGCCTGAACCATGCCCTCCGTGCCAGGAACGAGCAGGTTGAAAGCCCGCATCGTTGCAAAGACCGCGATCGTCGCGACGATCGGCGCAACCGCGGTGACGGCGGTTGTCCATAGCGCCGCAACGGCCTTGGCAAGGCGCGTCGGCTCCTTGATCGACGGCTTGCGCGTGAGAATGCGGCGCGCCACGATCTTGGCGACGGCGTAACCAATGGCGATGGCCGCCAGCATGGCCGCGAACACGAATCCATTGGAGCCGCGCAACTGCGCGCCGGCATTGTCGATCCAGCTCATGAAGACATAGCGCGATGTCGTGACATCGCGCGGTATGTCGCTGATCGCCGCGATCCACAGCGACGGGCTAAGAATGCTCGACGAGAGCTGGAACAGCGCCTGGCGGAAATTGGCGCGGCGGCGATTGACGATCGAATCCCCGACCTGGCTTATCTGCACGGCCAGCAGACGCGCACGCTTGACCTGCGCGTCGATCTCGTTGAAGCGCTTCTGCTGATCGTCACGCTCGCTGGTGACATCCGCCGCTTCCGCCGGCGCGCCGGCAGCCGGCTTTGGGCCAAGCTGATCAAGACGCGTCTTCACCGCATCGAGGCGCGGATTGAGATCGTCGAGCGCCTGCTGCACTTTATCTGCCACCGGATCGAGATCGCCGCGCAGGGATTGCAACGCGGCATCGCTTGTATCCTTGCCCGACAGTTGCTTTTCGACGGCGGTCAGAGCGTCGCGGGCAGCATCGAGTTTCTGGGTGACCGCCTGCTCCCCGGTCTGTGCGTAAGCGCCGGCCAGCGCCAGCATCAGACACAGTACAGCGAACAAGGACCGCAGGACGTGTATCAAGGCGTCATCTCCAAGGCTCAATCGCAGACGAATCATTGTGTCAGTCTAGGGTGCGTTTCCGGCCGATGCTTCCGCCTTGAAACGGGCAACTATGGTTTTCCGGAGGCTTCGTCGTCATAGGCATGCCGCCGGTCGTTCCAGTCTTTCACCGAATGACGACCGTCGCCGGGCGAAGCATCGAGGTAGGACGGCCCGACCGGGGATTTGCCGAAGCCGCCGGGAATATCGAGCATATAGTCTGGCACGCAGAGGCCCGAGACATGGCCGCGCAAACCGCGCATCAGCGCCTGCCCTTCCTCGATCGTCGTGCGCAGGTGCGATGTGCCCGGCGCCAGATCGGCATGGTGGAGATAATATGGCTTGATGCGGTTTTCGACGAAGGCCCGCATCAGCGCCGCCAGGGTCTCGACCTTGTCGTTGACACCACGCAGCAGCACGCTCTGGCTGAGCATGGGAATGCCGGCATCGACGATGCGCGCGCAAGCCGCACGCGCACTTTCGGCCAGCTCGCGCGGATGATTGGCATGCAGCGCCACATAGATGGTCTTTTTGCAGGCCTTCAGCGCCGCGATCAGCTCATCCCCAACGCGCGACGGATCGGCCACCGGCACGCGCGTATGCACGCGCACGATCTTCACATGATCGATGCCGCCGATCTCTTCCATCACGGCGCGCAAACGGCGCGGCGACAGCGACAGCGGATCGCCGCCGGTGAGGATCACCTCCCAGATGCGCGCGTCGCCACGGATGTAATCCAGCGCCGCGGCGAGCGCCGCAGGCGACAGAATATTGGAGCCGCCTTCGCCGACGCTTTCGCGGCGGAAGCAGAACCGGCAATAGACCGGACAGGTGTGCAGCAGCTTCAGCAGCACCCGGTCGGGATAGCGATGCACCACGCCCTCGACCGGCGCATGGACGTTATCGCCGATCGGATCGTCGCGCTCCTGCGGCTGGCGCAAAAGTTCGCGCGGATCGGGAATGAACTGCCGGGCAATCGGATCGTCCGGATCGGACGGGTCGATCAGCGCCGCGAGATCGGGAGTCAGTGCGATCGAATAGACCTCGCCGACTTTGGCAAGGCTTTCCAGCCGGTCCGCGCCGATAAGGCCCGCGTCATGCAGGTCGGCGGCAGTGCGGAGTGTGCGGGGGATTGTCGTATCGAGCCTGTCATCCATGCGCCCCTATGTAGAAGAGGCAGTGACACCCGGCAATCGAACGCCCTCATCCGACCCTCGCGATGCGAGGGCCACCTTCTCCCGTTAAAGCAACGGGAGAAGGAGAACGCGCTGAATCCTTCTCCCGCAGGGCGGGAGAAGGTGGCCCTTGCGCAGCAAGGGTCGGATGAGGGTGGGTGTTTACAATAACTTATGCCCACTCACGGCACAGGCGACCAGATCACCTGTTCGATGCGCTGCGCCCCGGCGCAGAGCATGACCAGCCGTTCGAAGCCCAGTGCGATGCCGCTCGCCTCCGGCATTTCCGCCAGCGCGGCGAGAAAATCCTCGTCGATCGGATAGGCCTCGCCGTAGATCCGCCGCCGCTCGACCATTTCGGCCTCGAAACGGGCGCGCTGCTCGGCGGCGTCCGTCAGTTCGCCGAAAGCGTTCGCCAGTTCGACGCCGCAGGCATAGAGCTCGAAACGCTCCGACAGACGCGGATCATGGCCGCAGCGCCGCGCCAGGGCGGCTTCGGCGGCGGGATACTCATCGAGCACGGTGATCTGCCCAAGCCCCAGACTCGGCTCGATTTTTTCGCTGATCAGCTTGCTGAACAGGTCCGACCAGGTGTCGTCTTCCGTGACCCGCACACCCACCCCTGCCGTATCACGGGCGAGCCGGTCCCGGTCCAGCTCACCTACCCCGACGCTCGCCATCAGGTCGATCCCCGCGAACCGCTCGAAAGCCTCCGCCACGCTCAGACGCTCCGGCTCCGCGAACGGATCGGCGGTTTTCCCGCGCCAGACCAGCGCCGCGCTGCCGGCGGCCTGCGCCGCCGCCGCGATCAGCGCCCGGCAATCCTCGATCAGTGCGCCATAAGGCGTTTTGGCCCGATACCATTCCAGCATGGTGAACTCGGGATGGTGCAGCGGCCCGCGCTCCCGGTTGCGGAACACCCGCGACAGGGCGAAAATCCGCTCTTCGCCCGCCGCCAGCAGCTTTTTGCAGACGAATTCCGGCGAGGAATGCAGATAGACCCTCCGCTGGCCGCCATCCGGATCGATAATATCCGTGCCGAATCCGGCGATATGAGCCTCGTTTCCGGGCGAAACCTGCAGAATGCCCGGCTCGACCTCGGAAAATTCCTCCGACGCGAACCAGGCCCGGCAGGCAGCCGTGATCCGCCCCCGCGCCGCCAGGAACGGCCGGCGGTCGGCATGGACGTGGGGCGCCCACCAGGGGGAGGAAATTTCGGGCTTTTGACTTTTTGACGACATTTCTTCCGCCAACACGGCTGGCGCTTCGCGCGTGAATCGGTATTGTGCGGCCAAATTTGCCGGGGAGCCCCGGTCTTAGGCCCTATCACCTGTCAGCATCAAGGGAAGCCCCGTGAAAGTTATCGCCAGCTCCATTCGCAAGGGCAATATCATCGAACGCGAAGACGGAAACCTTTACGTCGTCTTGTCGGCCGAGAGCTTCCACCCCGGCAAGGGCACGCCGACCACCCAGATCGACATGCGCGGCCTCCTCAACGGCGTCAAGACGACCGACCGCTACAAGACCACCGAGCAGGTCGAGCGCGCCCATGTCGAGGATCAGGATTTCGAATTCCTCTACAATGACGGCGACGGCTATCACTTCATGAACACCGCCTCGTTCGAGCAGATCGCCGTACCGCAGGAGACGATCGGCGACAGCGCCACCTACCTGCAGGAAGGCATGAAGGTCATCCTCAGCATGTTCAACGGCCTCGCTGTCGGCGTGCAGCTGCCGCAGCGCGTGACCTTCGAAATCGTCGAGACAGAGCCGGCCATGAAGGGCCAGACGGCATCCTCGTCCTACAAGCCGGCGAAACTGTCGAACGGCGCGAGAGTCATGGTGCCGCCGCATATCTCGGCCGGCACGCGCATCGTCATCCTCACGGAAGACGGCTCCTATGTCGAGCGCGCCAAAGACTAAGCAACATGACCGCGCCGGAACTGCTGACGATCACCTGCAGTGACGGCGCTGAGATCATCGCGCGCCGCTACAGAAATGACGGGCGGCCGCGTTTGCTGCTGTCGCACGGCAACGGTTTCGGCATCGACGGCTATCAGGCCTTCTGGCGCCTGCTGCTGGCGGACTACGACGTCGTCGTCTTCGACCTGCGCAACCACGGCCGCAACCCGCTGCATGATATCGAGCAGCACACCGTCGCGCAGATGGCGCACGATCACGGTTCTGTGCTGAGACAGACCACCGCCGCCTTCGGCGAGCGCAAAACCGCCGGGCTTTTTCATTCGATCTCGTCGATCGCCGCGATCATGGCCGGCGAACTTTACCAGACCAGATGGGATGCGCTGGTCCTGTTCGATCCGCCGTTGACCGCGCCGCAGGGCAATCCCCTGCGCGACGGCGGCCAGGGCATCGACGACTATCTCGCCAACAATGCACGCCTGCGCCGCCATCATTTCGACCGGGTCGAAGAACTGGCGCGCGATTATGGTGCACGGGTCGGACGCAACTGGGTCGAAGGCTCAGCGCTGGACATGGCTGAAGCCACGACGCGCCCGGCAGACAACGGCGGCTATGAATTGTCCTGCCCCGGCGCCTATGAAGCGCGCATCTACAAGGACAACTCAAGCACCGAATCCTGGCTGGCGCTGAAATCGCTGCAGCAGCCGACCTTCATCCTCGGCGCCGATCCGGACGCGGCGCGCGCCCTGGCCCCGGCCAAAGTCGGCCCTGCCGCCGCAGCCGCCTTCGGCATCGAGCATGTCGCCGTGCCCGGCACCGGCCATGTGCTGCAGGTGGAAAAGCCGGAAGAGTGCGTGCGAGAGACGGTAAGATTTCTGGGCCGCGCCGGGCTTTAAAAAACGCGACAATCCGACAAAAGCCCTCATCCTGAGGAGGCGCGCAGCGCCGTCTCGAAGGAGGGGGGCGACACGCGAAATCTGCGTGAGCGCAATCGCATTGAAGGCGCTTCAACAAAAGCACACCACTGACTGCGGCGTGACGCCCCCTTTCCTCCCATGCTAAGCTCCCAACAACAAGAAACGCCGGGAGGCCAGCATCAATTTCAAGCAGATCAAGTATCTGGTGAAGATCGTCGACCTGGCGAATATGACCGCGGCCGCCCAGGCGCTGGGTGTCGCCCAGCCCGCGCTCGGCGCGCAGATCCGCCAGCTCGAAGCCGAACTCGACATGCAGCTTCTGGAGCGGCACTCGCGCGGCGTCTCGCCGACGCAGGCCGGCAAGCTCCTGGCGCAGCGCGGCCGCCTCATCCTTGAAGAGGTCGAGCAGCTTCACCGCGATCTGAAAGGCCTGACCAATGCGGCGCCCGATCATCTTTCCTTCGGTGTCAGCCCGACCATGGTGCTCATGCTCGGCGACGTGCTTTTGTCCATGGCCAAGGAAGAGATGCCGGACGTTCAGTTCAGCCTCATCGAGGAGCGCACCCCGGGCCTGACCGACGCCCTGCAAAGGGGCCAGGCGGAAGTGGGATTTCTGTTCGATGTCGAGGAGCATCCGGGCCTCGACCGCCGGGCAGTGCTTGAAGAAGACCTCCTGCTCGTTACGGCCCCCACCGGCGCGCGGGACGGGATCAGCCAGGACAAGCCGGTCTCCCTTGAGGCAGCCCTGCGGCATGATCTTGTGATGGCGGGCGCGGCGCGCGGCATTCTTCGCAAGATCGTTGCGGCGGAGGCCGCAAGGCTCTCGGTGGACTTCAAGGTGGCGTTTGAAGTCCATTCCATCACCGCCATGAAGGCCATGGTCGTCAGCGGCAGGGCCGCCACCATCATTCCCTACAGCCTCGCCGCGCGCGAGATCGACAGCGGCGCGCTGATCGCCCGCAAGATCGACCGGCCGAGCCTGACGCGCATTCTCTACCTCGTTCAGCGCTCGGCGCGCCTGCCCCTGGCCTACGAGGACCAGCTCACGCGCTTCCTCAACCGGACGCTCGAGATCTACCTGTCTCGGACCGCGCCCTGGACCCGCAGCCTTGGTCCCGCAAGAGACCTCTCTTTGGCAAAATTTCCTTTGGCCTGACTCAAAACAATTGTTTTGGACAGTTCCAGAATCCGGCGGCATCCTTACCTGCCTCAGGGAGATAGCTAGCGGCGGGCACAAGATTCGCCGACAGGGACTGTAAACATGCCGATGCCCGCCAAGCGCCAGATGAAACTGTCCATGTTTCTGACCGGAGACGGCAACTACCATCTGGCGGGATGGCGCCTGCCCGATGGGCAAAACAGCGAGCGGGGCCACGGCGGCTGCGACATGCAGCAATGGATCGAGTTCGGCAAGACCATGGAGCGCGGCAAGCTCGACATGCTGTTCATCGCCGACGGCGGCATCAGCGGCGTCAACGATCTCGAGACTCTGGGCCTCACCTCGCGCATCGACCGGCTCGACCCGGTGACGATCCTCTCGGCCCTGGCGATGACGACGCGCAACCTCGGCCTGGTCAGCACCATATCGACGACCTACCACGAGCCCTTCAATGTCGCGCGCACGGTCGCCTCTCTCGATCATGTCTCGCGCGGCCGCGCCGGCTGGAACATCGTCACCACGGCCAGCAAGGACGAGGCGCGGAATTTCAGCAGGACCGACCACCTGCCCCATGGCGAGCGCTACGCACGCGCCGAGGAATTCGTCGATGTGGTGCGCGGCCTGTGGGACAGCTACGAAGAGGATGCGTTTCCGCGCCACAAGGCCAGTGGCGTTTATATGGATGCCGCGAAAGTCCGGTTTCTCGATCATCACGGGCGGTATTTCTCCGTGCGTGGACCGCTCAGCGTGCCGCGCCCGCCGCAGGGGCATCCGATCCTGGTTCAGGCGGGCTCATCGGAGCCGGGCATCGATCTGTCGGCGAGAGTCGCCGATGTGATGTTCACGTCGCAGTCTGCTCAGCCCGAGGCGACGGCCTTCTACGACAAAGTCAAGAGCCGCTGCGATCGTTTCGGGCGGTCTCCCGACGACATCAAGATCATGCCTGGCGTGCTGCTGTTCATCGGGCGCACGCAGGAAGAGGCTCAAGAGAAGTACGACCGCCTGCAATCCCTCATTCCGATCAAGCTGGGGCTGCAGAGATTGTCCGAAGGCCTCGGCGGCGTGGATCTGTCGGGCTACGCGCTCGACGCGCCGATGCCCGACATCGCCGCCAATGCCGTCCGAGTCTCTTCCGTCGAGTCCTACGTGTCGATCGCGCGCCGTGAAGGGCTCACCTTGCGCCAGACGGCCATGCGCGCAGCGGCGGCCAAGCACCATCTCACCATTATCGGCTCGCCCGCGCAGATCGCCGACGAGCTCGAAGGCTGGTTTGGCAGCGGCGCCGCCGACGGCTTCAACGTTCTGGCCAGCGACGTGCCCGGCGGATTGAATGATTTCGTTGATCTCGTCGTGCCCGAGCTGCAAAGACGCGGATTGTTCCGACGAGACTACGAAGGCACGACCTTGCGCGACAACCTGGGCCTGTCGCGCCCCGCGTTAAAGGAAGCGCTGCAAAGCGCGTGAAACCGGAGACGGATATGCTGAAGACAATCGAATCCAAGCAGGGCAAGGTCAGCGACAGTGAATGGGAGGCGAGGTGCAATCTTGCCGCCTGCTACAGGCTGGTCGCCCACGAAGGCTGGACGCATCTGGTCAACAACCACATTTCCCTGCGCGTGCCGGGCACCACCGACCAGTTTCTCATCAACCCCTACGGCTTTCTCTACGAGCAGATCACCGCTTCATCGCTGATCAAGATCGACGTCAACGGCAAGATGCTGGAGGACTCTCCCTACGAGGTGAATGTGGCGGGCTTCATCATCCATTCGGCCATCCATATGGCGCGTATGGACCTGCATTGCGTCATTCACACCCACACGGTCTCGGGCCAGGCCGTCTCGGCGCTGGATTGCGGCCTGCTGCCGCTCAACCAGAGCGCGCTGCGCTTCTACAAGCGCCTCTCCTATCACGACCATGAAGGCATTTCGCGCGAGCAGTCCGAGCGCGACCGCATCGCCGCCGATCTCGGGCCCGCCAACAAGGCGTTGATCCTGCGCAATCATGGCCTGCTGACGGCGGGCATCGATGCGGCCGAGGCCTTTCACCTGATGTACCACCTGGAAAAGTGCTGCCAGACGCAGATGCAGGTTCTGGCCGCGAATACGCCCTATTCAGTGGCGCCCGAGCATGTTCTCGAAAGCACGGCCAACATGTTCAACGCCGGCAACAAGCCGCTCGGCCGCCGTGATTGGCCGGCGCTGATGGCACTCGTCGATGAAAGATACCCGTCTTATAAGAACTGAAGTCGTCCAAAAAGCCTGAGTGGAAGCTAATCCGCATCTAAGAGGGCGTGCAATGTTGTTATGTAGCTTCGACCTTGGTGTCATTCCCGCCAAGCGAAGCGCAGAGCGGGAATCCAGAAGCAACGTGCAGTCATTAACTACCTGCCAATGTCGCAGCCCTTGACTCCTGGATTCCCGCTCGCGCCTTCGGCGCGTCGAGAATGACAAGACCCAGAACGCAGAATCAAAATATCAGAGGGGAAGGAACATGAAGAAATCCGGAGTCCGTCTCGGCCTTTGCCTTGCGATCGCAATCTGCATTGTCTCGCAAAGCGCCCGCGCCGATGACGTCGCCGATTTTTACAAAGGCAAGAATCTGACGATCATCGTCGGCATGGCGCCGCCGGATCAGCACGACACGGACGCGCGCATGCTCGCGCGGAATATGGCAAAGTACATCCCCGGCCAGCCCAACATCATCGTCCAGAACATGCCCGGCGCAGGCTCGCTCAAGGCGATGCAATACATCGCCAATGTCGCCCCGAAAGACGGCCTGACCATCGGCATCGTCCAGCGCGGCGTCATCATGATGCCTTTGCTCGGCTATCCCGACGCCACCTTCGATCCCACCACGTTCAACTTCGTCGGATCGCGGGCACCCGAAACCTCGATCGTGGTGTTGTGGCGCGACGCGAAGGTGAAATCCATCGAGGACGCCAAGCATGATGTCTCGCTGCTGGCCTCGACCGGCGGCGGCGCCGACAGCAACACCATGCCGTATATCTACAATGAAACGCTGGGCACGAAGTTCAAGGTCATCATCGGCTATGCCGGCGCCGGCGAGATGAACATGGCGATGGAGCGACGCGAAGTCGATGGTCGCGCCGGCTGGTCCATGGGCGCCCTGCGCGGCACGCATGAGGACTGGTATCGCGACGGTCGCGCCAACATCATCCTGCAGCATGCGCTGCGTCCGAACCGCAACATCAAAAGCGTTCCTCTGGTTCAGACCCTCGCCAAGACCCCGGAAGACAAGGCCCTGCTCGATCTCTTCGCCAAGCGCCTGGAAGTCGGCTTTCCGGTCGTGGCGCCGGCCGGCGTTCCATCCGACCGCATGGCTGCGCTTCAAGCCGCCTTCATAAAGACAATGTCGGACGCCGATTACATCAAGGAAGCCAAGACCATCCAGGCCGAGATCGAGCCGCTCACGGGCGAGCAGATGTCGGCGCTGATCAAGGACATGTATGCGACGCCGAAGCCCGTCGTCGACCGCGCCAAGGCCATCCTCATCGCCCAAGGCGCGCCGTTGAAATAAGGACGCTCTTATCCTTCTCCCGCACCGCGGGAGAGGTGGCCCTTGCGCAGCAAGGGTCGGATGAGGGAAGCAACGCGTCGCTTCTTCAAATTCTTAAAGCACAAGAGGAGAGCAGCAGGCTTTTCTTTTAGGGAGTTCGCGCACCGCCCTCATCCGACCCTCGCGATGCGAGGGCCACCTTCTCCCGTAAACGGGAGAAGGATTCAAGCCGGCTGCTGCTTATCCGGCCGCGCCGCATCGAAGGCGTCCAGCTTCGCGCAGGCCGCATCGATGCGCACGATCGTCGGATAGGGCGTCAGGTCGCGATTGCTCGCGCGCGCATTGGCGACCTGCGGAACAAGAAGCGCATCGGCCATGGTCGGCGCATCGCCATGACAGAAGACGCCCGTCTCCGCATCACGCGCGAGCCTGGCCTCGATGGCATCGAACCCGGCCTTGCTCCAGCGGTCCATCCACACGGGCACCGCCTCAGGATCGTCGGGAAACAGCTCGCGCACATGGTTGCGCACGCGCGTATTGTTGAGCGGATGGATGTCGCACGCGATCATCTGCGCCAGCGAACGCACACGGGCGCGGCCGCGCGCATCGCGCGGCAGCAGCGGCGGCTCCGGATGCATCTCGTCGAGATATTCGATGATCGCCATCGACTGCGTGACGACGCCGCCATCCGGCAGGACGAGCGCCGGCACCAGCGCCTGCGGATTGACCTTGAGATAATCGGCCGACCAGTGCTCGCCCTTGCTGAGATCGAGAAAGAACTCGCGATAGGCGAGCCCTTTCAACTTCATCACGATGCGCAGGCGATAGGCCGCCGACGAGCGCATGGCGCCATGAACGACATAGGAACCGACCTGAGACGTCGCCATTAGCCCCCGCCTATTTGTAGATTTCCGTCGCAAGCTTCAGGAACCTGTTGCGATCGGCATAGTCGATCTCGCCCATCAGCTTCACATTCGCGTAACGCTTGGCATCGGGGTCCGTTAACTTGTCGCTGACGCCCTTGATCACCGTGCCCATCCAGGCATTGGCGTAGCGGACCTGCGAATCCATTTCGAGGAAGTGATTGATGAACACGCGCGCGGCATTGGGATGCGGCGCGCCGCGCAGGATAGCGCCGCGAATGGCGGTGAACGGACAGCCGTCGCTCGGCAGCAGCACTTTCACCGGAAGGCCCTTCAGCTCGGAGGCAAAAGCGATGATCTGCTGAATGAAGATCGGATTTTCGCCGCGCGCGACCCGGCGCGAATTCACCTGCAGATCGCGGTTGAAGACGATGTCCTGGGCAGCGAGCTTCCTGTGAAACTCCTCGCCATATTTCCTGTAGGTGACGCCGAACATGGTCTGGCCGGAGCCGACCGCACGCATATCGTCGCTGAGCAGCTTGCCCTTCCATTTCGGGTCGAGCAGATCGGTCCAGTTCTTCGGCTCGTCTTCCGGCTTCACCAGATTGGTGTTGGAAAGCATGCAGACCACCTGGGTCCACGCCGGCACAGAATATTTGTCGGCCGGAAAATCGTCGCGCAGATTCTTGGCATTGGGAATATCGCCGATTTCGGCGATGAAATCGGTCTCGATCTGTTGCTGGGCGATCGACGCCTTGCCGTGGAATTCCACGTCGGCGACATAGCGCTTCGAGGTCTGCTCGACTCTGATGCGCTCGGTCAGTTCGCTGGCGCGCGCGTCATATTCCTGAACCTTGATGCCGTATTTGCTTTCGAAGGCGCGCACCACGTCCTTCCAGTGGGCAGCGCCCAACTGGGCGTGATAAACGACGACCGAGCCTTCCTTTTTGGCGGCGGCGACAACGGCGTCCCAGTTCTCCTGCGCGGCGGCCGGCGTGGCGAATGCACCGGCAATCACACCCACCGCAACCATCTGCGCACCGAGAACCTGTTTAAACGTCGTTTTCATGTGGCATCCCTCCCACAGGCTGAAATATCGGCCATCATTGCATTGCATATCGACACGACGGCGACATTAAGCGTAGCCCCTCGTCCTGTCCAACGCGCTGCGCTGGCGCGGGTTGGCGCGATGGGATAGACTGAGCGTCGAGGCAAACGCCGGCCAGCAAGTCGATCATCAACAAGCCGATCATCTTGCAGCCATCATCCAAGCGGACAGCAGACGCCGATGCAGAATTCTATCTTTGGCCATCCGGCTATCGACTGCGATGTTCACATTGCAGTGCCCTCGACGGCGGCACTGATGCCCTATCTCGATGCCTACTGGTTCGATGCCTTCCGCACCCGCGGCATCGACAGGGTGAGCTTCAACCTGACCGGCGATCCACCCAATACGCCGCTGGCTGCGCGGCCCGACTGGCGGCCGAAATCAGGCAAGCCCGGCACCGATCTCGAGCTGCTGCGCTCCGGCGCGCTGGATGGCTTCGGATCGAGCTTCGCCATTGCCAATTGCCTGTTCGGCGGCATGGCCCTGCACAGCGACGACCTGGCGGCGGTGTTCTGCAAGGCGGTCAACGATTGGGTGGCGGAGGAATGGCTCGACCGCGAGCCGCGCCTGCGTGCCTCGATCCTGGTGCCGCAGCAGGCGCCCGAACTCGCCGTCGCTGAAATCGAGCGCCGCGCTGGCGACAAGCGATTCGTGCAGGTCTCCCTGCTCGCCATGGGCACGGAACTGCTCGGCCGGCGCGGCTACTGGCCGATCTACGAGGCCGCCGTGCGCCATGGCCTTCCCATCGGCGTGCATGCCGGCGGGCTCTATCATCATCCCACCCTCAACGGCTGGGGCTCGTTCTTCCTCGAGGATTATGTCGCCAACTCCTTCGCCTTCGAGAACCAGGTCGTCAGCCTGGTCAGCGAGGGCGCTTTCGCGAAATTTCCAGAATTGAAAGTCGTGCTGATCGAATCCGGCGTCACCTGGATGCCGGCGGCGCTGTGGCGGTTCAACAAGACCTGGCGCGGCGTGCGCTCGGAAGTGCCCTGGGTCAAACGCACGCCGGTTGAAATCGTGCGCCAGCACATCCGCCTCACCACGCAGCCCTTCGATGAGCCCGATGGCGTGCCGCGGCTGGAGCGCTTCGTCGAGCAGATGAACAGCGACAAGATGCTGCTGTTCTCGACCGACTTCCCGCACTGGCATTTCGACGCCACCGATGCATTTCCGCTTTCGCCGTCATCGCCATTGGCGGCGAAAATCCTGTTCGAGAACGCGCTGGAGACCTATCCCCGGTTGGCAGAGTCGATTGCCGAAAAAGAACCCGCTTCCAAGGAGCTTTCGTCATGAGCATGGTCACCGCAGAGCGCAGGCCGCAAGCGGCCGCGCGCCAGAAGCTCACCGTCATCGATTGCGACATCCATCCCGGCTTCTCGACGCCGGATGAAATCTATCCCTTCCTGCCCGAGCGCTGGCGCGAGCATGTGAAGACCTTCGGCGGCCATTACCGACAGGCTTTCGCCGACACGCTGTCGCATCCACGCATGGCGCCGGAAGTGTCGCGCGCCGATAGCTGGCCGCCGAAAGGCCCGCCGGGCTCCGACCTCGCTTTCATGCGCGCCCAGCATCTCGACGGCAACAACGTCGAATACGGCATGCTGATGCCGCTCAATCGCGGCCCTGGCAACCAGCGCAATCTCGGCTACGGCGCGGCCCTCGCCACCGCCGTGAACGACTGGCAGATCGCCAAATGGGTGACGCCGGAACCGCGCCTCAACGCCTCCATCGTCGTGACGCAGGAAGATCCGCAGGCGGCCATCGCCGAGATCGAGGCCCGCGCCGACGACCGGCGCTTCGCCCAGATCATGCTGCCGCCGCGCTCGCTCGAGCCGCTCGGCCGCAAGCGCTACTGGCCGATCTACGAGGCAGCCGTCGCCGCCAACCGGCCGCTCGCCCTGCATGTCGGCGGCATCAACGGCTATCCCGCCACCGCTTCGGGCTATCCCTCCTATTATATCGAGGAGCAGCACACCAACGTGCAGGGCATGCAGGCCCTGGTGACGAGCCTGGTGCTGGAGGGCGTGTTCGAACAGTTCCAGAAACTGAAAGTCGTGCTGGTCGAAGGCGGCATCGCCTGGATGCCGGCGCTCAAATGGCGGCTCGACAAGCACTACAAGCGCCTGAAAGCGGAAGTGCCGCATCTCAAGCGCCTGCCGTCCGAATATATCCACGACCACATCTGGCTGACCACGCAGCCGCTTGATGAGCCGGATGTGGACAGCGACCTGGCGGAAGTCTTCGAACAGGTCGGCTGCGACCGCATCATGTTCTCGACCGATTATCCGCACTGGGACTTCGACGACCCCAAGTTCGTGCTCGGCAAGCTGGCGCTCAGCCAGGAGAAACAGCAGGCGATTTTCAGCGGCAACGCCAAGGCTCTTTACGGATTGAAATGACCAAGGACCGCCAAATGGATCGGCACGTTGTCGCAAAAGTAGAAGAAGTCCCGCCAGGCGGCCGCAAGCTGGTCAGCGTGCGCGGCCGTCCGATTGCCGTGTTCAATCTGAAGGGCGAGTTCTTCGCCATCGGCGACAAGTGCCCGCACGAATCGGGCTCGCTCTGCGCCGGCCGCATCGTCGGCCTCGCCGAGGCCGATCTTCCTGGCGAATACCGCCTGTCGCGCGAAGGCGAATTCGTCAAATGCCCGTGGCACGGCTGGGAATTCGACATCCGCACCGGCCAGTCCTGGTGCGATCCGACAGGCACCCGCGTGCGCGCCTATGACGCCCACGTCGAGCCCGGCGCCGAAATCGCCAAGGGCCCCTACGTCGCCGAGACTTTTAAAGTCACGGTCGAAGACGAGTATGTTGTGATCAATCTCTGATCCGCGCGACTAGCGGTGCAACATGTCCAGAAGCCCTCATCCTGAGGAGCGCCTGAAAGGCGCGTCTCGAAGGACGGGGGCGTCACGCCGAAGCGGCTGCCGCTCTAAGATCTCGCAACGCAGCTCGCCATGTGCTCTCACTCGCCGGCGGTGTCTTGTCTCAAACCAGGACCGCTGCGCTCCCTCAGCATTAACCTCCTATTAAAGATAACCGACAGCAACAAATTTGAATTAACTCCCACGTAAACCCCAAGCCTCGATATTCGCGACTGAACAAACAGGGCTTTTGCGCCCGCGGTCTCGAGTGGCAGGCAAGTCGCGTCATGCGTTTCAAGGCGATCTTATTCGCATCGTTCGTCAGCGCCTCCGGCGCGGCCGGCGCACAGGCGCAGGACTGGTACACCGGCGCGCCGGGCTCCCAGCCGGGCAGCAGCCGGCCGAGCGTGGCGATCGACGCCAGCCTGACCGGCTCGCAGGATTCGATGTACGGCACCGTGATCGGCACGATCGCGCCATTCAGCAAGCTTGATGAAACCGGCATGCGAATCAGGATGAGCGGCCTGCTTGGCAGCTATTCCTATGTCGCCTCGACAGCGGGCATCGGCCGCGTCAACGGCGGCCAGGAGAGCGGCTCGTTTCTCGTCGGTTACGAATGGGTGACCCGTAACACGTCGTTTGCCCTGTTCGCCGGCGCCGAGATCACCAACAACCACGTCGACAAGTTCGATCCCGAGAACAAATCCATCGGCACCGCTGGCGGTTTCAAGGTCGGCCTCGACTTCTATTCCAATCCCACCGATTACACGATGGTCTCCGCCAATCTGGCCTATTCGACGGCGCACCAATCCTATTACAGCCGCTTCAAAATCGGCATGGCTTTGGTCGATCGGATTTTCGTCGGTCCCGAAGTGCTGTTCATGGGTGACAACTTCTACAGCCAATGGCGGGTCGGCGCCCACCTCACCGGCGTCAAGCTTGGCGCCCTGCAGTTCGGTATTTCAGGCGGTTATGTCAACGACAGGGTCCGCGGCGCCGGCGTCTATGGCATCCTCGACGCCCGCCTCAGCTTCTGAGACCGGCGAATCCTAACCTCCTGTTAAGAATAAATTTCCGCCACAGATTCAAAGCAGTCCGGGAAGTTAAGTCCTTCGTTACGGTTGGCCGGTAAGGTTAACAGGTAGCGTTGGAGTTGGTGTAAATGCTTCCTGTGTTGCGTGCCCTGACCTGGTTGTCAGCCGGCGTAGTTGCCGTGCTGTTTTTGACCCAACCGGTCAGCACCAGTGCTCAACTGACCCTCGGCTGCTCCGCCATCGTCGCCATGAGCGCCATCTGGAAGTTCGGACGCGGGAAGCTGGCGCGCCAGAGTTTCCTCGCGATCGGCACTTTTGTCGTCATTCGCTATCTCTACTGGCGCATCACCAGCACCCTGCCGCCGGTCAGCGACACTTTGGGTTTCACCCTGGGAACATTCCTGCTCTGCGCGGAAATGTACTGCGTGCTCATTCTCATCATAAGCCTGATCGTCAATGCCGACCCCATGCAGCGCAAGCGGCTGCCGCGCGACGACGACGAGACTTTGCCGACCGTCGACGTCTTCGTGCCGAGCTACAACGAAGACGAATATATCCTCGCCACCACCATCGCCGCCGCCATGTCGATGGACTACCCCAAGGAGAAGCTGACGGTCTGGCTGCTCGACGACGGCGGCACCGACCAGAAATGCAATGACAGCAATCCCGTGAAGGCCGAGGCTGCCCGCGCAAGGCGCGCCGATCTGCAGGCGCTCTGCGCCCAGATGGGCGCCCGTTATCTGACGCGCGCGCGCAACGAACACGCCAAGGCCGGCAATCTCAACAACGGGCTGAAGGCGTCGCGCGGCGAAATCGTCGTCGTCTTCGATGCCGATCATGCACCCTTCCGCGCCTTCCTGCGCGAAACCATCGGCCATTTCGCCCGGGATCAGAAACTCTTTCTGGTGCAGACGCCGCACGTCTTTCTCAATCCCGATCCGATCGAGAAAAACCTGCAGACCTTCAACCGCATGCCGTCCGAGAACGAGATGTTCTATTCGGTCACGCAGCGCGGTCTCGACAAGTGGAACGGCTCGTTCTTCTGCGGTTCGGCGGCGCTGCTGCGCCGCACGGCGCTCGATTCGGTCGGCGGCTTTTCCGGCGTCACCATCACCGAAGACTGCGAGACCGCGCTCGATCTTCATTCGTCCGGCTGGACCAGCGTCTTCGTCGACAAGCCGCTGATCGCCGGCTTGCAGCCGGAAACCTTCGTCTCCTTCATCGGCCAGCGCTCGCGCTGGGCGCAGGGCATGTTTCAGATCCTGATTCTGAAGAACCCGACGATGAAGAAGGGCCTGCATATGATCCAGCGGCTGGCCTATCTGTCCAGCATGACGTTCTGGTTCTTCCCGCTGCCGCGCCTCACCTTCATGCTGGCGCCGCTGATCTACATTTTCTTCGACGTCAAGATTTTCGTCTCCAACCTCGACGAAGCCATCGCTTTCACGTCGACTTACATCGTCATCAACCTGATGCTGCAGAACTATCTTTATGGCTCCGTGCGCTGGCCGTGGGTGTCCGAACTTTACGAATATGTGCAGGGCGTCTTTCTGTTCAAGGCGCTGGTGTCCGTCGCCACCAACCCGCGCAAGCCGACCTTCAACGTCACGGCCAAGGGCCTGTCGCTCGACAACGACCATCTGTCGGAACTGGCATGGCCGTTTTTTGCATTGCATGGACTGCTGGTCGCCGGCGGCCTGATGGCGACATGGCGCTATTTCTTCGAGCCCGGCGTCAGCGATCTCATGCTCGTCGTCGGCGCCTGGAACACATTCAACATGATGATCGCCGGCGCCGCCCTCGGCGCTGTCGCCGAGCGCAAGCAGCCGGACCGGCACCCGCGACTTATCGTCGAGCGCCAGGGATCACTTGAACTTCTGGGACAGACCTATCCGGTCAATATCATCAATGTCTCGGCCGGCGGCTGCGGCGTCATATTCGTCGAGAGAGCGCCGCCGGAACTCGAAACCGAAGACGTCATTGGCCGGCTCTCCATTGTTCCCATGGGAACGATCATCACGAATGAGACACTGCCGGTGATGCTCAAGCACGGCACCCTGAACAAGGACAAGGTGACTACCTACGGACTCGAGTTCGCCGACCTCAATCCGCAGGAATACTTCGTGCTCGCCGATCTAATGTATGCCGATTCAGATGCGTTGCCGCGCTTCCTGGCGACCCGCCGCGTGCACAAGAGCATCCTCTCCGGCACCTATGAATTCATCTACTGGGGCATCACGGAGCCGTTCCGCGCCCTCGCCTACATGCGCAGGCAGCTCAAGGACAACAAGCAAGCCGTCACCATCGAGGCGACACCGGAAATGTCCGTCGAGATGCTGAAGAAACTCGTCGAAATGGCGAAGACAGGCACGCCGCCGTCCGCCGCCGCCGCTAAAGCGAAATCCATCGAAACGAAAGCCGCCTAAGGCCATGTGGAACGCGCACTGATGCAGGACAGACGCTTCATATCGGTCGCAGCTTTGCAACTGCTGGCGACGGCCCTTTGTCTGGCCGCCAGCAGCGCGTTTGCACAGCCGATTTTCACAACAGCGCCGCCGAGCCTGCAACGCCTGCAACCCATGGCGCCGTCGCAACTGCGCGAATCATTCGCGCCGGATGTAAGACAGGCGCCGCGCCAGATTCCGCTCGGCAATGCCGCCGCCCCCAATCCTGCATATACCGCCCAGATCCCTGCCGCTCAGGCTCCCGCGGCCCAAGCACCTGGACAAGCGCCTGCACAAGCACCTGCTAATGACATGCAGGCGCAATTGCCGATCATTGTCTCGCCGTCCCCCTCGCAGCCGCTGCAACTGCAGCCGGCTCAGCAGCAGCAGCCGGCGCCGCAACCGCCTGTGGTCGCGCCGCGCACCTATGGCGGCACGCCGGCTGGCGGGATGATCATCGGCGGCCAGACGACGGCAAACCGCATCGGATCGCCGAAAGACGGCGGCATCGTGCTGCGTCATCTCACCAACAACGTGCAGGGCTTCCGCCTGAGCGGCGAAGTCGGCGCGTCGGAATGGCCTATCTATGTCACCGACACTCAGACCCAGCGCGGCTTGAAATTCCAGGTCGGCTTCCTGTCCGCCATCTCGGTCATGCCGGAAGCCTCCTATCTGACCGTGATGATCAACGATCAGGTGGTCGGGCGCACCAACATCAATGCCGCGCGTGGCGTGCGCACGGCGACATTCGACATTCCCGACGGCCTGATGCGGCCCGGCTTCAATTCGGTCCGCATCATGGCCGAGCACCGCCATCGCGTCGATTGCTCGCTGCAGGCGACCTATGAACTGTGGACGCAGATCGATCCAAGCCAGACCGGCCTGGTGCTATCCGGCCCCGGCGCGATCACCAGCATCGGCGAACTCGCGGCACTACCGGTGGATGAACAGGGCGCCATGCCCATCCGCGCCATCATCGCCGCCAAGACCAGCATGGCCAATATCGATCGCGTCATCCGCGCGACGCAGATGCTGTCGCTATTCGGCCGCTTCCAGCAGACGGTCGTCGATGTCGGCCCGATCGCCGATGGCAACAACGGCGTCAATCTGGCGATCGGCACCGTCAGCGAGCTCGACGGACTGCTCGACAACATCAACCTCGGCCAGGTGACCGGCCCGAAAGTCCTCGTCGTCCCGGCGACCGGCGGCAAGCGCACGACGCTGGTCTTCACCGGCCGCACCGAAGACGACGTCACCGAAGCCTTGCGGCAGCTCTCGGTCTCCAATGAACTGAGGGGCACGCCCCAGGGCATCCGCGCCGCGCAGGCGTTTCCGGGCTATCGCATGTTCGGCGGGGAACGGGTGAAACTGCGCGATCTCGGCGTCGTCAGCCAGGAGTTCAGCGGCCGCCTGTTCCGGGTCGGCTTCAACGTCGTCCTGCCGCCGGATTTCTACTCGGCTGACTATGCCAAGGTCGTTCTCGATCTCGCCGGCGGCTATGCGCCGGGCCTCGGCTATGGCGCCCAGGTCGTCGTCAGCGTCAACACGCGCAATGTCGTCAGCCTCAGCCTGCCGAAAACCAGCGGCGACGTGTTCAAGCAGAATCCGATCCCGCTGCCGCTCGGCTCCCTGCGTCCCGGCCTCAACCGGATCGAGATCGAGGCGCAGGTCGCCATGCCAAGCGACATTGCCTGCGATCCGATCGCCGCCATCTCCGGCAGGAACCGCTTTCTGCTGCTCGACACCACCGAGATCGAACTGCCGAAGATCGCCCGCATCGCCCATATGCCCGATCTTGCGGTGACGGGAACCGGTGGCTTTCCCTATGCGTCGAGCCAGAATGCATCGGGGCAGGCGCGCCCGCCGCTTTATGTACCGGCGCCCAGCAAGGAGGCCATCGGCGCCGCGGCGACCATGGCAACGCATTTCGCGGTTGCCGCCGGCCGCCCGATTCCCTTCCAGCTCACAGTAAGCGAACCACCGGCAGACAGCGGGCCTGCGCTGATCGTCGCCCCGGCGCAGGCGGTTCCGGCTGATACTTTTAGGTCTGTCGGCCTGCAGCAGCAGACCATTCTCGACAACTGGAGCCAGTCGCTCAGTGCCGCTATCAATCCCGCAACGGAAACCTTGAGCCGCACGGAAGCACTGGCGCGCCATCGCCTCGTCCTGCAGCGCAATTTCCCTGCGGCATGCCACATGGCGACGCCGCAAGGCGGCTTCCGTTCTGCCGCGTATACGTCGAAGTATAGCGACATGGCCGTCGGCGCCATCGGCGATACCGAACAGAGCCGGCTGTTCGAGGAATGGGATCAGAACATCCGCAGCCAGGGCGGCTTTATCGCCAGGCTCAGGACCCGATACGAGCGCGCCGTTACTTGGGGCAAGGACACCTACGACGTTCTGCATGACTGGGTCAGCGCCCAGCTCGAAACCCAGATCAAGCGTCCGGTCCTGACCCGTCAGGCGTCGCTGATCGTGGCGCAGGATCTCGTCAACGGCTCGCCCGACAGTTTGCGCACCTTGATCACCGCGCCCAACGCCGCGGCGCTGGCGCAATCGGTGTCCTGCCTCGTCGATCCACGCGTGTGGCAGCAGATGGCCGGTCGCGTTTCGGTGCTCAATGCTGCCGAAGGCGCGATCGTCAACATCCCGGTCGAGACCTCCTATCTCATCGCCACGCAACCTCTTTCCATCGACAACATGCGGCTCATCGCAGCCGGCTGGTTGTCGCTGAATCCAAATATTTACGTCTTCATGATCTTGATCCTTGCCTTGCTCGTCGCGGCGGCAACGAACTGGTTCCTGAAGGGCGTTGGTCGGAGTACGGAATGAAAGCGCTGAAGGCCGCACCTCTTCGGCACGCGACAAAGATCGCCGCAGCGCTGCTTGTCTGCACCTCGCTGGCGCAATCCCAGACGGCTGCTCAATCGGTTGCCCAGACGACCGCCCCGACGGCGGTGCAAGCAAGCGTGCCTGCCGGCGCCGAGACGCGGCGCATGCTGACGCTCGACGCCAGACCCATTCCCCTCGGCGGCGCGTTGAAGACGCCGCAATACTGGCAGGCCTACAAGGCGCGCTTCGTCACCAACACCGGCAGGGTCATCGACACCGCCAACGATCTCATCAGCCATAGCGAGGGCCAGGGCTATGCCATGCTGCTGGCGGTGGCGGCGAACGATCGTCCGGCCTTCGATCGGATCTGGGGCTGGACGCGCGCCAACCTGATGGTGCGCGACGACGAGTTGATGGCGTGGCGCTGGTCGCCCAACACGCGCCCCGGCGTGTCCGATATGAACAATGCCAGCGACGGCGACATTCTCGTCGCCTGGGCGCTGACGGAAGCCGGCGAACTATGGGCCGATGTCGCCTATAAGGTCGCTGCGCGCCGCATCGCTGTCGAAGTCGGCCGCAAGCTCATTCTGTTCAAGACCAAGCAGGGCGCGCTGCTGTTACCCGCCGTGACCGGCTTCGCCGCCGGCGAGCGGCCCGACGGACCCGTGCTCAACCTTTCCTATTATGTGTTTCCGGCTTTCGCCCGGCTTTCGCTCGTGGCGCCGGAATTCGATTGGAACGGCCTGACCCAGAGCGGCCTCGACCTCATCAAGGTGGCGCGCTTCGGGCCGGTGAACCTGCCGACGGAATGGGTTTCCGTTCGCGAAGACAACATTCGTCCCGCCGACGGATTTCCCGCGCAATTTTCATACAATTCGATTCGCATCCCGCTTTACATGGCTTGGGCCGGCGTGGGTGAATGGGACAATTACGCGCCGTTCTACGCCTGGGTGAACAGGAAGCGCGGCGTCATCAGCGCGGTCGAAGTGAATTCGGGTCGCGACACTGAACAGCTATCGGAAGCCGGCTATTCCAGCATCGGGGCGCTCGTCATGTGCACGCTCGATCAGACCGCCATTCCCGCCAGCCTGCGCGCCCCACGCGATGCCGACAATTACTACCCCGCCACCTTGCATCTGATGACTTTGCTGGCGGTGCAGATGAGGTATGGATCATGCCTCAGAAATTGACGCCGCGCCTGCTGCTTGCGAGCCTGTCTGCCGTCGCTCTGTTATCGGCGCAGACGGCGCTGGCGCAGGACTCGTTCATCATCGAAGGCATGACGCCGTCGCAACCCGTTGCGCCGCCGCGTGCAGCGCCTGCACCCGCGCCGTCTTTCGACCGCGCGCCGGCGCCGCTGCGATCGCTCGAACTGCAGAGGAAACCCGTCGCTCCGTTGCAACCGGCGCCAGTTCCCGAAGCGAACGCCGGAACAGGCCTGTCTCTCGCCGGCTCCGGCGCAAGCATCGTGCCGGCGCTCCGGCTGCAGCTTGGGCCCGAGGGGCCGGACGATTCCGCGCTGCGCTATTACGCCTCGCTCAACCAGACCGCCCGCGTGCAGGCGGAAACCCGCCGGCTGCAGCGCCTCTATCCAGGCTGGCAGGTTCCGACCGATCTCTACACCCAGGCCAAAGCCGGCGGTGAGGACGAACAGGCTTTGTGGGATCTGTTCGGCGCCGATCAGCTCGACGAGCTGCGCACCGCCATCGATCAGCGCATCCGCGCCGAGCCCGGCTGGCAGCCCTCGGCCGAACTGTCGCAGAAGCTGGCGCGCAAGACCGTGCGCAACAAGATCATGGGCCTCTACGGCACCGGCAAGCTGCAGGACCTTACCGACTACATCAAGAACGATGGCTTCAACGCCGAGGACACCGACATCGATGTGCTCTGGGCCGTCGCGGAAACCTTCGCCAAGAGCAAGCAGACGCAAGACGCCGTCCAGACTTACAAGTCGGTCCTGACGCTCAACCACGAATCCGATGTACGCATCGCCACCATTCAGAAGGCGATGGCATCGATGCGCATGAGCGACGTCGAGCCGTTGATCGCCATGGGCGCCGTGAGCACCGACGGCAAAAACGAATTCGCCGCGATTCAGACCGACATCACACGCGCGCGCATCAGCGCCTTCCTGCATGATGAACGCGCAGCCGAAATTCCCGCGCCCGAACTGAAGGCGTTCGAGGATTATGCGCGCGGCGCCGGCGATCCGGACCAGGCCGGCCTCGTCGCCTGGTACTATTACAAGACCAAGGCCTTCCGCGAGGCTCTCGACTGGTTCAAGCTGGCGCTCGAACGCGGCGGCGACGCGATGATCGCCCACGGCCTCGCCCATTCGCTGCGCGAGCTCGGCATGTATCGCGAGACCGAGGAGGTCGCCTATGCGTGGCGGCAGCCGCTGATCAACAATGCCATTCTCTTCATCGATATTCTCGAACGCGACCTCACGAAAGAGATCCCGCCCTATATCGAACCCGAACGCCTGTTCCGCTATGCCCAGGTGACGATGGACCTGGCGTCGGGCGAAGGCGCTCAGGGCCTTGGCTGGTACGCCTATAATTCCTGCCAGTACGAAGTGGCGCATGAATGGTTCCAGCGCGCCGCGGCCTGGCTGCCCAAGGAAGCCACGGTCTATGGGCTGGCGCTCTCCGCCCGCAAGATCAAGCAGACGCGCGAATTCGTCGAACTGGTCAACCGTTACGATGGCCTGTTCCCAAAGGTCGTCTCTTTGCTGTTTCCCGACCGCTCCACGTCGCCTTCGCCCTGCGATCTCCTGACCGCATCTCCGAAGCAGCGCCAGCAGATGATGAGCGCTTATTACGCCTCGCAGAACGGCTATCAGCAGCAACAGCAATTGCCCAATCAGTCCGTCCGTCCGCCGAACGGGCTTCGCCCCTCGATCGGCCTGCCGCAACAGGCCTATGGCCAGCAGAGCTATCAGCAGACCTATCAGGCTCCGCAGGCACCCTATTCGCCGTGGGCCATGACGCAACTGCCGATGCCGAAGCTCAATCCGAACGAATTCCCGATCCAGATGAATCCGGAGAATCCGCTGCGCTTCATCTCCACCGGCAAGCTGCTGGGCAGGCCGATGCCGATCGCGGCAAGCGGCCTCGCCACGCTCACGCAGATGGCGCCTGAATATTATCGTGGCCCGCTGCCCGTGGTTGCGCGGCGCGTGCCGGGCGTCGGACCCATGCCGTATGAGCGCTATGGCTTCACCCTGCTCGCCGGCTGGAATGGCGCCACGAGCGCCAGCGAGCCGCACAATGCCGAAACGGCGCCCGCCGGCACGCTATGGACGACAGATCAGGCGGCAGACGCCAGATCGACTGGCGGCGTCTCGCGCAGCTCCGGCGCCGACGCCATGCGCCAGGATCCGCAGGCCGCGGTCGCGGCGCTTGGCCAGATCCCGCGCGTGCCGCCGCCGAACGCGGCCATGGGCAACACCATGCAGTTCATGCAGATGCCCGCGCCCGTGCAGCAGCAGGGCCCCGGCCGCCAGAGCCGGCTGCAATACGACCGCGCGCCGGTATCGACCATCGAGACAACGTCGGTGGCCATGTCTTCGCCTAACATGTCTTCGCCGAATGCTGCATCGTCACCGACGGCAAAGACTCTGTCGCTGCTCGCCTTCCTGAAGCCGAAGCCGCTGAGCGACAGCGATCCGCTGCCGAGCGCGCCGTCACGCGCGCCGCTGGCGAAGGCCACCGATGATCTCGGCCGCGAAGCCGCCAGCCACTACAATGACCAGCAATACCAGGCAGCTCTCGATGTCCTCGACCGCCGCGCCGAGACCATGCCCGAGCCGATCGACCTGCGCCTGATCCGCGGCTGGGCGTTGATCAAGCTCGGTCGTGACGGCGATGCGCGGCGCGTCTTCGGCAGTCTCGACAGCAAGCAGCCGCTCGCCGCCATCGAATTCACGGCGCGAGGGATCATCGATGAGGAGAGCCCTTGAGATGAACCGCTCCTTCGTCACGCTCTGCATCCTGCCCATCGCTCTCGCCCTCGCCGGCTGCGGCAAGTCCGTGAGCGAAAGCAGGCTCTTCGCACGCGACGAAAGCCCCACGGTCGCCACGATTCCCGTGGCTGCTTCCAGCGGCTCGGCAAGTTTCGCCCAGGCGGTAATGCTGCTGCCGATCGAAGCCGGCGCGGTGACGCGCATTCGCGAGCGTCATTACACCAACGGCTCCCGCCAGGAGATCGTCATGGGGTGGGACGCTTATTCGAAGGCGGAAGACATTCTGGAAGTCAGCATCGAGACGGACACATCCCAGCCCGGCGGCCGCGACCAGTTGCAGATGAGCAAGCCTTCGGAGCGCGGCATCCGCTCCGAGATTCTTTCGCGTTTCCCCAAGACGCCGATGAACATCGTCACGCGGCCGATGCAGAACGCCTTCGGCACGTTCGGTCTTGCCATCGGCAAGCAGGCCAATGGCGCGCGCTGCATTTTCGCCTGGCAATGGATCGACGACATTCGCTCCGTCGGCCAGAACCGCTCCGGCTTCGCCAAGATGAGTTCGCTCATCAGCGGTCGCGGCACACCGGCCTCGATCCGCGTCCGCCTGTGCCACAACAGCACCACCGTCGATCAACTGGCCAGCTATATGGAAGCCCTGCAACTGGGCGACCCGGAGGCGCTCATGCGCATCCTGACCATGGACCGCAAATCGCTCGAACCGCTGACGCCGGTCTCCACCTTGTCGGCCGGCCGCATTGCCGCGGTCGCCGTGCCGGTCAACCAGGGCACGCTGGAAAGCGCCCTGGACGGCGGGGCTGCGCCACGCCCGGCCGCAGCCCCGCCGCGTGTCAGGCCGAAGCCCGCCAAGCGCACGGCGGCCCGCCAGCCCAGGAACGATGACGATGGCGCAGAGACCACGACGCGGCCCATGGCCAGTCCACCGATGGCGGCTCCCGCGCCCATTGAGCCTCCGGCAGCCCCGATGATGACCCAGCAGCAGCCGACGGGGCCGCGCTACCTGGGACCGGTGCCGCAACAGCAGCCGGGCGGCTACGCCGGCGCGCCGGCACCACAACCTCAGCGGCTGAACCCAAGCCTGCCGCCGCAGGCCTATCGCGGCCCGACCACGCAGGATCCGTACCGCCCTCCAAGTATGCGGTAATCCCGTCAGATAACCGCAACTTTATTGTCAAGGTGATGGAACTCGTGGCGATATCAGGACGTTACTCTTCTGCCACCAGCACAGAATAAATCATTTGTGCAGTTGCAGCATTGCGCTAAATTGGATTTGTGCATCTGCAGCATTGCAAATGACGGCAGGTGTCATATTTGCGTTGTCATTGCGTTTTTCGTTCCCCGCGGATCGGCAAGGCGCATCTAGTTAAAAGCAAAGCATTTTTCGTCGCGTGAGCGCATGCGCTCGCCAGAATGCTCTGCGCGTGCCAGGAGTCGCCATGTCGATGCCGGAATTGTCGATGACACCGGAACTGTCGGTGCCCGAATTCGAACAGATGCTTCACGCTGTTCTGCCAAGTTCCGGGAAAACCTCGCTGACACTCACGGAATTTCCGCGCAGCGAGGACGGACTCGTCGAACTGCTGGAAAAAGCGGTTGTCTCCGGCCGGCTGTCGAAAACCCACCTCACCGAAATCCACCTGCCGACGCAGATGTATCCGGACCTGGAGGCCACCTTCGCCCACGTGCCCATCGTCGATTCGGGCAATGCCGACGTGGTGAGGCTGTTCTTCGAGCCGTAGACCACTCTTCCTTCTCCCCTTCCACGGGAGAAGGTGGCCCTCGCATCGCGAGGGTCGGATGAGGGCAGACCACCATAAATAAATTATCAGCCCGACAGGCGCGATGAGGCGGAAGATGATGCTGGCTGCAGAGACTTTTCTTCGCCAGTAGCAGTTCTCGCATCAACCCTCATCCGACCCTTGCTGCGCAAGGGCTACCTTCTCCCGCGAGGCGGGAGAAGGGAAGCGCTCACTTATTCCGCCGCTGCGGCACGCGGCCGCTGCACACGCGCCAGCGCCCGCAACGCATTGCCGAACAGGATCGCTTCCTTGTCGGCATCTGAAATCCGCGCCTCGGCAATCGCCTTCTGCGTCCAGTTCATGCCGAAGTCGGTGCCGTCCGAGCCGAACACGATGCGGCCGGCGCCATAGCAATCGACCGCCAGTTCGATCGGCTTGGCGCCAAGCGAATTGCAATCGACCAGCACGCGTGACTCTTTGATGCGCTTCGACGGCAGCTCGTCCTGCGGCCGGTCGAGCATGCTGCGATGATCGAGGCGGTCAATCTCATAGGGAATGTTGCCGCCGAGATTGTGCAGCAGCACCGAGACGTTCGCATACGGCTTGAGAAAGTCCGTCATGCAGAAGGTGATCATGTTGGAGGAGATGCGCGCCTGCATGTCGAGCGTGCCGACCCTCGAATGGCCGTTATCAGACGCGTCGACCTTCGGCCCGTCCGCGTCGTCGGCAATCTTGCCATAGTGCACCAGCAGGACCGCGCCGGCCTCGTCGGCCGCCTCGAAAAACGGTCTGAATTTTTCCGCGCGCTTGATCGAGAGAAAACCATCACCCGGCAGCAACGCCCCGACCATGCCGGGCAGCGCCATGGCACGATCGAACTCAGCCAATGTCTCGCTCATGTCCGCCACCGGCAATGCCGCGAGACCGGAAAAGCGATCGGGATATTTCGCGCAGGCAGCTGCCACCGCATCGTTGAAAGCGCGGCACAGCGGCACGGATTCGGCGCTCGGCAGGCGCTCGACACCATAGACCGTGGTCAGCGACAGCACGCCGCGTTCGACGCCATTGCTGTCCATCTCGGCGATGCGCTGCTCCGGCGTCTCGCGCGCCGTCAGCGGCGACGAATTGAAACTCGATTCGAGATATTCATGGCCGTCGTCCTTGCGACGGATGAACGGCGGCGCCGTGCGGGCGCGCAGTGCATCGCAGAACTCTTCCGGCAGCCAATGCGCGTGCATGTCGATGGCCATGAGCGTCTAACGGCGTGAGCCGCCTCCCTGCTGAAGCAAATGCAACTTTTATATAGAGCCGCGCCCGTTCGGTTAGAACGGGCGCGGTAAAAATCAATCGACGATCTTGTTGCGCAGCACGCCGATGCCTTCGACTTCAGCTTCGACGACGTCGCCGACGTTCAGCCATTCCGGCGTCTTCATGCCGGCGGCGACGCCCGACGGCGTGCCGGTGGCGATGACGTCGCCCGGCTCGAGCGTCAAGGCGCCCGACAGGCTTTCGATGATGCGCGGCACGCCGAAATAAAGATCGGACGTGTTCGAATCCTGACGGGTCTTGCCGTTCACCTTCAGGGTCAACTTGTGGCCGCCCGGCTCGCCGAACTCATCCGGCGTCACCACGATCGGCCCGATCGGGCAGAACGTGTCGTAGCTCTTGCCCTTGAAGAACTGGCCGTGGTTGCGCTGCGCATCGCGCGCGGTGATGTCGTTGACGACCGTGTAGCCGAAGATGTGCTTGAGTGCATTGGCTTCGGAAATGTTGCGGCCCTTCTTGCCGATGACGACGGCGAGTTCGACTTCGTAGTCGAGCTTGTCGGTGTAAGCGGCGTGGCGCTCGACCTTGTCTTCATGGCCGACAATGGTGGTGGGCGGCTTGGAGAAGAATTCCGGCATCTTCGGATAGTTCGGCGGATTGCCTGACGAAGCGGCCATTTCCTCGATGTGCGCCTTGTAGTTGCGGCCGACGCAGAAGATGTTCTTGGTGGCGCCCGGCAGCGGCGTCGCGATCTTCACCTTCGACAGCGGCGTGAACAGGCCCTTCGGCTTCGCCTGGGCGGCCTTCAAGGTCTTCTTGGCAATCGACAGCGCCTTCGAGCCGCCCTCGACGATGCCGCGCAAGGTGCTGGGGAGGTCTTCCTTCAGCAGCTTCTTTGCCGCCAGCGAGACGTCGAGCACGCCAAGCTCGTCATCGAGAACGCCGACACGCAACTCTTTGCCGGATTTATAGGTCAGAAACTTCACGTTGTAGTCCTTCTCTCTTGCTCCAACCGATCGTCAGCGATCAGCAGATCTTGCGATTAATTGAACGGGCCGAGGTAGACCTCGCCGTTAAAGCTGTCGGTCTGACCCGACACGAATTCGGGCCAGTTCTCGTTGTCGATCTTGCGCCGCTGCGCGGCAGGCATCGGCCGGCCGTCCCAGCCGATCTGCTCCATGTAGTAATAGAGCTGGATGAGATGGCCGTCGGGATCGACCGCGAAGGCGGAATAGTCGATGCCGGGGAACAGTTCCGGCGGCAGCTTGCGCACCGTGACGCCCTTTTCCTGCAGGAAGCTCACGGCATTGCGCAACTGCGTATAGTCGGCAACCTGGAAGCCGCAGGAGAACAGCGACGTGTGCTGGCTCAGCCCGAGCTCTTCGCGCAGCGCGCTCGGATAGATCGCCAGCGAATGATGCTCGGTGTTGGCGCGCAGGAACACGCAGCGATGGCCGTTCCACACCACCTCTTCCGTTACCTTCAGGCCCATGGCGTCGCGATAGAAGGTCGTCACGTCCTCGACGTCGTCGACGAAGATGCGGATCGGTCCGATCTTCGACACTTTGAACGGCCGGGCGAGCAGGATGCCGCCGACATCATATGTCTCTTCCAGCGGCTCCTTGAAGCGGTTGGCCTTGAGAATATCGACGCCGGCCGCAAAACCCTCTTCCACCTCGGCGAATTCAGACCGGTGCGGCAAGGTCGGCGACTGGTGATAATCACGCCGGTGCATGCCCTTCGGCTTGCTCAATCCGTCCCAGCCGATCTGCTCGATGCCATAGTAGATCTCGTTGGTATGCCCTTCCGGATCGAGCGGATAGACATGCCAGTTGGAGCCCGGATTGTCGCGACCGGCGCGGGTGATCTTGATGCCGGTCTCCTTCAGCCAGTTCGACCCCTCGACGACTTCGCGCAGGCTGCCGACCTGCCAGGTGATCTGGTTGATCGTCATCTTCTCGCGCAGGTGCTTGAGCATGACCCTGCGGACGCGGCGCGGAAACAGCACGAAGGAATGATGGTCGGTGCCGTGGCGCATGAAATAGCCAATGCCCGATCCATGCTTGCCCTGCTCTTCGGCCGGCAGGCGCGCACCGAAATCGATCGGGTCGGCGATCTTGAGGCCGAACATCTCCGTGTAGAATTTTATCCCGGCTTCGATGTCGTGCACGTCGAGACCGAAGTGTCCGAGGCGGCGGATCTTGAACGGCCGGTCGAGCAGCACGCCGCCGACGCTGAAATGATTGCCGCCAATCTTTGTATCTTCAGGCATTATCGACCCCCGTGCCGCAGGCATGCTCGGCGCTACGGCTTATATTTTTGAATTGTTGCATGTCCCAAACCTAGCGAGTCCAAGGGGGGGTTGTCCACAGGGCGTTGCGCAAAACGGCGTGCAAACGGCCTGAACCCGAGAAGCGAAAGCGGCCGTTCAGCGCCGCCACCGCGCCACGCGTCGCTCCACCAGCAACAGGCCATAGCTGCTGACGAGGCCGACGAGGCCCAGCAGCACAATGCCTGCATAAAGATCAGGCGCGCGGAACATGCGCGCCGCCAGCAGGATCGCCTTGCCGAGACCTTCCTGCCCGGCCAGCATTTCGCCGACGATGGCGAGGATGAGCGCCACGGTGAGCGACAGCCGCATGCCGGTGATGATGTCGGGCACGGCGTTCGGCAGGCCGATCTTCCAGATGAAGCCGAAGCGCGACAGATGCAGGGCGCGTGACACCTCGACCAGACGCGGATCGACCATGGCAAAGCCCTGGACCGTCGCCAGCAGGGTCGGCCAGATCGAGCCGAAGACAATGACGCCGAGCACCATGCCCGGCGTCAGGCCGACGAGCGCGATCGCCACCGGCACCACGGCCGAGGCCGGCAGCGCCCGGGCGAAAGCCAAGGTCGGGCGCAGATAGTTGCGCAGGGTCTGCGAAATGCCGATAGCGGCGCCGAGCGCGATGCCGACCAGGCTCGCCAGCAGCCAGCCGTTGATCATCCGCAACACCGTTCCCAGCAATTGCTCGCGCATGTCGCCGACCGTGACGCCGCGCACGAAGGCGTTCCAGGTCGCCTCGGGCGAGGGCAGGAAGGCGCGGGGAACCGCGCCGCTGACGGCGATCAGATGCCAGACCCCGACGAATACCGCCAGCCCGACAAGGCCTTGCAGGAATGCCAGACCGGGAAATGTGAAGCCGCGTTTCATGCCGCGACCTCCGTGTCGATCTCGCCGCGGTGGCGGAACATCCAGCTCTGCAATGCCAGCAGCAGATTGTTGAGCCCCCAGCCGATGACGCCGACGAGGACGAGATAGGCCAGCATCCGGTGCGGCCGCAGGGTCTCCTGGGCGATCATCAGCTCATGCCCGAGCCCCTGCGGGTTCGACACGATCTCCGTCGTCACCGCGACGACAAGCGCGATGCCGATGCACAGCCGCAGCGCCGTCATCAGCCGCGGCGCCGCCGCCGGCAACACCAGTTTCCAGGCGGTCTGGAACGGCCCGAAGCCGAACACTTTCGCCACTTCGAGCAGCCGCGGCTCGACCTGGGAAATGGCGCTATAGGTCAGGATCAGGAACGGCCAGGCGGTGGCGAAGCCGACGATGGCGATCTCCATCTTGTAGCCGAAACCGAAAATCATCAGCGACAGCGGCAGCAGCGCCACCGAAGGGATCGGCCGCAGGCATTCGATGGTGATGTAGGCGAAGCGGTAGAGCAGGTTCCAGAACCCGAGCGCGCAACCGACGACCACGCCGAAGACCGCGCCGAGGACCGTGCCGCCGAGGACAGTGGCGAAGGTTTGCAGGGTTGTGGCGACCATCGTGCCGTCGCCGATCGCCTCGGCAAAGCCGCGGAAGATCGCCGATGGCGGCGCCAAGGTGTCGCCCACATAGCCGAAGACGCGAAACGCCGCTTCACCGAGAAGCAACAGGACCGCCGGGACGATCAATCCGCGCCAGCCGCCGCGCCAGCCGCTCATGCGTGGATCTCTTCCATCAGGCCGAACAGCTCGCGGCGCAGATGCAGGAAGTCCGGCTCCTCGCGCGTCGAAAGCTGGTTGCGCGGCCGTGTCAGCGGAATGTCGACGATGCGGGCGATGCGGCCGGGGTTGGAATAAAGCGCCACCACCCGGTCGCCCAGATACAGCGCTTCCTCGAGATCATGGGTGACGAACAGCACCGTCGCGCCGCTGTCGGCGGCGAGATCCAGCACTTCGTCCTGCAATGATTGCCGCGTCATCGCATCGAGCGCGCCGAACGGCTCATCCATCAGAAGAATGGAGGCGCCCTGCGCCAGGCTGCGGGCGATCTGCAGGCGCTGTTGCATGCCGCCCGACAGTTGCGAAGGATATTTCGCCGCGTGCTGCGCCAGCCCCACCTTGCCCAGCAATGCGTTGATGCGGTCGGCGCGTTCGCTACGCGGCACGCCGATCGCCTCCAGCGCCAGGCTGACATTGCCTGCCGCCGTGCGCCAGGGCAGCAGCGCGCGGCTGTAGTCCTGGAACACGATGGCCACATCGCGCGACGGACCCTCGACCTTCTTGCCGTCAACGTAGACGGAGCCGGTCGTCGGTTGGTAGAGGCCGCTGACCAGGCGCAGCAATGTTGTCTTGCCGCACCCGGATGCGCCGATAACGCAGACGAACTCGCCCTTGCGGACATTGAACTCGATGTTCTGGGTAATCTCCTTGCCGCCGAGATAGAGACCGACGTCCCTGAACTCGATGACCACGCTCCCGCTGTTCCCGCTCATCGCATTACCTGCAAGCCCGACGCCCATTTTGCCTTGGTGATCCACTGCGCTGGGGACACTCACGGCTATTTCACGATCAGCTTGGAGACATCGATGTCGGACTGGATCATGCCCTGCCCCTTCATCATCTTGACCCAGGCGCTCAAGCCCTCCAGCGTCGGTTCCGCCTGCCATTTGCCGAAGACCAGCGACTGCAGCACCGGCGGTGGCAGCCCGATGAATTTGCCGACGGCCGCGCGCACGATATCGACATTCTTCGGATCGTTGGCGATGGCGGTGGCTTCGGCGATCGCCTCGCGGAAATCCTTCGCCGCCTTCGGGTTCTTGTCCGCCCAGGCGCGCGTCGAGGCATAGGTGATGATCGGCAGATCGACCGTCAGATTGTCGGTGAAATGGGTCGCGAGCACGCCGACGCCGGCCTGCAGGATGCGCGTCGTGAACGGCTCGCCGGTGATGATGGCGTCGATCGTGCCGGCCTTCAGCACATCGAGATGCTGCGGAAAGCCGACTTCGATGAACGTCACCTGTTTCGGGTCGACGCCCTTGTCGATCAGCCATTGCCGGAACATGACATGCAGGAACGCGCCGAGCCCCGGCGTGCCGACCCGTTTGCCGATGAAGCCCTGCGGCGTGGTGATCGGCGCTTCCGCGCGCGCCAGCACGCCGAACAGCGTGTCATTGCGCCGGGTGATGCCCGACGCCGCCACGGCGACGAGATCGAGCCCGCCGTCGACGGCCTGGATCTGCACCGGCGTCGTGGTGCCGCCGATCTGCATCGAATCCGATTGCAGCGCAGCGGGAATTTGCGGGTTGAGCGGCACCAGCTTGAACTCGACATCGAGGCCGCGCTTCTTGAACATGCCTTGCTCGGCGGCGATGAAGCCCGTCGCGAAATCCGCCGACGCCGTATAGGCGACCGTGATCTTGGTCTGCGCCTGCGCGGCGCTTGCGCCGGCAAGAGCCGCGATCCCCATCGCGGCGGCAAGCCAGACGCGCACAGAGGTTCGAATACCCGTTCCCATCTTCCCCTCCCTCTCAATCTTCCACGCGTGATATCAGCGGGTGGAGGACTGTCCCGTAAATCCATCGTCGCCTTGTTCCGGCGAATGCGCAAGCGCATCGAGCAAAACATCTGCGGTGAGTTGCATATGCGCATGCAGCTCGCGCACCGCATGGTCCACATCGCGGGACAGGACGGCGTCCATCAGATTGCGATGCTCGGCCACGACGCTGTCGTTCGAGAAACCGTAATCGATGCGCAGTTTCAAGCGGTAACGCGTCGCCTTCTCATAAAGCGTCTCGCAGAACGAGCGCACCAGATGCAGCGGACAGGCGGCGATCAGCGCGCGATGAAACCGCGCATGGCGGATTTCGAATTCGTCGCTGGGCGATGTTGGCGCGGGCGTGATGCGGCGGAAATAATGTTCGAGCAGATGATAGCTCGCGACGATCTCGTCTTCCCACGATGCATCGCCATGGGCGATGGCGAGCCGCAGCGCCTCGACCTCGATCAACTGGCGTGAACGGGTGATGTCCATCAGCTCGGCTGCGTCGAGCGGCGGAACGCGGAAACCCTTCTGGCTCGATTGGCGCACCAGGCCCTGCGCGCTCAACTGGGCCAAGGCTTCGCGCATCGGGCTGGCGCCGATGCCGTAGCGTTCCTTCAATTCGCGGATCTTAAGCTTGCTGTCGGGCATCAGCGCGCCGCTGACGATGTCACGGCGCAGGAGCTGCACGGCCGCTTCCGTGGCCGTCGCGCCGTCGCTGTCGTCGTGATGCGGTTCTACCGTCATTCTGCCCTTCCGGTGGATTGTGAATAAGCGCATTTTTAGCGGCAGGCAATATTTTTATCGACAAAATGAGGAAACTGCGGAAAGCTGGCGCCTCAATCAGGAGGACCGCCATGGCGCGCCGCATCGTCGATATCTCAGTGCCGCTTCAAGCCGGAATCGCCTCGGACCCGCCGGGACTGGAGCCGAAGATCCAGTATCTCGGCCACAAGGAATATGCGCTTGAGGTCTGCAAGTTCTTCCCCGGCCTGACGCCGGCCGACCTGCCCGACGGCGAGGGCTGGGCCTCGGAACGGGTCGACATGACTACCCATAACGGCACCCATCTCGACGCGCCCTGGCACTATGCCTCCACCATGGACGGCGGCAAACGCGCCATCACCATCGATGAAGTGCCGCTCGACTGGTGCTTCCAGCCGGCGGTCAAACTCGACTTCCGGCATTTTGAGAACGGCTATGTCGCCACCGCCGCCGATGTCGAGAAGGAGCTGGCGCGCATCGGCCACACGTTGAAGCCGCTCGATATCGTGCTGGTCAACACCGCCGCCGGCGCGCGCTACGGCCAGCCTGATTACGTGCCCTCGGGTTGTGGCATGGGCCGCGAGGCGACGCTTTATCTCACCTCGCGCGGCGTGCGCGTCACCGGCACCGACGCCTGGTCGTGGGACGCGCCCTTCGGCTACACCGCCAAGCGTTACGCCGAGACAAAGGACCCCAGCATCATCTGGGAAGGCCACAAGGCCGGCCGCGAGATCGGCTATTGCCACATCGAGAAGCTGCACAATCTCGAAAGCCTGCCGCCGAACGGCTTCACCGTCGCCTGCTTCCCGGTGAAGGTGAAAGCCGCCTCCGCCGGGTGGACCCGCGCCGTCGCCATCTTCGAGGACTGAGCCATGAAACTCGCGACCTTCGAACGCAAGGACGGCGCGCAAGCCATCGCCGCCGTCGATACGCAAAAGGGCGAACTGCTCGATCTCGCCCGCGCCGCGCCATCGGCTGAATTCGCCGACATGCTGGCCCTGATCGATGGTGGTGCAGCCGCCCTCGACCATGCGCGCCAGATAGCAGCCGCCTGGCCGCAGGCGGCAAGCCTGCCGCTCAAGGGCACGCGCCTCCTGGCGCCCATTCCCGTGCCGCGCCAGTTGCGCGACGGCCTGACCTTCGAGGAACACTTCCTCAATGCGCTGAAAGCCTCGAAGACGCGCGACGGCATCGAGCGGCGCATTCCCAAAGTCTGGTACGACCAGCCGATCTATTACAAGTCGAACCGCTTCAGCGTCATCGGCCCTGAGGCCGACGTGATCTGGCCGCGTTATTCCAACGCCATGGACTATGAATGCGAACTGGCCTGCGTCATCGGCAAGACCGGCAAGGACATCGCGCCGGAGAAAGCCCATGAGCACATCTTCGGCTTCACCATCTTCAACGACATGACCGCGCGTGACGCCCAGATGGCCGAAATGGCGGCGCAGCTCGGCCCCGCCAAGGGCAAGGATTTCGACACCGGCAATATTCTCGGTCCCTGGATCGTCACCCTCGACGAGATCGGAGACCCGCATACGCTCGACATGGAGGCGCGCATCAACGGCGAGCGCTGGGGCGGCGGCAATTCACGCAACATGCACCACAAGTGGCCGGCCATCCTCGCCCATGTCTCCAACAGCGAAACCTTGCATGCGGGCGAGATCATCGGCTCGGGCACAGTCGGCACCGGCTGCGGGCTGGAGCTGGGGAGGTTCCTCAATGACGGCGATGTCATCGAGCTGGAGATTTCAGGGATCGGCGTGCTGCGGAACAGGCTGGTGAAGAAGTAGAGTGAAGCAGCCCGGCCCTCATCCGACCCTCGCGATGCGAGGGCCACCTTCTCCCGTAAACGGGAGAAGGATGAAGCTGCGGCCCTTCGCCCGCTTGCGGGAGAAGGTGGCTCTTGCGAAGCAAGGGTCGGATGAGGGTGACACAAACCTCACTGCGGCTGGATGTTCCCGGCCTTCGCGATGATCCCCCATTGCTTGCGGTCTTCCGCCAGCTTCTTCGACGCGCCTTCCGGCGTATCGACCAGTGGGATGGAGCCGACCTTGCCGAAGAACTCTTTTGCCTCATCCGTCTTTGAAATCTCCGAGATCGCCTCGTTCAGCTTCTGGACGACCGGCGCCGGTGTCTTTGCCGGCGCGAGCATCATGAACCAGCCGGTGATCGCATAATCGGAGAAGCCGGATTCACGCATGGTCGGCACAGTCTCGGCACCCGGCGCTCGATAGGTCGTCGTCACCGCCAGCAGTTTCAGATTGCCGTTGTGCGCCTGCGCGACAGCGAACGGCCCGTCGACAAACATGAAGTCGACATCGCCGGCGTTGAGATCGCGCACCGCATCGGCCGTCGCCTTGTATGGCGTGTTCTCAGACTTCAGCTTCGCCTGATAAAGATAGAGATAGCTCGACGCCAGCGACATCGAATTGCTGGAGGCGAACAGGCTTCTAGGCTTGGTCTTCAGAAAGTCGGTCAATTCCTTGACCGAATTGAACGGTGAATCCTTCTTCACCGCCAGCGCGAAGCCCAGCTCGTTGAGCGGCGCCACCATGGCATAGTCGACCATCGCATCGACCGGCATGTTGGCGTAAAGAAAATGCCCGCCGGCCATCGGCGCGCTCGGCCCCGCCAGCAGGGTGTAACCATCGGGCTTGGCGCGGGCAACCGCTTCCGCCGCGATATTGCCGTTGGCGCCCGGACGGTTCTGGATGATTACCGGCTGCTTCAGGAGCGGCTGCAGACGATCTGTGTAGAAGCGTGCGACGATGTCGGCGCCGCCGCCGGCCGGAAAGCCGACATAGACCTGGATCGGCCGCTCGGGAAAGGTTTGTGCCGTGGCGAGGTCAATCGCGGCCAGTGTCGCAATGAGGCTCAGCGTGCAATTCAGCACGCGCTTGTGCAGGTTCATCATTTTCCCTCCCTTATTGTTCTAGAGCATCGTGCGTTCTTTCAGAATCGCCCGATGCTCTAGGTTCTTTTAATGTCGCATCGTTTTTTGCGAAAAACCGGCGTCCACTTTTTCGCGCGATGCTCTAGTTGCGGCCTTGAACCTTGGCCGCGCCTCCCGCAAGCCCATGCCAGGCCACCGGCGCGCCGGCGATCTCGGCGGCTTCGTCGCCCGGCTTGTCCGTTGGCCAGGCACTGGCGCGGAAGCGGCGGCCGCTCGTGCCGTCGCTCTGCGAGGACAGGAGCCAGACGATCGGCGCGCGCATCATCTCCGGCTGCACGAGATGCACGCGCTGCGCCTCCGGCACGCCGGGCATCATCCGCGTATCGGCCGGCCCGCCGGGCACCAGCACATTCGAGGTGACGCCTGTGCCTTCAAGGTCTTTTGCCATCACCGCAGACAGCGCCTCGAGCGCCGCCTTCGAAGGTCCGTAAGGCGACATGCCGACACGCAGCATGGTCTCAAGGCTCGTCGTCACGTTGACGATACGGCCCCAGCCGCGCGCGACCATGCCCGGCGCCAGCGCCCGGCAGAGCCGGAACGCGGCCTGCAGGTTGACCGCGAAAATACGGTCCCAATGGGTGTCGTCGACGCTCCAGAATTTCACCGGCTCGGTGACGAAGGCAGGACTGATGGTTTCCTGGCCGATGCCGGCGCAATTCACCAGGGCATCGACCGGCCCGAACGCGCGCTCGCTGAAGCCGACGACATCATCGACCGCGCTCGCCGACGTGAGATCGACCGCCAGCGAACGGAATTGATTGGACACCTGTGCCGCAGGTGCATCGCGATCGACGGCGATGACCCGATGCCCGGCCTCGACCAGCGCCAGAGCCATCGCCTGTCCCAGTCCGCGTGCCGCGCCTGTCACGATAACGGTTCGCGCTTCCACCCTGTCCTCACATTTTGTTTGTAACATTTGTTACAAAGCCTAGCCGCCCCGCCCGAACGATGTCAAGTATGGCGGCAGAGGCGCGAACGAGGACCTAATGGCAACACGGCGGAATACGGCCACGATGAAATCAGAGTCCGGCTTTCGCTGGGATATGCCAACCTTCGTTCCCTACAAGGTCTCGATCCTCGCCACGCATTTCCGCCAGGCCATCGCGCAGCTTTACAAACCGGCGCTCGGCATCACCGAGGGCGAGTGGAAAGTGCTCGTCACCGTCGCCCATCACGGGCCGCTCGCCTCAAGCGATATCGGCGCACATATGACGCTCGACCGCATGACCGTCAGCCGCGCCCTCAACCACCTGATCGACCTCGGTCTCGTCCGCCGCCGCCCCCATGCCAGCGACCAGCGCATCTCCACCATGTCGCTGACGGCGAGCGGCGAACGCAGTTTCGACACGCTGGCGCGGCAGGCGGCGGAGCTGGAGCGCAAGGCGCTGCAGCATTTCTCAAGCGCGGAGAAAACCGAACTCCTGCGCCTGATCGGCAAGCTTGAAGCAGGTTTGGGCGAGTAGAAAACCCGGTGGACAGCCCTTGCGCAGCAAGGGTCGGATGAGGGAGGCGCAGCCCGCCGTCGGCCACAATCCATTCATCTTTCTAGCTGATAAAAGTGAATGCTCTCCTCCACAACACTCCCGATGCCGGCACGACGGACGATCATTTGGCTCGTGCTGGCCTCGTTGGTGGCAGCGCCCATCTTGCTCGTCCTGGCTGATATGTACCTCAAGCCTGCCGAGAAAGTGCTCGAAGAATTTTATACGGCACGATTGCCCGAATGCAGCATAGCCGCTCCACTCGAATGGGCTGGCGCGCGAATGGTGCCGCTGGTGCTCAAGGAAGTCGCTAACAGATCGATGCCAAAACGACGATATGCAATCTCGTTTCTTGGCGACATGCAGCGCAGAGAGGCCCTGCCTCTTCTCGAAAAGATTCTGGCTGACGCTACGGAACGGGTAGAGTTTCGGGGCGATGCACTTGAGGCGATCTATCGGATCGACCGCCGCCGAGGCCTGGAACTGGCTGCCTATACATCAGATGCACCCATCCATCTTCAACGGACCCGGCGGTGGGTTCTGGAAGAAGCGCCTGGGCTGAATAGATCGGTGAAGAAGTAAGTCCACGCTCATCCGATGCTTGCTGCGCAAGGGTCACCTTCTCCCGTAAACGGGAGAAGGATTTGCGTTGTTCACCAGCTTATACGCAAACCGACATTGCCCTTGACGCCGCGGCGGTGATCGTTGCCGAGGCCCGCCGTATAATCGCCGGTGGCATAAAGGCTTGCCGCCTGGCTGACTTTCACCACGAGGCCGCCGCCGAATTCCGCCGCATTGGCACCGCGCTGCGTCGGAATGACGTCGACATTGTCGAACACCACATTGTCGGTGCCGGCGAAATCGCGCCAGTAGCTCGCCTTGAGATAGGGCTGCACGCTCGTGCCGCCCATCAGCCAATTGCCTTGCAGGCGCAGTCCGAGACGGCCGCTGAAGGCGTTGCCGTTCTGATAGTCGACCGTCGAAACGGCGTCGCGCGTTGCATCGAGCGACAGCCGCTGCCAGATCAACTGCCCCTGCGGCTCAAGCGTCAGGCCGCCGCCGAGCGCGATCGGATAACCGCTCTCGAGCGAGGCGGTCAGCCCGGTGCCGTTGCCGCCGGCGGAATAGCCGCGATAGGAACTGGGGTCGGTGCTGTACCAGGTGTTCATCAGCACCGCGTCTACATACCAGCCCGAAGGCCCGATATGGGTCCAGTAGGCGCCGACGCTGGTGCCGTCGATCCTCAGCTTGCCGACCGGCAGGCGCTGGAAACCTGTGGCGAAGCCGCGGATGTTGCCGTCAGCCCTGGCATAGCCGACGAAGAATCCGAGCCGGTCGCGATGGCCGTTGCCGGAATCGACGCCGACCACATCGAGGCCCGCCTGGAAACCGGCGATCGAACCGTTGAATTCCGGATTGACCGCGCCGGACCAGCGTTGGCTCGTATGTTCGCCGAACACCCGGCCCCATGCGGCCGACAGCGGCTTGTTGCCGCCGAGCAGGCCCTGTTCGCCTTGCCGCTCATGAAATGTGCCGAGCGTCGCCAGCCCGACCTGACGGGCCATCAGCGGCACGGCCGAGTAGATCGCGACTTCCGGACGGTACAGCACGATCGGCGCGCCGCCCGGCGGTGGCGGCGGCGGCAGGTCGGGCGTCCCCGGCGCCAGTTCCGGCGACGGCTCGCCGACAGGCTCCGAGACGATCGTCGAACGCAGATAGAAATTGTCCTCCGTGCCGGCGCTGACGCCGCCGCGGAACAGGAAATACTGGTAGGCGCCGGCCGAGACGGAGCCGCCGTTGAGCGCAAAGGCCGAGGCCGTCGTCGTGCCGCCGTTGGTGGTCTCGACCACCATGATGCCGTCAGCCGTGGTGAGCGCGCCGCCGCCGCCCGCGTTGATCACCGAGACATTGGTGGTGCCTGTCGCAGCGCCGCCGGAAATCACCAGTTTGTCGGACGCCGCGCCGTCGCCGGCCAGCACCGTGCGCAATACCAGATTGCCGTTCTGGCCGGTGTAATTGCCGGCGATGGTCAGGCTGTTGGCGGCAGGCGAGCCGCCATTGGTCAGGTCGATCGTGCCGGCATTGGTGACGGTGATCGCCGGCCCGCCCGCATAGGGCGTGATCGACGGATTGAAGCCGTCGCCGGCAAGCAGGCGCGTGCCGGCCGCGATCGAGACATTGCCGGTCAGCGAGCTTTGCAGACGCAGCGAACCGCTGGTGATGAACGTGTCGTGGAAATCGCCGCTGCCGCTCCAGGTCCAGTCGGTGCCTTCCATATAGAGCGTCTGGAAATTCGCGAACGCGTTGTCAGCCGTGCCACTGCCCTCGAGATGGACGACATTGGCGCCTTTGCCGCCATCGGCAAGGCCGACGATCTTCGAGCCGGTCTGCAAGGTCAAGGTGACATTGCCGTTGCCGCCCTGGATCGCAATGCCACCGCCGCCGCTGATCAGGCCGGCACTGGTGATCGAGGTGGGGCCGTTCAGGGTGCGGATGGCCGTACCCTGGTCGCTGATGATCTGGCCGCCCGATTTGTTCTCGATGGTCGCGTTGAAACCCGGCAGCGTGTTCGAATCGACCGCGAACGAGCCGGCGCCCGTGGCATGGATCGTGCCGCTGTTGGTCAGCCGCTGGTTGTTGCCCTGCATATAGGCGGCGGTGCTGGTGGCGCCATTGGTCGTCAGGGTGTTGGTGTTGATGATGACGCCGTTCGGCCCCAGGATCGAAGCGGCGCGCGCATTGCTGCCGTTGGTTGTCACCGTGCCGTTGTTGGTCAGTGTATTGTCGGAAGCGCCCTGATTGGCCTGGCCCCAGGCCGCCGTCATGCCATAGGCGTTCGGACCCGACGTGGTGATGGCGCCGTTGTTGATGAGCGAATTGCCGTTGCCGTTCGCCGCCATGCCGTCGTTGAACGCGCCGGTGGTGGTGATGACGCCGCCCGCCGCATTGGTGAGCGTGTTGTTGTCGTTGATGCCGACCATGCCGGCGCCGCGGTTGAGCCCGCTGCCGCCGCCACCCGACAGAAGGATGGTGCCGGAATTGGTAATCCGGCTGCCGGTATCGACCTCGGTCACGGTGGGGTTGGTCGCGCGCGTCACGTCGAGCGTGCTGCCGGCGCCGATATTGACGGTGACATTGGTGCTGCCGGCGGCAGCCTTGATGTTGGTGGTCGTCGGATTGGGCGCTGCCGTATCGCAGGTGACGGTCTGGCCGGTTGCAGGCGAGACATTATCGCAGGCGGCAAGCGCTGCCGATGGCCGCAGAACAATGAGACCGACGGTGGCGAGCGCTGTTCCACACAACAACCGGACGCCAAACGAAGGCCCGAACGAAGCGTCAAACGATCCCGCCGGATCCCGCTGCGTCATGCATCCCCCCAAGGTTGCAAGCTTCGACTCAGCTTAAATTCGAGCAAATATCGGTAAACGACAAGATAATTCGTCGAACAGGACACCCACGCCTCAAGCCCATTCGCGCGCATCCGCGATGCGTTGGCTATCACGCTTGATTATCAGCAACATAAACAACATGCCGGGCGCAGCGGCCGGTGGATAAATGACAGTGAAGCTGCCGCGCGCGCCTTTTCTCGACAGGAACGATCTGATTTAGTCCGCCCGCAACAGGCTGGCCCAGATCGGATGCCGGCGGGAGGAACGTTCATGAAATCCGCCACACGACCGGCATTGGCGCTCGCCGCATTGATCACCGCTGCCGTCTTCGGCCAAATAACTTTGAGCCATGCCCAGGCGCAAACGGCCGCGAGGTTTCCTGACCATCCCGTGCGGCTCATCGTCCCCTTCCCCGCCGGTGGGCCAACCGACGTGCTCGCGCGCTTCCTCGGCCAGAACCTGTCCGAGCAATGGGGCAAGAGCGTCGTCATCGAGAACCGGGCCGGCGCCAACTCCGCCATCGGCGCGGCGGTGGTGGCGAGCGCGCCGGCTGACGGCTACACCCTGCTGATGGCCATGGACACAACTCTGGTGATGAACCCGATCACGACCTCGGTGCTGCCCTACAAGCCGGAGGATTTCGATACGATCTCGCTCGCCGCCATGAACACCTCGATTCTCGTCGTGCCCGCCAATGGCCCCAAGACCGTCGAGGAACTGATCGCCAAGGCCCGCGCCAACCCAGGCAAACTCAACTACGGCGGCGGCATCATCCCGACCCGTCTCGCTGCCGTCATGTTCAACAAGCTGGCGGGCATCGACGCCGTCTTCGTGCCCTTCAAAGGCAGTTCCGATATCGTGCAGGCCCTGATGGACGGCAGCATCGACTATGCGGTCGACGGCATTGCGCCGCATCTGCCCCTTATCAATGACGGCAAGCTGCGCGCCCTGGCGAAACTCAACGAAAGGTCGCTCCAGTCGCTGCCCGATCTTAAGCCTTTGAACGCTATCGCCGGCCTGAAAGACCTCGGCGAAATGTCCACCTGGGTCGGCTTCGTCGCGCCCGTGGGCACGCCGAAACCCGTCATCGACAAGATCCAGCAGGCCGTCGTCAAGGCGACGCAGGATACGGAAATCCAGAAGAAGCTGCTGCCGCTCGGCATCGTCGCCGTCAATTCGACGCCGAAGGAATTCGCCGATTACGTCAGAACGGAACGCGCCAGATGGGAGCCGGTGCTGCGCGAGAGCGGCATTCCGCTCAACTGAGAGCGGGCGCCACTCTCATCCAGACCTTGTATCGTCAGGATCGGATGAGATTCTGACGAGACGTCAAGAAGAACCAACCGGTTCGTTCTCTACACCGGTTCATACTTGGCAAGCTTCAGAAGCTCCGCGTTGCGACCGACATACTGCCGTGCGAACGCATCAAACCCTGCCGGCGTCTCCGCAATGGCTTCGAGGCCAAGTTGGGCCAGGCGTTCCTCGGCGGCGAGCTGACGGACGGCGTCGTTGATCGTCTCGTTGAGATGACCGATCAACGGCGCGGGTAAAGTCTTCGGCCCCCAGACACCATACCAGGTCGAATGATCGAAGCCCGCAAGGCCCTGCTCGCTCGCCGTCGGATAATCGGGCGCAAGCGCCGTCCGCTTTGCCGTCGTGACGGCCAGTCCTTTGACCTGCTTTTCGTTGGCCATCGGCAGGAGCGCGAGAACGGGATCGATCATCAGTTGGATATGGCCGGCGGCAACATCGTTCAGCCCCGGCGCGGTTCCCCTGTAGGACACGATGGTCAGATCAAGCCCCGCCCTGCGGTTGAAATCGATCGTGGCGAGATGCCCAGCTGCGCCGAGCGCGGACACCGCGAACATCCATGTGTCGGGCGTCGCGCGGGCTGCTGCGATCATTTCGCTCAATGTGTTTGGAGCCAGCGACGGCGACATCACAATCATCATCGGCGCTTCGCCGACACGCGCGATGGGGGCGAAATCCGTCAATGGATCATAGGGCGCGTTCTTCATCACCTGACGCGCCATCACATGGGTCGATGCGGAGAACAGCAAGGTATATCCGTCCGCCTCGGCGTTGCGAACCGCGCCGCCGCCGATGGCGCCATTGGCACCGGGCCGGTTCTCGACAACAAAGCCGTAGCCGTGCGCCTGTCTGATCTTTTCCGCCAGCAGCCGCGCGAACACGTCGACGCCGCCGCCGGCCGCGAAAGGCACGATCAGGCGGATCGGACGATCGGGATATTTCGGAGCCTGCGCGCGCAAAGGCGCGGCGCCGAGCGACGCGCCAAGAAGCGAAAGCGATGATAGAAGAATCTGACGACGCTGGAACATGAACCTCTCCTCCCATGTTCGCCGGCATGAGCCGCATGATTCAAATCATGATTCAGTGCGGTACTGTGCTGACGTTTTTCGTAGCGTTGTGCCGACGCGGCTCTTTTAAGGAACTGAACGCGTCTTTCCGATCCAAGTGGGATCGGAAAACGCTATGCCTGCGCCAACATGTCGGGTCAGGCAGCTTGCGCGACGTTCGACAGCAGGCCGGCCTGGGCGAGAGCGTCGTGGATTTCCTTCTCCGCGCCGGCTGCCAGCGGCATCAGCGGCGAACGCACCGTCGCGTGTTCGAGCTTGCCGCGCGCCACAAGACCGAGCTTGAGGGCGCATGTGCCTTCCATATGCGAACCGCGATGATAGATGGTCTTGGTCACCGGCAGCAGCCGATCGTGAATCGCGCGCGCGGCGTTGTAGTCGCGTGCCTTGGCGGCGGCCAGATAGTCGACCAATGGCTCCGGCGCCAGGCTGCCGTAACCCACAAGCATGCCATCGACATCGAACATTGTCGGCAGCAGCCATTCGTCATGGCAGGTGAGGATTTGCAGTTCCGGAAATTCCTTGCGCAGGACCGGGATTTCCGTGTCCCAACGCTTCATGTCGCGCACGCCGTTCTTGGTGGCGACGACGCCCGGCTGGGCAGCGATCTCAACCTGCGTCTGCAGATCGTAGCTGGCTTTGGTCGCGTTGGGATATTGGAACAGGATGCATTGCAACCCCGAGGCCTCGTAAATCGCCTTGTAGCGATCCTGCGGCGCGCCCTTCTGGAAACCGAAACGCAGCCAGCCGTGGTTTGGATAGACGAGCGCGCCGGTGGCGCCCGCATCAAAAGCCCGCTTGGCTTCCAGCGCCGCGACCTTGGTGCCTTCGCCGGTAATGCCGGCGATGATCGGAACCTGCTTGCCGACGGCCTCGACATAAATCCGGATGAGTTCGAGTTGTTCGTCGGAGGCGAGGAACGTGCCTTCCCCGGCATGGCCGAGAATGACGAGGCTCTTGACGCCCTTTACCGACACCAGCCAGCGCGCCAGGTCGGCATTCGCCTTGGGGTCGAGATCGCCATTGCGGGTGAAGGCCGTGACCGGGGCGGGATTGACGCCGCGGAGGTCCATAATAGACATGTTTGTCTCCCTCATGTTAATATCGTTACCGGGAACGTTCCCATTTCCACCCGCGCTGCGTCCTCGAGAAATTTAGGAACGATAGCGGGAACGTTCCCATATGTGCGTGGACAGGGTTTTTGAGTCAATAGCCGTTTGGCGAGCGCCAATCCGTGGAATTGCGACCAGCCGCACGCGGACGAATTCGAGAGGAAGTTTCAGGTGCCTCAGGACCAGGAAATGCAGGACCGGGAAATCACCGAGCGGCAGTCGCGGGTCACACTGCATGACGTCGCCGCCGCCGCCGGTGTCTCCAAATCCTCGGTCTCCCGCATTCTCGACGAGCGGCTGCCGAGGTCCGACAGCGAAACCGCCAAGCGGGTCCGCCAGGTTGCGGCAGACCTCGGCTATGTCCGCGACGGATCGGCCGCCAGTCTCAGGCGCGGAAATACCATGACCATCGGGATGATCGTCCCCCGTCTTACCGACACTGTCATGGCGATGCTGTATGAAGCCTTTGCCCGGGCCTGCAGCCGGACCGGACGGTTCGCCATCGTCGCCATCACCGAGGACGAGCCGAGGGCTGATCGCGCGGCGGCGCAGACATTGCTGCAGCGTGGCGTTGACGGGCTGGTGCTGTCAACCGCCCGCTCCGACGATGATTTCCCGCAAGAGCTCACCGCGCGCGGCGTACCCTTCGTCCTGGCCCTGCGCTCGGACGGCCGCAGTCTCTCTTCCGTCGCCGACGATCGGCTCGGCGGCTATCTGGCGACCCGCCACCTGCTCGATCTCGGCCATCGGCGCATCGGTCTCATCGCCGGACCCGACTATGCATCGAGCAGCCAGGGCCGCACCAAAGGCTATCGCCAGGCGATGGCCGAGGCCGGCATCGAGATCGATCCAGCCTTGATCGTCCGATCGACCTTCGGCATCGACTCCGGCGCCGAAGCGGCCGAGACGCTGATGCGTTTGTCGCCGCCGCCGACGGCGATCTTCGCCGTCAACGACAACACCGCGATCGGCGCACTCTCGACGCTTCAAAGGTTAGAGCTATCGGTGCCGGGCGACGTCTCGCTGGTTGGCTATAACGACGTTCCGATTGTGAGCCGCCTGCCGACGCCGCTGACCTCGGTGCGCGTCCCCTTCGATCAGATCGCCAGCGCCGCGCTCGATCTGCTGACGCGCGGACCGGACGGCGAGCACGACCGGATCAGGGTTGCGGCTCCGACCCTCATCCCGCGCCATTCCACGGCCAGGCCGAACTCCACAACGCGTTGATGGCCGCGCTGAACGTTACAGTTTTCCGGCGAAGAATGTCTGCATGAAGCTGGTGAAGGCCGTCACCTTGGGAGATCGGTGACGGCTGACAGGATAGATCGCATAGATCGACACCTGCGGCAGATCGTAGTCCGGCAGGACGCGGACAACCTTGCCGCACGCGATGTCGTTCTGGAAGAAGACGGTCGGTCCATAGGCGATGCCGAGGCCGGCTGCGGCCGCCGTGCTTAGCACCTGGCCGGCGCTGGTGATAATGCGCCCCGACACGCTGACCACATGCTCTTTGCCTCTCTTTTCCTTCAGCCGCCAGCTGCGCGGATCATCCACATAGGAATAGCTGAGGCATTGATGCTTCGACAGTTCCTGGGGATGGCGCGGCGTGCCGTGCTGCTCCAGATAGGCCGCCGAAGCACAGAGAATGCGGCTTGATGTCGTCAGCCTGGTTGCCGTGAGGCTGGCGCTGTCCGGCAATGCCGAATTGATGACGCGGATAGCGAGATCATAGCCGCCATCGATAGGATCGACCGCCCGATCATTGAGGCTGAGATCGATCTTGAGATCGCGATAGGCGAGCAGAAACTCGGTGATCGCGTCGCCGAGATAGGTCAGCGCGAAATTGGTCGGCGCGACGACGCGCAGCTCGCCGTGCGGCTCGCCGCTGGCCTGCGCCGCGCCCTGTTCCGCCGAGGCCACCTCGTCAAGAATGCGGCGGCACTGTTCATAGAAGAGGCGGCCGGCCTCCGTCATGCCGACCTGACGCGTCGTCCGGTTCAGCAGGCGCACGCCGAGCCGCTCTTCCAACTGCAGGACGTGCTTGCTGACCGCCGCGCGCGACATGCCGGCCCGTTGCATGGCGCGGGTGAAGCCGCCGGCCTCGACGACGCTGGCGAAGACACGCATCTGCTCGAAACGGTTCATGCGGCGAACTCAATAGCGGGACAATTGTCTACCAATTGGAACCAATCTATCCATGAAATAGCGAATTATCAATTCCAGCGAGACAAGCTAGATTGACCCCCAATGAATCGGCGCTTCGCGCCTTGAGGAGGAAGTCTCATGGAAAAATTCGTCGTCGCCCCGCATTTCCGGCTGCACGAATGGGTTGCCGAGGAGAAGGGCTATTTCGCCGCCGAAGGCCTCGATTACGAGTTCCGCGAGACCATGGATTCCAAGGCCTCCCAGGGTCATCACATCGGCAACGGCGTCGGCGCCTATCAGACCTTTGAGAAGGGCCGCGAATGCAATGTCAGCGGCGCCTGCCACTGGACAGTGAACGTGGCGGCGTCCAACGGCCACGGCAAACTGTTCGCCGAATGCTACTCGGTCTCGCCCGCCGGCATTTTCGTGCCGCAGGATTCGAAGGTGAAGACGCCGGCCGATCTCAAAGGCGTGCCGATCTCCGTCGGCTTCCAGTCCGGCAGCCATTACGCGACCATCCAGGCGCTCGAGCAATATATGCCGATCACCGATGTGGAGCTGTCGTTCAACGACGGCCTTCTCTTCGCGCGCATGGAAGCCTTCATCGATGGCAAGACGCCCGCCGTCTCCGCCTTCAGCGGGCCGTATTATTTCCTTGAGCAGCTCGGCTATCGCAAGGTCATGGACACGACCTTCATGATGGCCTCGATGATCACCGGCGATCCCGATCCGCAGGACGTGCAGAAGTTCTTCCGCGCCCTGCGCCGCGCCCAGCACGATATCGATCTGCGGCCGGACCTCTACACCCATTACTACAAGAAGGAATTCCCCGAGCGCTTCCATTCGGTCATGGATACGCGGCGCTGGGGGCCGGGCGAACGCATCGTCTTCGAACCCTATTCGAAGGAGATTTACGACGAGACCTTCCGCTGGGTCGGCGAACGCGAGATATTCAAGAACGCCAGCATGGGCCACGGCATCTATGAAGAGGCGATCTTCGGGGTCGCCGCGGAATAGTTTTAGGGAGGACAATGCAGATGTCGAAGCTCGTCATTCAACCCCACGGCCGCCTCAACGACTGGGTCGCCGATGAAAAAGGCTACTTCCGCGATCTGGGGCTCGATTACGAGATCAATCTCGCCTCTGCCGAGCGCAACACCCAGACGGTCGCGGACCTGCAGGGCGCAGGTCCCATCCCGGACATCGTCGCCGGCGCCTTCGAGAGCTATCGCGAAGGTAACGGCCGCAAGGGCGGCGATGCGGGCGATGTCAGTTGCGCCTGCCACTGGACGGTGAACCAGGCGGCCAAGGTCAATGACGGCATCATGTGGGGCAAGGCCTACAGCGTCTGCGAAGCCGCCATCGTGGTGCCGGGTGATTCAGCCGTGACACGGCCGGAAGATCTCGCCGGCGTGGAAGTGGCTGTCGGCTATCATTCCGGCAGCCATTACTCGGCGATCCAGGCGCTGGAAGTCTTTCTGCCGACAGACGACATCAAGCTCAAACTCGCCGGCACCGCCTGGTCACGCGTCGATTCCGCGCTGGCCCGGAAAGTGCCGGCGGCCAATGTCTTCGGCCCGCAGCTCTATCTGCTGGAGCAGCAGGGCTTCCGCCGCATCGTCTCGACCACCTTCATGATGGCCTTCATGTTTCCGGCCCATGTGGCGGCGCAGGATGTCGAGAAATATATCCAGGGCCTGGTGCGCGCGCAGTCGGACATCGACCTGCAGCCCGAGCGCTACAAACATTATTTCCTCAAGGACATGCCGGCGCGCTTCCACAGCCTCATCGATGTCCGCCGCTTCGGCGTCGGCGAGAGAGTCGTACCGCAGACCTATTCGCAATTGATCTTCGAGACGACGCAAGCCTGGATGCACGAGCGCAAACTGTTCGATGTCGGCCCGGAGATCGGCGTCTCCTACGCGCAAGCGGTTTCGCATTGAAGCTTGGGTCTGCTCAACGTCCGATGACCGTGCGGCGATGGCTGGCGAGCACGCCGCGCCGCAGCTTCGTACTCTATCCCGTCTGCATCGTGCTCATCGAACTTCTGCTGCGACGCGGCGCGCTCGTGATCGATCCTCTGGGCCTGCCGCTGCTGATCTGGGGCTACGCTCAGTATCGCTGGAGCGGCCTCTACCGCACGCAGCACGGCGGCGGCGGACCCGGCATCGATATCCCGCCGACGCGCATCGTCGACACCGGCATCTACGCCTATGTGCGCAACCCCATGTATCTCGGCCATCTGATTTTCATGATCGGCCTGGCGGTGACGTTTCATTCGCTGGCCGCCGTCGCCCTGCTGGCCTTTCATCTCTGGTGGTTCCATCAGCGCGTCCTTGAGGACGAGACGCACATGACCGGACTGTTTGGCGACAGCTTCACGGACTATACCCGCAGGGTCAGACGCTGGGGCATCGTGTAATCGCAGCGGCGCCACGTATCGGTTGCATCCGCGCGCAGAAAGATGGAATGACAGTCCGTAGCGTTTTCCGATTCCCCGGAATCGGAAAGACGCGTCTAGTTTATTTGAAAGAGCGCATTTTCTTCACGCGAACCGGCGTCCACTTCGCTCGAAAATGCGCTCGATGATCAGGGTGGAGAGCAGCGGGTGCGGCCAAGTTTATTGTTGATGCTTTTTTCGCTGTGCGGGCTCGCAGCGACCGTCTCAAGCCGCTCCATCGATCCGCTGGTTTCCATCCTCGCAGCCGAATTCAGCGTCCCGACCGCCACCGCGGCCCTGGTGACCTCTCTCTATGCACTGCCTTTCGCGCTCGGCCAGCCGATCCTCGGTCCTTTGGGCGACGCGTTCGGCAAAGTCCGCATGCTGCGTTTCTATCTGTGGATTCTCGCAGCCTGCCTGCTCGCCACGGCGTTCTCGACAAACCTTCACGTCCTGCTGTTCTTCCGGTTCTGTTCCGGATTTGCCGCCGGCGGCATCATCCCCGCCTGCATGGCGTCTCTGGGAGACCGGTTCTCCGGATCGGAACGTGCCATCGCCATCTCCCGCTTCGTGACGGTCGGCCTCATCGCCCAAATCCTGAGCGCCAGCCTCTCGGGTCTGATTGCCAGCGTGCTTGGCTGGCGCAGCGTCCTGATCGTGGCGGCAGTGATCGCCACCACGAGCGCGCTTTCGGCAACCTTCTTTCTCAAGCCGCCGGCCACCAAGTCCCGTCCGTTCTCGTTTCCCGAAGCGGTGCGCAATTACAGGTCCGTCTTCGCAAACCCGAAGGCGCCCCTGTGCTTCTCCACGGTGTTTCTGGAAGGCATCGCGCTCTTCGGCATAACGCCCTACGTCTCCGAGTTCCTGCAGGTCGGACATCTGGGCGGCGTGCGCGAGGCCGGCATGATCATCGGTGCCATGGGCATCGGCGGCATTGTTTATTCCCTCGTCCTGCCGATGCTGCTGAAGCGCGCCAGCAAATTCACTCTGCTTGGCACCGGCGGCATCATCGCGGCGGCGGCGCCGCTGGCGCTGGCCTTTGCGCCCTCCTGGATCATCATCGCGCTGGCTTTCGCCGTCGCCGGTTTCGGTTACATGCTGATGCACAATTCGATCCAGTCGGAAGCGGTGGAGCTCGCCCCCGACAGCCGCGTCTCAGCCTATTCCATGCACGCCTTCTCCTTCTTCACCGGCCAGTCGCTGGGCCCAATTCTCGCCGGCTGGCTCCTGCACGGCTTCGGCGCCACAACCATGCTGATGACCAGTGCCGCGGTTCTTGCCGCCACGGGACTTATCATTTCCCGTCTGTTCGTCCGGCTGGCCAAACCGGCCTGAGGGATAATTTACTTCTACGGTCCCGGTGTCATACTCGCGGGTTAGGGAGCACCGTCCCAGAGCCGGCAAGCGCCCATGTTTCCAGAGTCGAGCCGCCCATGTTGATCGAAGACCGCGAACGCCTGATCACCGCTCTCGGCGGTGTCGACAAGATCGCCAGCATGGACCATGAGGCCCGGGCTGATGCGCTGGAGGATTATCGCAGCGCCCAACTGGATGCGGCGGTGGCCGCGCGCATGAAAGGCGCGCCGACCGTGGCGGAGATCGCCGCCAAGACGCCGACGCGCGCCTATCGTCGCGGCGTCGGCAACCTGTTCCTGCCCGGGCGCGGCCTGTCCAATCTCGTCGGCGAACCGACCGAAAAGACCGTGCGCCAGCTCGCCAAAATGCCCGAGCGCCCGATGCTGGCGGATTTCTTCAAACTGCGCTTCGCCCCCGGCGCCCATCTCCTGCAAAGCGCCAGGCTGGCGCGGCACAACGGCGCCTCGGAGGAAGTCGTGCTCGCCTGCCTGCTGCACGACATCGCCAATTTCATGCTGAAATGCGATCACGGCTACTGGGGCGCGCAGATCATCGAGCCCTATGTGTCGGAGAACGTCGCCTTCGCCGTGCGCTATCACCAGGCGCTGCGCTTCTACCCCGATCCCGCCGTCAATTACGAATACCCGGAAACCTACTTTCGGATCTTCGGCGTCGATTACGTTTCGCCGCCACACATCCAGGCGGCCTATGACTATGCCCGCAACCACAAATGGTACATGGAAGCGCGGCTCGTCACCCTGAACGACCTCTATGCCTTCGACGAGAATGTCACCGTCAGCATCGACGATTTCGAAGACGTCATCGGCCGCAACTTCCGCCAGCCCAAGGAAGGCCTCGGCTACGACAACTCGCCGACCGCACACATGTGGCGCGCTTTGGTCAACCCCGACGCGCCGCTTTAGAACGAAGGCAGATGGAAGCGCCATTCACGTGGATGCCCATCCAGGATCAAGACCTGGCCGACATCGACAGGCTTGCAACGGATGTTCATCCTGGATTGCGGGAGAGACCTGAAGTCTTTGCCGAGAAGATAAGACTGTTTCCCGAAGGCTGCAGAAAACTGGTCATTGACGGCCGGATATCGGGATATGGAATCGCCCATCCATGGCAGCTCTATGAAATTCCGAAACTGGATGCCTTTCTGGAGATACTGCCCTCATCGCCGGGCTGTCTGTACATTCATGATGTCGCTGCGCATCCCAGCGCGCGAGGGATGAACGCATCCGGATTTTTTCTCGAGGCGAGCAGGGTGACCGCTCGATCAAAAGGCATTCGCAAGCTGGCATGCGTTTCCGTTTACGGAACGGATGAATTCTGGTCTCGATCCGGATTCAGGATTTTTGCCAGTGACGAGATTTCCGGCAAGCTGAAGAGCTACGGTGACACGGCCAAATATATGATCGCGGACGTTTGAAGACGGCGAACAAGCCTGATTCCAGATCAACTGTCGAGCAGCAGCGATATCTCGACAGCCGCCTGCTGCAGCGCAAGCAGATAGGGCTCCGGATTTATCCCGACAGCGCCGGGATCGACGAGCCGGTGCAGGTTGATGGCGGCCCTGGCGCCGCCGTGACGATCACGAATGGTCACGGCGATGCCGCCGATACCTTCGCGCACCTGATTGGCGGCACGCCGCAGGCGATCGTCGACCGCCTCAACGCGGAAGTGAACAAGGCGCTGCAATCGGACGAGATCAGGACCGCCATCACCACCTACGGCTTCCTGCCGGCCGGCGGCACGTCCGCGCAGATGCAGGGGATCATCGATTCGGACATCGAAAAATATCGCAAGATTCTGCCAACGTTCGCGGCGAGCAAGTAGGGCGGCCTAATCCTCAAAGTCTGACTGAAAGTAACGCTGTCATTCCCGACGCCCGCGTAGCCTGCCTGCGCGGAGCCAAGCAGAGCTTGTCTCTGCTTCGGCGAAGGCAGGCGGGCGAGCGGGAGTCCAGAAGCTAAGGGCTGCATTGAACCTTCACGTTGCCTCTGGATTCCCGCTCTGCGCTTCGCTTGGCGGGAATGACACACGCAGGCTCGGTCAAAACCACAAGATGAAGCACGTCATAATATGGACGTTACTTTTCAGGCGGGCTCCGCGTCGATCAGCACGAAGGCAAGCACTGCGGGCTGTTCGGTGCGGTTGCTCCAGGCGTGATTGGTGCCGCGCTGCACCAGCACGTCACCCGCCTTGAGCTGGACTTCGCCCTGCATCATCACTGCGTAAATCTCTCCCGACAGAACGATCACATAGTCAATCGAGTTCGTCTTGTGGAAGCCGGGATGGCGCTGTCCGGTCTTGTCCAGCGCCGCAGCGCGGCCGCTGCCATCGTCGATATGCGACGCATGCTCGGCCTGCAACGCTGGAAGCCGCTGCGAATCGGGCGGATAACTGATGATGCGGAACACGCTGCCGTTCTTCGGCGGCGGCAGCCGGAAGGGCGCAAGCGTCGGATCGTCCGCGCCTGCGTTGGAAGCGGGCGATCCTTGAGTGTTCCAGAGTTCGGTGACGATCGAGCTGCCGGGGCTGCGCTGATACACATGTGGCGCAGCGTCATCAATGATGAAGCAGGATTGGCCTTCAGCGTCATGGCCGGTCACGACTCTACGAATGCGGTCCGCCATTGGCGCTTCCCCCTTTTGAATCGACGCCGCTACGAAACCTTTTCCCAGGTCAGGCTGCGCTGCGTGATCTTGTTATGATTGAAGTCATGCGACGTCGGCGGGGAAAGGATCAGGCGATTGCCCTCGAAGGTGAAATGACGCACCTGCCGCGTGCCGACCCAGGGCTTGCGCGTTGCCATTTCCACCGTATGGATCACCGCGTCACCTTCGATGTTCCAGGTACCGGCATAGGAGGTAAACGCGGGCTCGCTTCCGTCGGGCTCCTGACGGCAGATGAGCACCATCACGCGGCTCTCATCCGTGTAGCAGATAAAGCCCGTCTGCACCGCGCTCGCACCCAGCGTCTCGCCGGACTCCGGGTCCTTGCGGTCGACGCCCGTGAGCCTCCACGTACCGTAGAAGCGCGCACGCAGCGAGCTGTCCTGTGCCATTCATTCCTCCCAATATCTGTTCCGGACCGTAGGCGAGACGAAAAATTCGTCAACCGCCATTGCCGTTTATTTGGCAGACAGTGCCCGCTTCAGGCTGTCGCGCGCATCGGCGACGATCGCTTTCGGGTCGAGACGCGTCAGCTTGCCGTTGCGCTTGAGAACCTGGCCGTCGACGATCACCGTGTCGACATTCGATGGCTCCGTCGCCTGCACGATCATCCGCACCGGATCGGTCGCCGGCGCCAGGTTGAGGTCATTGCCGCGCACAAGGATCAAGTCCGCGCGCTTGCCGGGGGTCAGCGACCCGGTCACATCACCCAGACCCATGGAACGGGCGCCGTCGATCGTCGCGAGCTCGAGCAGCCGCCGCGGCTTCGCCGCGAACTCGCTTTTCTCGCCGCCGTTGATCAGGTTCTGCAGCATGCGCATCACCGCAAACATATCGCCATTGCCGGACAGTGCCGTCGTATCGACAGACAGGCACAGCGGCACGCCTGCATCCAGAAAAGCCTTGATCGGCGTTACGCCGAAGCCCGTGCGCAGTTCCGTATAGGGGCTGAGGCTCACCCACGTCTTGGTCGCGGCAAGCCCAGTGATTTCCTTGGCATCCGCGTTGGTGCAGTGGATGAGCATGACGTCAGGCCCGCCGAGGCCTGCGTCGAGCAGCGGCTGGATACCCGTCGCCTTGCCTGGATACATTCCGACATGGGTCGTGATCGGAATGGAATTGGAACGGCCGAACGACCATTCGGTCTGGCACACATCCATGCGGTTGCTGAGCGGCCCGCGCGGTGCCATGCCGAGCGTGAGCAGGCCAGATCTGTCGAAAAACTCCTTCTGCACGCGCAGAATATCGCTGAGCGGCAGGGTGTCGTTCGGCTTGGTGTTGCGCGAATAGCCATAGGAGAAGCGGCCGCGAATACCGGTCGAGCGCATGGCCTCGATTTCCGCATCCGCATACTCAGGCTGCAGCAGATTGTGCGACCAGTTGTGCACGGTGGTGATGCCGCTGTCGATCGCCTCGGCAATAGACAGCAGCACACCGCGCGCATTGTCGGCCGGCGCGAAGCGCGCGCCGATCGCGCCCTGCGTCGGGAAATAGCCGGTCTTCTCAGTCTCGCCGGCCATATTGCGGATAAGTGTGTTCCACATATGCCAATGGGTTTCGACGAGGCCGGGCATGGCGATCATATCGCTGGCGTCGATCACCTCGGCGCCGGCGACATCGATGCGTGGCGCCACCCGCACGATGGCGCCACCGCGAATATGGATGTCACCCGAGGGCAGATCGCCAATCTCCGAATCCATCGACAGGATCGACGCACCGCGCACGATCAGGTCCGCGCCCGCTGCCGGCGTCTGCGCGAAAGCCGGATTACCCGCACTAGCGGCCAGAATGGCTCCCGTGCTCTTGAGCACATGTCGCCTCGACACATGAACCATCGACGTCTCCTCCGTTTTATTTTTATGTTTGTGAATGCCGGCGCACTGAGCACACCGGCGTTCACCTCGTCATTCGCCGAGCAGTTGCTTGGCTAATTTGATCGCCGCCGGTGACGACGCCACGACCTGCGCCGCAAGCTTGTCGAGGCTGGCGCCATCCGTCGGCTCGATCGGCAGTTGCAGCCGCTTGGCTTCCGCCAGGAAACCTTCGTCCTTCATGGTGGCGTCGAAAGCCTGCCGCAGCGCCTGCACCCGGTCTTCGGGCGTGCCCGGCGGCAGGAAGGCCGCGCGTGAGAATTCATTCGCCGCAGAGATCAGCCGGACCGCGTCTTTCTGCTCCGCGCTGGGTGCGAGCTCCAGCAGGGTCGGCACATCCGGCAGCAGCGGATCGCGCGTCAGGCCGTCCACCACCAGCGGCTTGATCTTGTGATCCGAGATATATTGCGGCGCCTGCGTCACAATGCTGATCCACGATGCGCCGCGCGCCTGGATCTCGCCGCGCTCCATCGCCAGGTTGAGGTCGCTGGCGCCGTTGTAGCCCAGCACGATCTTGTACTTCGTGCCGAGCAACACGTTCAGCGCCTGCGGCACGATGAACGTGGGCGAGTTGCGGCCCGTCGCGCCGACGATGACTTCCTTCGTCTTCGCCTCGTCGAGCGTCTGCGCCGGCGCCGTCATCCAAACCGAGAGCATGTTGCGCAGATTGGCCATATTGCCGACCCAACGCCATTTGGAGACATCGTACTTGCCCGCGACCGCCGCTTCGGTGAGCTGGCTGGTGACATTGGTCTGCTGGGTCATGCCCATATAGGTGCCGTCTTTCGGCACGCTGTGCTCGATCTGCACCGATGTCGCGACACCGCCGCCGACGCCGCCGGCGAGCTTGACGATCACGATCGGATTGCCGGGGATATATTTCGGCATGGTGTTGGCAAGCGTCCGGGCATAAAGATCGTAGCTGCCGCCGGCGCCCGCGCCGATGATGAAGTTGAGCGTCTTGCCTTTGTAGAACTGCTCGACCGACTGCGCATTCGCTGAGTTGAGAGCCAGCATCGCCAGCACACTGGCCAGAGTCACGGTCATCGGACGTCTCATCGCAAATCCTCCCATGAGTTGGTGTTTATTGTCGTCGGGAAATAACTCTTCAGCCAATCCGCGAGCACATTGCGCGGCCGCTCGTTGGCTTCGGAGAACATGAAGTGATCCGTTTCGGCGAACAGATGCAGATCGGCCGGCTTTCCAGCCTTCATCCACATGGCGAGCGACTGTTCGACCGGCGTCACCGAGTCGGAGGCGCTATGCAGGAAAAGGCTGGGCCGCGGCGCGATCTGATGCACGACGTTTTCAGGCTCGAAGTCGAACATGCTCTGGGCGGTGTCCGCATCGAACATCTGAATCGACCGCTCCAGCACATGCCCGCGCAACCGGTTGGGGATCGGCACGATCTCATAGCGCGGGATCATCATCGACGTACCGGTCTCGGCCTTGTGCCGCTTCGCCTCGGCAAGCATCTCCACGAACTTCTCATAGGCGCCGGGCTCATGATGCT